>JAEEGJ010003424.1_pt1 | contig 61606 bp, 63 predicted proteins | sample 8958761 | NCBI WGS metagenome assembly JAEEGJ01 (sample SAMN16246546, study PRJNA631951) | gut metagenome | biome: gut microbiome; feature: rumen; material: RS-attached | host: Bos | place: Iran: Karaj | collected 2018-10 | reverse complement strand
CATAACGAGATGTCCTGTTTCAGCGGCGGTTACAGCAGCCTGGATAGTCTCGAAGTCACGCATTTCTCCTACGAGGATTACATCAGGGTCCTCACGGAGAGCAGCTCTCAGAGCAAGTGCGAATGACGGAACATCGTCGCCGATCTCTCTCTGGTTTACCATACATCTCTTATGCTCGTGAACGTACTCGATAGGGTCCTCAACAGTTATAACGTGAGCACTTCTGTTAAGGTTAACGAAGTCGATCATAGCTGCGAGGGTCGTAGATTTACCTGAACCGGTAGGACCTGTTACGAGAACGAGTCCACGGGGACGCATTGCGAAATCTGCAAGGATCGGAGGAAGTCCGAGATCCTCAAGTGTTGGGATATCGTTTCTGAGAAGACGGATAGCGATAGCAGGCTTACCCTTCTGGAAGTATACGTTTACACGGTGACGGTAACCGCTTCTTGTTGTGAACGAGAAGTCAGTATCGTGGTGATTGTTAACGCTTGTCTGCTGTGCATCGTTTGTCATCTGGTGAACGATGTTGAGTATTTCTTCCTCGTCCATTTCAGGATACTGTGAACGCATAGTTCTGAGTGTACCGTTAAGACGAACAACAGGAGCGATCCTGTCTGTAAAGTGAAGGTCAGAACAACCGAGGAGTCTTACCTCGTCAAGTATTCTATGAATTTCAATTGCCATGTTATTTTCCTCCCTATATAGATAAAGCTATTATACTGTGTATGTAGCTCTTACAAGCTCATCTATAGATGTTTCTCCTGCCATTACGAGTTCAGCAGCGTTGTCACGAAGCAGCTTTGTTCCGTTTGCCTTTGCAGCCTTTTCGATTTCTTCCTTTGTACCGCCTGCTGCGATGATAGAAGAAACAGTTGTTGTACAGTGAATGATCTCGTGGATAGCAGTTCTTCCTCTGTAGCCTGTGTTGTTGCATACAGGGCAGCCGCCTGCCTCAAAGATCTGGATCGAATGATCTATTCCCATGAGATCATTTTCTTCGGGAGTTGACATTCTTGGCTTCTTACACTCAGGGCAGAGTACCTTTACAAGTCGCTGAGCGATAACACCGATAAGTGAAGTTGCAACCATGTAAGGAGCAACACCCATATCAACAAGACGAACAACTGTCGAAGCAGCGTCGTTTGTATGAAGTGTGGAAAGAACCAAGTGTCCTGTGATAGCGGCACGGATACCGATATCTGCTGTCTCGGTATCACGCATCTCACCGATCATTACTACGTCAGGGTCCTGACGGAGGATAGAACGAAGAGCAGCTGCGAATGTCATACCTGCCTTCATATTAACCTGACACTGGTTGATACCGTCGATAGCCTTTTCGACAGGGTCCTCAACAGTTACAACGTTTACGTTTGGCTTAGCGATCTCTCCAAGAGCAGCGTAAAGTGTAGTTGTTTTACCTGAACCGGTAGGTCCTGTAACGAGGATAACGCCGTGAGGAACTCTCAGCATTGACTCGAACAGTGTATAGTTATAATCAGACATACCCAGATCCGTGATCTTACGGAGTGCGATCTGTCCGGTTGAAAGAATTCGGATAACGATCTTTTCACCGTGTACCATTGGAAGTGAGGATACACGGACATCAAGAGTTGTTCCGTCAACGACCTGTGTGAAACGGCCGTCCTGAGGTACTCTCTTTTCAGCGATGTTCATACCGCTTATGAGCTTAAAACGTGTTGTCAGCGCACTGTGAACTGCACTGGAAATATTCATGAGTTCAACGAGATCGCCGTTTACACGGATACGTATTCTTGTATACTTGTCAAACGGCTCGATATGAATATCGGTAGCGTCTGCTCTGTATGAGTTTTCAACGATAGTAGTTGCAAGCTTAACGATAGGTGCGCTTTCAACTCTGTCCTTAGACTCGATATCAGCCTCAGTCATTTCACCGAGGTCGCCGCCCATATTCGAAACACCTTCGAGAACGCTGTCAACGTTCTGCATTGAGTAGCACTTACCGATAGCCTTGTTGATAGCTGATGTTGTTGCAAGAACAGGAACGGTGTCCATACCTGTAGAAACCTTGATGTCTTCGAGGACGATGAAGTTTACAGGATCGTTTGTAGCAACTGTAAGACGCTTACCTTGTACATTGATAGCGATTACAGTGTGCTTTCTTGCAAGTGCCTCAGGAACCATCTGTACAGCATCGCCGTTGATCTCGATATTGTCGAGGTCAACATACTGAACTCTCAGGTTTCCGGCCAGTGCCTTTGCGAAGTTAACTTCTGACATGAATCCCAGCTCAACAACAACGTCACCAAATTTCTTTGAACCGTTTGATGCTTTCTGAGCTTCAAGTACCTGCTGAAGCTGTTCGCTTGTGATAAGCCCTTGATTGACTAAGTAGTCACCAATTCTCTCGTTTCTCATAAAAAACCTCCGCTTATTTTCTGAATATCACTCGTATCCGTCATACTCCTGATATTCTAAAATTGTACTTGAATTTTCCATAATTTATGTTATAATAAGATTATGTACTTTATAATATGAAGGAGGGGTAAAATCATGTTTGAATTTGAAAATATGCTCCACGATGAATTTACCGAGCTACCTTTCAAGATCATGTTTTACGTCATCATTTTCCTGTTTGGCATCTGTATCGGAAGCTTCCTCAACGTTGTCATTCTAAGACTTCCCGCAGGCGAGTCGGTACTCGGAATAGGAAAATCAAAAGAAGATAAGGAAAAAGCTTCACACTGCATGACCTGCGGTGCCAAGATCAGACCAATCGACCTTATACCGGTTTTCAGCTGGCTCATGCTCAGAGGAAAATGTCACAGCTGCGGTCAGAAGATCTCACCGCGCTATCCCATCGTAGAGTCACTCAATGGTCTCCTCTACGTACTGACGTTTATGGTTTTGGATATAAATGTTAAATCCATAATAACCTGCGTTGTAATGTCGATCCTTATATGTATAGGATTTATCGACTGGGATACAAAGGATATTTATGTCGGCATGGTAGCCATTATTCTTATCCTTGCTGTCCCGTTACATCTTTTCTACTCTCGTGAGTACCATGATGTAAGTCTCAAGAGCCGCATAATCGGTGCATTCATAATCAGTGTACCATTCTTTCTTATCGGTGAGATCAGCCGACCGATCATCAAGAAGAAGTTCGGTGAAGATTTCAGAGCGATCGAACTTGGTGATACATACCTTATGTTTGCAGCCGGTGCATTTCTTGGAACGCGGGCTGTTATCGCTTCAACATTCATTGGTATCATGACCGCCGCCATCGGAGGTCTGATAGTTAAGATCGTTACAAAGGATTCAAAGTTTGCATTCGGACCATTCCTTGCAATAGGAATTGCGGTCGGATGCTTGTGTGGAAATCAGATAGCTCAATGGTATCTGAATATGCTCACATTTGAGTAAGCAGTCAAAAATAAGTACAGGCAGCAGCATTAACTGCTGCCTGTTTTTTTTTACTTATTAATATATTTCGTCTGTGTATGCGTAAATAAAATAGATATCGTTTGTGAAACTAAAGTCTGTGTTTGCATATGCACAGCTGAATGCATCACCTGTGTCACCATGAGCCTGAAGCTCTACACTACCAACTGTATCCATCTTAGGTCTCTGAACTCCCTTGAGTTTGAACTGTGAGGGAACTGTCTTTGCTCTTTCGTTGATGTTTGTAAGAGGAAGATTTGCCATCTGTACTGCTGCTGGGCTTGCAAAAGCTCTGTAAGCTTTGTGTCCCGGGCCAGCAGGAACATCCACAGATCCGCCCTCGCTCTTACAAATAACAATCGAGAGACCAAGATTTTGTACTGATAATATGTATGGTTTATCATTGATATCATTTTCCATAGCTCTGTAAGTTACAGACTTGTCAACACCCGTCAGACTTGGATCATCGGGAAGATCAACGACCTTTAAATTTGATGTACCAAGAGAGTAGTTGAAGTTGAATGCAGCATCCTGAGCATTGAAAAAAGCATCATTTAAAGCTTTTTCTTCAGTGAAAGTCGAAGATGATATGATTTTATCTGCTTCCTTAGAAGAGAATGGATATGTTCTGTGAAGTATCTGTCCCTGAGCAACATCCTTGCCGCTTGAATCCTTGCAAGCATTGTTGCAAAGCTTTATAACATGGATATTTCCTTTAAGATAGTTAACATTTGCGCCGTCATAGCCTACTGTATTCTGGAAGTGTGAACTTCTGAATTCCTCGACTTTAGCTGCAATATCTTCATCATCAACGCCGTCTACACCATTTGCATCGAGCTTATCAGATGTACATACCCATACATCTTCTGCATACTCCAGCTTACCCTGAAGGTTAAGCTGGATATTGTTTGCATAAGAATATGTTTTTTCTGAAAGAGCTGTTTTCTGGAACAATCTCTGTACCGGTCCTGTTAGTGCCATTACTGCAACCATAAGGATCGAGAATATCGCCATAACAACTATGAGTTCTACGAGAGTAAAGCCCTTTTTTACACGATGTTTCATTGACTTTCCCTCCTCATTATGTTGTTGGTTCTGTAGTTGGTTCTTCTTCTTTTACTTCAAAGAAATCGAGATTGAGCTTTCCGTTTGCTTTCTTCTGCATTTCTGCGATCTCCTCGTCAGTCATTCCGTCAGTCATAAGCTTCTCAGTGGAATACTTAGTGGCTTTCATATCAACAACTACATTACCGTCAGCATCACCATAAGATATCGGTATTTTTGAATTCGGATCATTAGGATCATCATCCCAGTATTTTCCGCTTGCATGGATCTTAACCTGTATATCCATTTCGCTTGCTGGAAGAGTAACAGGCTCACCTGATTCAGCATCCATTCCAATTTCTTTAATATGATTTGCCGCATAAGGCGACTCAACTACGACCTTATTTTTAAGATTGTTAGTTGCCTTTGAGGTAGCATCAATATGTGTACCTACAAGTATCAGCAAACCGCCCATTAAAGCAAATATAAATATAGATATGATCATTTCGATCAGAGTCATGCCCTTTAGCTTCTTTTTGCTTTTTTTCATAAGAACATTCCTCCTTTATGAACCTGTGAAATACGATATCTCGTATGTACCGATAGCTGTATAAGCTTTTTTAGTATTATTTGTTGCTCCGGCACCGCCTGAGTTAAGAACTCCGAAGCTGTTCTGTGCATCAGTGATCTTGTTAAAGAGCGCGCTACCAACGATAGGTGCCTGTGTATTAGTTCTTTCTACACCATATTCATCAACATACTTACAAGGTGTCTTACACTGAACCTTATTTGAGAATGTGGTATTCGGGCACATAAATGTACCAACTAATGTACACTCATTCTGATACATATCAATTTTAGATCCTTCAGTACCGTAATACTCAATGCCCCAGCATGACTTTGGAGTAACCTTACAGCCTGATGTGTAAGCCTGAACACCGCCGCCTGTTACTGTAGGTCTGATATCAGTCTTACTAATATCAAGTGTGCCGTCGATGAGGAAGCAAACCTTACCTGCTGATGTATCACAGAGGAAATCAAGATTGTGCTTTGATTCTGTGTGTACATTTCTCAGTATGATCCATATTCCTTCACCTGAACCCTGAATATTAACATTTCCGTTAGGTGTAAATGCCTTTGTATCATCCTCAGGATTTCCGATTATACATGAACGGATGATCTTGCCGCCTGACCATACACCTGAAGAAGTGTTTGGAGTGCCGTCTGCATTGTATGCATATGGCAGCTTGTTTCTCTGATCCTTGTTTTCAGCTGTGTTGTACAACGGATCATTAGGATCATCAATAAATGTATCATCACTTGCGTTAGTACAGAACTTCTTAGGAACGTGATTATGATAAACATTCTCATCATAGTCACCGTTTTTATCCATATTGAGTTCCTTTCTTACCTCAACAATGTTCTTTACGAGTTTTGTCTTGGAATCAGCAGGGATAAATTCGTGTGAATCAGGATCCTCTTTTCCGTAAATAGCTTCACGAGTCATTGAAGCCGGATATGCAGGTTCTTTACCGCTGCCCGAATATGCAGGGAAAGCACCTACTGTAACATTCTGGAATGCTTCTGCCTGGCTGACGATCTCGCCTGCCGGATTAGTATAATATGTACGAACAGCATCAGACTTATCAGCAGGATCACCTACTGTGCCGTTCTCATTAAGTTTGTAGTATGAGAACTCATCATCAGTTGGCTCGTCAAGTATAGTATCAATATCATTAGGATCAACCTTATATCTTGATACAGGTGAATCTATAATGTCGTCATGGTCTACTGTACCGTCATACTTTGTAACATAATATGGCTTATTTCTTGTCCACTTATTGCCAACGGCATAAATAGCGAATTCTTTTGCCGGTGCGCCTTCATAATCATCATTTTCCCAGCCAAGAATAGTAGGTTCTGTAGCACCAGGGAAAACTATACCAACTTTCCAGCCATACTCTTCTTTCTTCTCAGCCTGAATAAATTCATACTCTGTTTCCGGAACAGCATCATTATTATATGAAGCATTAGGAATTATTGTATAGCCGTCTACAAGCTCGTCACGATGCTCAGTATAACCAGGTTTAATCTGTGCTTCTTCCTTAGTTGTTGATACACCTGAAACGGTATCACAGTAGATTTTTCCCTGAACACTGTTAGTATCTCCGCCGTCAAAAGTAAGAGTTCCCTTAACTATAAGATCTTTCTTGATAGTAACGCCGCTCTTGATAGTACAGTCACCGTTTACTCTTACCTCACCGTTTACTGTACAGTTCTGGAGAGTAAGATTACCCATGCTGTATAAGTTACCGCCTGTTGACTTGTGCTGTGAATCTGTCTTATGAATGAAAGAGCTCTCCCAATCGTAAAGAACTGCACTGCTTGATGACTTACCGAAGTAATTATCACCCTTGACAATACCGGTTATATCATCGGTTGTAGATCTCGAAACGTCTTCCTTAGCTAACTCGTCAACACTGTAGCTTCTGTCTGCATACATTACTGTATACTTCTCAGATGGTGTATACTCATCTAACAGATAGAGATCAGCACCACCGATCTGGATATCATTGATCGTCTTAGTACAATTCAATGTACCGATAAATACATTGAACGGAGCCTTACCCTTTTGGTTTGCGTATGCATTGTTCTTTCTGACTCTGCCGATCTCAAGACCTGCATTGCCAGCTATTGTCTGATCAATATAGAGATAAGGGATATCCTTCTGTGAGTAGTCAGATGTCATCTCATAATCAAGATTAACTAAAGCCTTTGTATCACGAACATATACACTGCCCATGATAGCTGTCTTTGAATTTGGCATAAGCTTTACACCGCTTTCGCTGACAGGATTCTTTATATTGATCTCGAAAGATGATGTACCGATAACTAAGTTACCATTGATGAATGTTGATTTTGTCTCTACAGTAGTCTGGTTGTGTGCAACATAAAGACCTGTTGCATCCTTGGAAATACCAAGACCGAAACCACCTGTGATCAAACCACCATTACCAAATGAGTTACCGCCAACCTCCTGAAGTCCGTCAAGACCTCCGGGAGACTGCTCGTTATGAGTAGCAGCTGTCTTTCTAATGTAAGCAGAAGCAGTTTCTTCTTCTCTGCCCACTCTGCAAGTAGCTGTAACCTTAACAGCATTTACAGCTACCCACTTAGCACCGTTGCCATCGAGATCAGTATACATATAACTATCCGAATTTGCAACAGGCTCAATTATAATTTTTCCTTCTCTCCATACACCTTCGGAATAGCTTCCTATGACACCAAGTGATGGATCGTTGAGCTTCATCTCGACATCAAGTGGATCGGATCCCATATCCTCGATTGCAGCAGGGATACCAGCTTCACGTTCCATTGATTGTACAAATGCGTCGATTGCAGCTCTCGCTGTGTAACTTGCCTGTGATGATGCATATGACTTATGTGCTCTGTTACTCGAAGCTGATGCAAGAGCAAGAGTACCTGTCAGGAATATTATCAACAGTGCCATTACACAAATAACTGTAAACAATACAGAGCCGCGCAATGTTTTCCTGTTCTCTGTTTTCATTTTTCTCTAACCGCCTTTCAAGTTATAACAATTGAATAACCTTAGCGTATGGTATAGAAAGCCTGCATCTTAATTTGCAGAAGGAACTTCGTCAACATTTGGCTTTGTCATTTCGTATACTGAGTAAAGTGTAACGACGATTTTTACATCCTGTGCATTTGAGATTTTTTCACTACCAGTTTCAACTATTGTCTCCTCGTCAGCATCCTTTGAATCAGGAAGTGAAACGTTAGCAGCCTTTGCTTTATACTGACCGAAGCTGTAATCATCAATACCAACTGAATTGATATTAGCTGTCTTGTCAAAATTCTTGAGCTGTTCAAGATATGCCCATACAGCCTTCTTAGTGCCATGGATAATGATAGCATACTGTGTCTGCATAATTGATTCCTTAGCTCTCTGTGATACAGCTGTACTTTCAGCAGTCAAAGCCTCATATGCCTTTGTAAGGCTTCCGTCAGCATCAGCTGCTTTACGCATTTCTGCAAAATTATCTTCCTGTGAATTGTAATAATACTCAATAGGTGTGAGTTTAGCTTCCTTGAGCTCTACCTTCATAAGCTTTGCCTTTGACTTATCAGCAAATTCCTGCATATACTTATCAATAACTACAGGATCCTGTACTTCTGTGATAGGTACAAAGTTTGCAGTGATTACTGATGTATCCTCATAGATCTTTAAGATAGCTTTCTTAAGACCAGGGATCTCATCGATCTTAGCCTGGATCTCTGCCTGTGTTTTCTTAACGTCTTTAAGAGTCTCCTGATGTGTCTTTACATCCTTATACTTTGGTTTGATAAATGCAAAGAAACCGATCAGAAGAATTGTGATAGCTATAAGAATAGCAGCTATGATCTTATCTCTGTAATTAAGTTTCATTATTAGTTAGCCTCCTCATCTCATTCTGCTTTATCAGCGTTTTCCTCATCAGGTCTATAAGCACTCTTGAAACCTGTCAGCTTAGCACTTGAGGCAAACTGCATCTTATAAACAGGTTCCTTACCTGGCTCTTCAAACTTAGTTATATTGTATCCGCCGTAGCTTGAACCGCAGAACATTGGATCTGAAAGGATTTTGTCAACAAAATTTGAGGGAAGCTTCTGCGAAAACTGATCCTTATTAGCATCACATTCTACTGTAAATTGTATTGTACCGTCTGTGTATTTAGGAGTAAGGATCTTGAATTCCTCGATCTTCTCCTTCTCGCAGGTTTCTTTAAGGATCTTTTCGATCTCCTCGTAAACCTTACCTTCAACAACAGGCTTTGACTGATATGCATCATACGAGTTATTTACCTTTGTATAATATGCATTTACAGACTTCTTCATTTCTATGAGACGATCACGGTGTGCGAGCTTCTTAGCTGTATCATCTGAGTTGATGAAAGTCTCACACTCCTCAATGTCGCTCTGTATGCCCTTATCCTTGATGTAATACCAAGCATAAATACCGCCTGCGATAACAACAGAACCGATAAGTGCAGCTAACATGGCAACATTGCCTGAGCTTTCGTTTCTGATCTTGTTCTTAACAGCAGTACCGAAGTCAGTTTCAAGAAGATTGATCTTTTCGATCTCTCTGTTTCTCTTGAACATAGCACCGATAGCGTTAGCATACAGTGAGAATTCAAGATTTTCATGACCGTGGATCTGTGGTGGAACGTTGATAAGGCTTGTTTTAAGATCAAGCTTTTCAAGTTCGTCAGTAAGTCTTACATACTCGTGAGTATCGCCGTAGAAAATTACGTTCTCTATGGACTCACCTGTGTTACGGCTTCTGTGGAACTGAAGCATACGGAAGATGTTCTCGTTAACGGCTTCAAATACGTAGTCGTCCGAATATCCGTAGTCAGCAGCATCGATAGAAGCGAAACGTGAGAATGAAAGCTGTCCCTGCTCATAAAGGTTGAGAGAGATGAAGTTGTTGTCGATCTGTACAGCAAGGAGAGGCATCTTTGATCTGATCTTTGTATCAGCAAGAAGAACCTTTGTGATACAGTTACATCCGATCATTACTGATCTGAGTGTAATGCCGAGAAGCTTGAACATTTCTCTGTAACTGTTAACGATCTCGTAAGGACAAGCTGTAGCAAGTATCTTGTACGAAGGCTCGCTAACCTCACTGCTGTCTGCGTCACCAACTATGATGTATGACACGCTGTATGAATCATCGAGATTGAGTTCTGCCTGCATCTGAAGCTTTACTGTCTTCTGGAGATCCTGACCTCTGCCCTTGGCAACTGTCATTTCCTTGAAGATCGTAAGGTTGGAGGAGATCGAAACGATCGCTTCCTTATCAGGCATTCTGTGCATTTTGATTACGTTGTTAATGAGTGTTGCAACCGCAGGAACGTCCTTAACGTGTCCGTTAACGATAAGTCCCTCTTCAACATTGACTGTAGCAGCGGAATTGATCTTGATCTTTCCGTTACCCTCAACACCTCTTACTACTCGTATATTTCTATCTGTAATATCAAATGAAAGCATTTATCTTTCCACCTTTCCTTATTAACCGTTTTCGAGGCTTTCCAGTGAGCCGTAAAGTGCAGGGTAAATACCGCACACAACCAAACCTATGATAACACCCATGAAGATGAGAAGGCAAGGTTCCAGCATACCAACAAGTCTCTGAACAGCTGCATCTGATTCTTCTTCGTAGTAATCCGAAGTCTTTTCGAGGATAGTATCAAGAGCACCTGACTCTTCACCAACGTATATTACAGAGCAGAACATAGGCTCAAATATCTCTGTACGTGTTATTGCTGATGAAAGCGGTTCGCCCTGCTTTACCTCATCAATAACTGTCTCGAACTTTTCATCTATATATGAATTTCCGAGAATTGCTGAAGCTCTCTGCAGGCACTCTACCATTGGGATACCACTTGAATAGAGTGAAGAAAGGGTTCTGGAAAATCTTCCTGTGTATATCTTTGTTATAAGAGGACCAAATCCCGGTCCCTTTATAAGCATTCTGTCAAATTTCTTTCTGAAGCTTGGCACCTTCATTGCATATCTTAAGCCGAATACAAGACCGGCAACTACGATAATGAGGATATACCACTTAGTCTTCAGGAAGTCACTGATAGCTGCAAGTATCTTAGTGAGGAGAGGCATCTTGCTCTTATCCTCGAACATGTCGATAAATACTGGCATGATAAACGTAAAGAGGAAGATAACTATGACAATACAGAGGGTAAGAAGGATGATCGGGTAGACCATTGCGCCTCTGATCGTGTTTTTAAGTTTGTTTTCCTTTGCGTAGTGATCAGACATACGAGTCATGATGATATCCAGCGAACCGCTGCTCTCGCCCGCGCCGACCATGGAAATAAGGAACTCAGGGAATGAACCCGAGTGCATCTCGAGAGTTGACGAGAAAGATTCACCTTTCTGTACATTCTCGTAGATATCCTGCCATATTGCTCTCGCCTTTTCGTTCTCCTGCTCCTTGGTAAGGATATCGATGGCTTTTACAAGCGTCAAACCCGAAGTAAGCATAGCACTGAGCTGTCTGCAACAGAAGTTTAGTTCCTTCGTGTTGAACTTGTAGATTGATTTTGCGTCACCTGAATCGCTTTCCTTATAATCCTTAACATACAGTCCTTTTTCCTTGACTTTCTGTAAGAATTCCTGCTCATTTTCCGCATTGATGACTCCCTTGACCTGTCTGCTTCTTGCGTCCTGAGCTACATAGGAAAAACTCTTCATGAAACCACCTCCATAATTAATTACTTGTGATGAACGTTTCACACTGCCTTAATAATAACAATTATAACATTTTAATAGTTACTTTTCAATCGCTTTTTTGACATAAATAATCTACCGTTTTTTATCAATATTTACCAAGAAAAATACTATCTGTAATACCGACTGCTACAAACGGTTAGCTTTTTACAAAAACACAACATCAAAGGCAGCCCAATATATGGTATATGCACACGTATACCAAACATTGTTAAACTTCCACAATAATTATATCACACTCACTTTTAAATTGCAACATAAAAGCTCATATTTTCTGCTAATTTTTACAGAATTGTAAACTGCGGCAATTTGATTATTGCTAATTTAGTTATTTTGACTGTTATTGCATAAAAACGTTGTATTCACAGTCGAAAAACCGGAGCGCATTCTGTGGACAAGTTTGCTGTTTTAACTATATCTACACCGAAATCGGTCTGACCTGTTACGTATACTATTATAATATAATGATTTTTGATGTAATATTCCTGCTGATTTTTTCAGAGCTCCTGTATGGTTTTCCAGAGCTCCTTTGCGACCTCCATATTAACCCCGGCAGCAGCCGCAAGCTCCTCGGGAGAAGCACTGCGCAGATTGGTTATGGTCTTGTACTCCATAAACAGCTTCGCTGCCTTCTTTTCGCCTATTCCACGTACATTCAGCAATTCCGAGCTATAGGTCTTTTTCTTGTGGCGCGAGTGCATGAAGCTTACGGAATAGCGGTGTACCTCGTCCTGTATCCGCGTCACAAGGTCAAATACCGACCTCAGCTCGTTTATCTGTATCTCTCTTCCCCCCGTTGCAATAGCACGGGTGCGGTGCTTGTCGTCCTTGACCATGCCGAAGAGAGGTATGTCCAGACCTAATTCACGCAATACAGGCGCAACCGCGTTCACATGACCTTTGCCGCCGTCAAGGAGTATAAGGTCGGGCTTTCTTGTGAAGTACTCATCGCCCTCACCTGTTACGATGTGCATGAGCCGCCTTTTGAGTACTTCGTGCATACTGCCGTAGTCGTTCTGGAACTGCTGTTCCTTTATGGTGAAACGTTTATACGCCTTTTTCAGCGGTCTGCCGTCCTCAAAGACTACCATTCCAGCAACCATTGACTCCGACGACAGGTTGGATATATCGTAGGCTTCGATATATCGGGGCGGCTTTGAAAGTCCAAGGCTGCGCCCAAGCTGCTCAAGTGCAATGACCTCTTTTCCCGTACGGTCATTTTTTATGGCGGCGTACTCCGCACTGTTGTTTTTTGCAAGTTTCAGAAGCTCCAGCTGTCTGCCCTTTTGCGGCACATGGAGTTTCACCTTGTGCTGCGCCTGTTCCTCAAGCATCTCAGTGAGCAGTTCACTGTCCTCGGGAATATGATCAACTATGACCGAACGCGGTATGTCAGGCTTTTTATAGTAAAATTGCAACATGAAGCTGCTGAGTATGTCCTCACCCTCATCTGGCAGCGGAAGCTCAAATACCGCCTTATCGAAGAGTCTGTCCTCACGGTACATCAGCACGGAAATGTAAAGTCCGTCGTAAAATTCTGCTATACCGATAACGTCAGCTGACTCAACGCCGCTGTTTATTATTTTCTGCTTTTCGGAAGCCTTTTTCACCGCCGCTATCCTGTCGCGGAGCATTGCAGCTTTCTCAAATTCGAGTGCTTCGGCTGCCCTGTTCATTTCCTCTTCCATGCGCTCTACCGACTCGGAGCTTCCGTTTTTGATGAACTCTATCGCCTGCTCAACTGCACTTTGGTAATCTTTTGCACTTATCTTACCTCTGCAAACTCCCATGCACTGCTTTATATGGTAATTCAGACAGGGACGCCCCTTGCCGAAATCCTGCGGAAATTTCCGCTTACAGGTAGGCAGCATAAACACTCGGTTAGCCTCATTTACAGCTTCTTTGGTTATAGCTCCGCTGGTATACGGACCGAGATATCTGCCGCTCTGTTTTGTGTTTTTTTCGTTGGTTATGCGAGGGTACTCCTCATCTGAAATACGAATATAATGATATCCCTTGTCGTCCTTCAGAAGGATATTATACTTGGGTTTGTGCTGCTTGATAAGACTGCATTCCAGCAGAAGTGCCTCGAATTCACTGTCTGTAACGATGAAATCATAGTCATACACATTTGAGACCATAGCCGCCACTTTCGGCGTATGATCGGGATTTTCGCGGAAATAGCTGCTGACGCGGTTATGCAGGTTCTTCGCCTTGCCGATGTAGATTATAGAACTGTCCTTGCGCCGCATTATGTACACGCCCGGCGATGTGGTCAGTTTTGACGTCTTTTCGCGGAGATATGGCAATCTCGGGTTCATTTTATCTCACCTCTGTTCTTAAAATGCAGAGGACGCCATCAGGCGTCCTTTTCAAATCTCACTTCATCTTTCTGACCTGTCTGCGGATATAGCGGAACACCTCGTCCTCGCCCTTATCACGAAGCATGGTAAGGAGAAATTCCAGCTTTTCCGCTGTTGTTTTTTCAATCTTGCGGCGCGGCTTAGCTCTGAGGAAATACTCCAGAGGCATTGACTCATTGTACTTTTCCTTGTTGTATATCTTTGAAGCTGCCACACGGTCGCAGAACATCTCAAAAATGAAGATATCAGGCATTTTCACAGGTTCCATAAGCTTTGTTTCGGGATCATAGTCCGTCCAGTACTCAAAGTGGTGACGATTACGCCCCTTATGGTGCATCCACGCTTTTGAGCTGCCGTCCACTTCCCTTTCCTTCTCGTTTGGACTGCGGTCGCCCTGAAAGTACTTAACTCCCGGAATGAACTCCGTAGGCGAGAACTTTGACAGGTCATGTACAAATCCGCGCCACGGTATACCTGCTTTAACGCAGTGTATGAACACCTGATGTCTGTGCTGCTGAACGGTTTTAAAATGACCTAAAAAGTTTTGTATCTTCATTAAGTCACTCCCTGTTATAGCTGCCTGTTATATCAAGCACGCTCTCTTTTTCAATAAGCTTTCCGCTTATGATGCGTCTGCCCTCGGAATATGTTGGATCAGAAAGCTTCTTCGCCATAATTCCCACAGATACCTCTGCCATTTTCGCAAGGTCTACCTCTACCGTAGTTATGGTCGGTATGCATATGCTCGACACGGTGTAGTTGTCGTAACCGACTACGCTTATGTCATCTGGAACTCGAACGCCCTTTGTCTTTAAAGCTGATATAACGCGGAAAGCAGTCTCATCGCAGTTGCACACGAAAGCAGTCGGCATATCGGCAGGGAAATCAATCTTATCGTTGAGTATACCCTTTTCGTTTCTGTCGCCGATGACCCATTCTATGCGGAACTCAAGCTCGTTTTCCATTATGCACTTCAAGTATCCGAGGTATCTGTCATTGATACTGCTGGTAGCGTTGAGCGTACCGAAAAAGCCTATCCTGCGGTGTCCCTTTGAAACAAGATAGTCCGTAAGCATATATCCGCCGTTGAAGCTGTCGGATATAACTGAATCGACATGGTATCTGTTGTCGTAGAAATCCACGAAAATAAGCGGTATAGTCATCTTGCTGAGTATCTCTATGTAGCTTCTGTGTACCTGTCCGATAACGATAACGCCGTCTACCTTGCCGTCAACTATCATATTCGGCAGTATGCCGTCCTTTTCATTATCAGCTGATATACACTCGTATACTGTGCATACGTTGAGTTGTGAAAGCTGATTTGAGATACTTGCTGTAAGCTCCCAGTAAAAAGTGCCCCTCGCACCCACAAAACGCTCAGACGTAAGTATACCCACGTTTTTGCTTATCTTAGGTATAGTCATACGGCGTTTCTCGCTCTTGGTATTTGAAGGTTTGTAGCCCATTTTTTCAGCAGTTTCGCAGATACGCTTACGCATCTGTTCACTAACTCCGTCACGGCCTGCCAGTGCATTTGAGACCGTTACAACGCTGACGCCGAGCTTTGTGGCGATATCCAGCATTTTTACTCCGTTTTTCATAAAACTCCCCCGATCTATTAAGTTCTTGTATAGCTATGTTATGCATAATTACTTGTTGCTGCCGAAGTAACGAATTAAATTAACCTTGTCTATTATATCATGCTTTAAGTAATAAATAAAGTAGTTTTGCAAATTTTGGTACATATGTCAAATTTGATGTGTTTTTATTGTACATAATAACAAGACTGCGGAGGTTATTCCCCGCAGCTTTTAATGTTTTCATCTTTATCGCCGCCATATTCGGACAGATAAGGACAAACCTCATCGTAAGAGCTAAGCTGAACGCTGTCCCCTGCGGCAAAAGGAATAAGTCCCGTTATATCTCCCCACGAAGCATAGGGACAGATATATCCCTCTTCTTCGGGCTCGGGAACGGGTATTTTTTTCTTGCTCATTTTATCATCTCCCACAGTTATTATCTGTGAAAGCAACGTATTTATGCATAAAAAGGCACTTCCATTCGGAAGTGCCCTGATATTACTCTTCGGGTGAATTATTCACCGTCTGTGTTATATTTGGCTGTTCGCCTGTTGCCTCGTCTCCGTTTCTAACCAGCGGAGCATCAGGCTCGTATTTGAGTATGACCTTCTTGATCTCCTCATCGCGTGTAAGGTTGTATGTGAGCTTCAACGCTTTAAGAGCATTTGGGATATCCTTATCCATGAGATAATTCGCAGCAAGCTTTGCAGCTACAGATACAACATCCTCATTCGGTCCGTAAGGTATGTCGTACTTCTTCATTACTTCGTTTATATCTTCCTGAGTAGGAGGCTTTATCGGACTTCCCTTGCGCTCAGCAACATCTCTGAGTTCATACGGAATGGCAGGATGCGGAGCAAATATAAGACTTGCCGACAGGAACAGAGCTGCATCATCGTATTCACCCATATCCGTAAGCGCATAACCCACATTGGCATAGCATCTTGCTATCGCAACAGGTGAAGCTGCAACTTCAAGAGTTTCCTTTGTGGTCTCTATAAGCATTCTCTTGTTTTTAAGGAGCTTATACACCTCTGCAAGCTCAAATCTCGGGTTGCAGTCGAGGGGATTGTACTCGATAGCCTTTTCAAGTACGGGAATAGCATCAAGAGGCGAACCTGCTTCTGTAAGAAGATATGCATATGTAGTGATATATGAAGGGAAATCAAAGGGAGCACGGTTGAGCACCTTCTGATCCTTCTTGTATTTGAGCTGATACAGATTATCCTCAAAAGGATTTCTAAGCGAAACAAACCTTGCTGTTTCAGTCTCTCTGTAGTCAATGGTTATCTTCTTGTAAAGACGCTCAGCAAGCGACTTTGCCTCTGTTGTATTCTTCTCATTTATGAGCTTAACTATCTTATTCTGCATTTCATCGAGGCGCATACCGTCGAGATGAGTAAGTCTCTCGACCTCGTCCTTCTGATCCTGCGGCATTATTTCCACAAGAAGCAGTGCAGCGGCGTTCATGCCCTCTATGTTGCCCTCCTTGGCATAGGTCTCAGCCACGCCGCGGAGATATTTGGTATTTTCCTCGGTAGAGCCTGTGAGCTTTGCTCTCAGCTCTTCAAGGATCTTGTTTTCTGCCATTGATTTTCCTCATTTCATCGCGAGATATTAAACAGTAACCGTCAGGATCATCTGACGGTTACCATAACTGATTAGAAACCTCTCTTGGACATTTCCTTTCTGAACTTAGCATCGATCTTATCCTGCTTCTTCTTAGCCTTGAGCTCAGCCTTTGTCATGTAAAGGGCATCGTTCATTGAAGAAGACTGCTGTCTCGGAGCAGAGCTTCCGCCTCTGTAGCTTGTTTTCTGAGGTGCCTTATATTCATCAAATACAGGAACATTCTGCTGTGCCTGTGCCTTTGCCTGCATCTGTCTCTTTGCAGTCTCATCGCCCATTGTTGAAAGAACGTCCTCAACTGATGTAAGAACAGGGCTGTTAGCCTTGAGTCCCTGTGTCTCGATGAGGTTCTTGTCAGCATAATCCTTTGAGCTTGCGATAGCATTGATAAATGCCTGTGAAGTTGACTTGCTGTGTGGATTTACAGCGATCTTTGAGATATTTGCCGAAGGGATACCGCTCTGCTGTACAGGCTTTCTCGGAACAGGTGACTTTACCTGAGCCTGCTGAACAGGTGCTACAGGTCTCTGAGCCTGAGCCTGCTGTACAGGAGCTGCGGCTGCTCTCTGAGCCTGAGCTGCTGTCTGCTGAGCAGGAGCTGCTGCCTGCTGACCTGCAGGTCTCTGCTGAGGCTGTGCGCCAACAGGAACGTATACAGGCTGACCGTTCTGGTCGCGTCCTACAAGCTTCATCTGAACATACTTGTATACAGGCTGATTATTTGCGTCATATCCTGCAAGCTGCGGAACTTTGATTATCTGCTGAGGCTGCTGTGCCTGCTGTTTTGGCTGTTCTGCCTCGTTTGTATTTGCACCTGCGCCCGGTGCTACATAATTATAATCACTCATAATATTATCATACTCCTCTTCTGCCATTACTGGCTCATTAAATGTTTGTGCGGAAATATCCTCTATCACCGTTTCACCTGCATCGCCAAGTACAGGCATATCTTCAAATATCGGTGCTGTCAGATCTGCTGCTGCCGAAATATCATCAATTATCGGTGCAGCTGTGTGATCTGCCTTGGGTATTTCATCAAATGCCGGGACTGCAATATCTTCAACAGTGGGGATACCGTCGCTTACAGTATCTGCTGCTTCCTGAGCCATTGAGATATCGTCAATGACAGGAGCCTGTATATCCTCAACGCCTGAGATGTCGTCAAGAACAGGAGCTCCGATATTGGGAACGGAAGGTATTGCTTCTGGAATAGGTGCTGATATATCTCCTATAGCAGGGATATCAAGCTCATCCATTTCCTTCGGCATATTCTCGTTATACTGAGGATAAACGGGAGCTGATACAGGGACACCCTGCTGAATAGTCTCATCATATCCGTACATAAGGTTCGGATCGTACATTTCCGTGCCCTGTAATGGCTCGGCAGGATAGATCATATCCGGCTGGATATACTGTCCGTCAGGCTGAAAATACTGCTGATCCTGAGGTATATAAGGCTGAACGATCTGTCCGTCCTCCGTGTAATATACGGGCTGATCTCCGCCGTAGACAGGCTGCTCATAAACAGGCTGACCGTACTGGTTCTGACCGTATACAGGCTCCTGAACATTATTATCTATAGAGTACATCTGCATTATGTCCTCTTCGCTCTGTACCTGTTCGGGCTGAGCATACACAGGAGCAGCAGGCTGTACAGGCTGCTGATTATAATTAAAGTCAAGACCGTCCATCTCCTCAGGCTCTGTACCGTAATTTACAGGTGCAGGCTCGCCGCCGGGGATCGCCGACTGCTGAGGTGTAGGGATAGCGAACTGTGCAAGAAAATCGTCCTCTGTCACTGCCACATTGTTCTGAACAGGAGCTGCCTGAGCATCGGGCTTCTGGATAGCGAACTGAGCAAGGAAATCGTCTTCCTCAGATGCAGCAGGGGCATTTTCTTCTTCACGTGGTACATCTATTGCAAACTGTGCAAGGCTGTCATCCATAGGTATTCCCGTACCCGGGATATTGTTTACAGGTGCAGCAGGCTCGGGTGCAGCATTCTCGGCAGGTCTGTTGTAATACTCGATCGCCTCGTTTGCAGCCTCTTCATCGGCTTTTCTTTTAGCCTCGGCAGCAGCTCTTGCTTCTTCCGCAGCCTTTTTCCGTGCTTCCTCTTCTTTTCTTCTCGCATCAGGATCTTTGGTTATCCTTGCAGTAGTATTTCCGAGCGGTACGATTCCCTCGTCGCCATATCCGAGTTTTTCGCGCTTCTTTTCTTCCTTGAGAAGGAGTGCCATTTCCTTCTTGTCAGCCTTAATAAGCTTCTTTGCAAGACTTGCCTTACATTTCTCACAAGTGATCTCTTTAAGGTCTGTCATCCTTGAAGTCCTGTGGAAACGTGTTACATTTTCCGGCTTCAACAGGTTTATACCGCAGCCGGTTTTCTTATCATTATCGGTACCGTGAACGACCTTATCAAACGAAGAAGTTACCAGTGTTATATCCATAGTCCTCTCCCCACCGCAGAAAACTGCAGCCTCCGCTTTACGGCAGCGGACCGCCGATTTCCCAGATCGCCGCAGTTTTTCCGCGCAGAACCAGTTTAAACTGCTGCGAAACCTGCATGATGCGAACAACTATACAAGTATATTATACATGATACTTCAAAAAAAATCAACACTTTCTAAAAAAATGACGTGAAAAATTATACCCGAATTAAAATTTTCGGTGAAAATAACAAATCGTTATTGATTTTTTTGTCAAAATTCTCCTACACTGTTTAAGTTAAATTAGGTAATGGGAATAATTTACATTTTATCAAATAATTCCCCTATATATAAGGCGTTAAAGCGTTTTCCTATCAGATAGACCAAAATAATAACTCTTACCGGTTATTATTTTACATAGACGTAAAAAATTATGAAATCGTGAAATTTGCTATTGCATTATCAGTGATTTTGTTGTATTATTAATAGTGTATTGGCAGATAAAAAAACACTCTTTTTTATGAGCCGATGAAGCTTCTTTTGAAGGAGGAAAAAACGTGAAGCTCGTTTCAGTAGTAGTTCCGTGCTATAATGAGCAGGAAGTTCTCCCCATGTTCTACGAGGAGATCACAAAGGTGACAGGGCAGATGTCCAAGGACGATCCCGAACTTACCTTTGAATATCTGTTCATCAATGACGGATCAAAAGATACAACACTTGATATATTACGTTCCCTCGCAGACAGGGACAAGCGTGTAAGATACATTTCTTTTTCCCGTAATTTCGGTAAGGAATCGGGTATGTATGCAGGCCTGAAAAATGCCAAGGGCGACTATGTTGTCGTTATGGACGCAGACCTCCAGCATCCGCCGTCATTCCTGCCCCAGATGTACAGCTACGTCAAGAACGGCGAGTACGACTGCGCTACCACACGCCGCGTAAGCAGAAAGGGCGAGTCAAAGGTACGTTCATGGTTCGCAAGACTTTTCTACAGGATAATGAACAAGATCTCTCAGACCGAGATCGTTGACGGTGCTCAGGACTTCCGCTTCATGACAAGACAGATGGTTGACGCTATCCTTGATATGTCGGAATACAACCGTTTCTCAAAAGGCATATTCAGCTGGGTAGGCTTCAATACCCGATACATTGAATACGAAAACGTTGAACGTCCCGCAGGTACTTCCTCATGGTCGTTCTGGGGACTTTTCAAGTACTCCCTCGAAGGTATCATGGCATTCTCCACAGCTCCTCTGGCTATTGCCTCGCTGCTGGGAATAATCACCTGCTTTATCGCATTCATACTCATCGTTATCACAATTATCCGCTCTATATTCGGCTGGCTGGACGCTCCCGACGGATATCCCACACTGCTCTGTCTTATATTCCTTTTCAGCGGATTACAGCTCTTCTGCGTCGGTATCCTCGGACAGTACCTTTCCAAGACATATCTTGAAACAAAGAACCGTCCGATATACATAACAAAAGAAACTGAGGATATCTACAGACAGCGCAAGGCTGAAGCTCAGCAGAGCGGTGCTCAGAAGTCAGAAGCATCTGACAATGAGAGCAAATGACTCTAAGGAGGTGCGGAGACATTGACTAAGCATATGAGACTTATAATCTCCGTACTGTTTATCGTTATCATCGTCCTTGCCGTCGCTATCACCCGTTTTTATTCAAATACGGATCAGAGTGCCGAATTAAGCGGTACTCAGCCTGCCGTCGAGAAAAAGCTGAGCGCGGATAATTCCGGCAATCACATTTTCACGGACAGTGCAGGTCTTTACGGTATAATCGACAGCAATGAGCGCGTGATCGTTTACCCCGAATGGCAGGAGATAAAATTCACCGACAGCGACCTTTGTATCGCATCAAAGCAAATTCGCGGCAATAAGCTGTTCGGCTGCATCGACTATGAAGGCAATATCTCTATCCCCTTCGTTTATTCGGACATAACCGACACAAAGCTTTCAGGACGCACTTTTTATATTGCTAAATCCAATAATAACATCAAAGACGGCGTAAAAGACGACAGCAAAGATAAAATCACGTATGTCATCTACGACCATAACTTCAACCCGTGCTTTTCAAGAGCATGGACTTCATATAAAGAAGATGAAAACGAACTGGTCCTCACCTCGGAAAACGGAGTGTACAGATATTCCGTAACAGCTAACGATGTCATTCTCAGAAACGCTGTTATTAAAAGCGAAACAATGGACCACGCCTATGAGCTTGAGGTGACGAACAAGAACCTGCTCTCAAAGCTGAGTATCTCTTCACTTGAAAAAATGAGCAGGGCTGTTGATAAGTACATAGAGTATGCCTTTACAGGCAACAGCCGCCTGCTTACGAATATAGATGCCGAGCAGTCGGCAGTTTTCCTCACTCTTTTCCCCGAGGATCACTCCGTTACCTCAAAAACGCTCATGTCTCTGAATGATGTATCGGTATATTCATCTACATCTGATGATGATCTCGATCATTACAAGATCTACATAACTGCAAATATCTCTACCAATTCTAAAATGGCAGACGGTAAAATACAGTATCTTAGAGGTGATTACAAAGCCGTAATGGAATTCGTTTACGATCCCGAAAAGGGACTCCGCGTTCTTTCAGGCGACTTTGTTCCGAATAAGCTTTCTTATCCTGCAAAAGCAGCAGAAAGCAAACAGCCTGCGGATACAAATGAAAAGAAAAACGAGCAGCAGGCTCACTGACGGAGGTCATATCCATGAAGAAAAAAACAGCGTTCCTGTGTGCATTTATAATGCTTATGACCGCAGCCTGCGGCAAAATAGACAGCGGCAGCGAGACAGATGAAGAGACCACCGCAGCTTCAACGGAAGAGATCACTTCAGAAGCCGAAACCGAAGAAAATACCGAAGTATCGGAAAAATTCGGTGATGAATTCAATATATCCCCCGATATAAAGCTTGGCATGACAGAAGCCGAGGTACAGGCGATAATCGGTAATAATTACGATCGCAGCGTTGAGAAATATCTTGATGCAGGTCCTGATATCGCATATTACACAATACCCCTCGACAGCTGCCCGTTCCTCGGTATAGATATGGAGGGCTATGAGCTTTTAACATTCATTCCCGACGGCGAGCTTATCAGCATGAGCTATCATTTCGGAGTCATTGACAGGGACAACAATACCTCAAAAGATCACACCGAAGAAGAATTGAAAGCCGTATACGACAAGCTCTTCGAGCAGGTGCATGAATACTACGGTGATTATTACACCTCTACAGATGCGGGGACACCTTCACTGGGCAATCTCAGCTGGGACAACACCTACGGCACTCTTAACCTTTGGGGTACATATTACGATGACACCAAAGAAGGAAACGTTTCCTTATCTCTGAACGCAAATGACTTTGCTCAGAAGATACTTGATTATTCAAAAGAAAAAGCCGTATCTCAGCAGTCCCAAAACAACGGGCTGAACATTCTTGATCAGCTGAAAACAGGAATGACTATTGAAGATGTTTTCGCTGTTATCGGCAAGGATTACGACTATGAATACAGGGCAGGCTACAAGCCGTCTGTAGAATACGACTACAGCTTTACAGCCGACGAAGTTTTTGATACAGGGCTTCGCGGATATATGTTCGTGGAATTTGATGAAAAGACCGATGAACTCATCTGCTTCGGCTATCATATCGGAAATGTGGGGAATGTAGAGAACAGCAGCTACCCCTATTCGGAAAGCGAGCTTGAAGAAGCTTTCAATAAACTGCTGCCGTCTCTTGAAGAAGAATACGGCAACGCTACTGTGCCTTCGGCTTTTTCGGGCGAAGGTGTCAAAGCAGAATACTCATGGTCAATGGGAACAGATCAGCTCTGGGCTATATGGGGCACAGACCTGTGGGGCGCATCAAGCGGCGTAAACGAAATAATCGTTTCACGCTCCATTGACAGATAATATAAAGGAGAAATAACCATGTCTAAAAAAGTTGCAGTTATCATGGGAAGCGACAGCGACTTCCCTGTTGTAAAATCAGCTCTCACAGAGCTCAAAAAGTACGGCGTTGAATTTGAATGCCGTGTTATGAGTGCGCACAGAACTCCCGCAGAGGCTGCTGAATTTGCTTCAAACGCAAAGGCTAACGGCTTCGGAGCTATCATATGCGCAGCAGGTATGGCTGCTCACCTTGCAGGTGTAGTTGCAGGACATACAACACTTCCTGTTATCGGCATACCTATGAAGTCAAAGGCACTTGAGGGCGTTGACGCTCTCCTGGCTACAGTTATGATGCCTCCGGGAGTACCTGTTGCAACAGTAGGCATCGACGGCGCAAAGAATGCGGCTGTCCTTGCTGTACAGATGCTTGCTATCGCTGATGACGAGCTTGCCGCAAAGCTTGCTGCCGAGAAAAAGGCTATGGCTGACGGCGTTATCGCCAAGGACAAGTCTCTCCAGGAGCAGATCGCAGCTCTCTGATATTAACCAAGACCACTTTCACCCAAAGGAGGTAAAATATGACACCTTCAGAAAGAAAAGAACGCTCAGAAAAGATATTAAAGGAAAAAGGGATCGGCATAAACCCAAATCTTCCTCTTATTGAGGATGCTTCGCAGGTGAAGCTCAAAAGCCTTGATGACATCTGCAAAAGAGCAATTGCTGCTCTGCTGTGTACTCAGGTAGGCATAGAGCTCAGCGAAAACAACACAGATCAGTTGGGATTTTTCACAGGTCTTATACAGCATTTCGGCGTTGAGGACTGCCTTAACGCAAAGGAGCAGAGGCTCGTAAGCGGTAAAGGCTCGGAGCAGGATACTGTAGATGTTGTATGGGAGTATGAATGTTACTGGTCACTGCTGTGGGCACTTGGAATCGTTGAGGATATCACCGACGCAAACGCTATCTGCGACTGTACAGCGGCTATACGCGCTGTCTCTCAGTGTGAGGGCTTCGATGACTTCAAGAGCAGATGCTCTCTCAGGAGCACAGATGATATACTTGATATGCTCGACCTCTATTACCGCTATCACTGGGCAGTGGTCCAGAATGAACATATCGACAAAAACTGTCCTGTGGCTGATCTTGTGGGCGAAGTTGTATTCGAGCGCAGACGCGGTCTCGAATGGCTCATCTCCGATGAAAACGACTGGCACGATATAGAATTGGATACATGATAGATAATTTTGATACTCTTCTATTCGACCTTGACGGCACTCTCACAGACTCCACCGAGGGCATAGTTAAATGCATTGAACACGCTCTCACCAAAATGGGTTATGAGATGCCCGAGGATACGAACAAATTTCTCGGACCGCCGCTGTATCAGTCCTTTGCTGAGTTCTGCGGCATGAACGAGGAGCAGGTAAACGAGGCTGTAAAGATATTCCGCGAAAGGTACTCCACTGTGGGACTTTTCGAGAACCGCGTTTATGACGGTATCCCCGAAATGCTTGACAGGCTCAAAAAGGGCGGCAAAAGGATAATGGTCGCCACAAGCAAGCCCGAGGTGTACGCAGTGCGCATATTCGAGAAATTCGGACTTGCTCAGTACTTTGAAATAGTGGGCGGTGCAAACATAAACGGCACACGCAACTACAAGCATGAGGTCATCGAGTATGTTCTCGCAAAGGCGGATATCACCGACAGAAGCCGTGTACTTATGATAGGTGACCGAAAGCAGGACGCAGACGGCGCACATAAAACAGGTCTGAAATGCATGGGTATCCTCTGGGGCTTCGGCTCAATAGAGGAGCTTACTAAAGCAGGAGCAGACTATATTGCACATACACCTGAAGAAGCGGCAGATATGCTGCTCTCATAACATGATACAGGGGGGATAATATGTCAAACGTAAAAGTTGACAAGGAAAAAAATGAAGAACGCTTTGAGTTCATATCGGAACAGCAATATTGGGGCACCATATATTCTGTGTTTGTGGACAAAGTAACAGGTGTTACCTATTTATCGTCCATGCGCGAAGGCACAAGAGTAACCCCTTTGCTTGACAAGGACGGAAAACCATATATTGATCCGCGCTTCGGCGGAAATAATAAATAAACCTGCAAAAAGCCTTTTGAATTGTATGGTTCAAATTGAAGAACTTTCCAAAGCAGGTGCAGATCACATAGCAGAAACTCCGCAACAAGTCACAGATCTGCTTTTAAGAAAGGATTAAACACTATGTTCAATAATAATAAGGAAAAAGAAAAGCAGCGCTTTACTGAGATAAGCTCACAGACTATCGGCGCTTCAAAACAGATCGTCGTATTTGCAGACAACGAAACAGGTGTCTGCTATATGACTTCGACAGCAAGAGAGTCAGACATCATTATGATGAGAGATAAGTACGACAAGCCTCTTATCGCTAAAAATCTTATTAAAGAATAATAAGCCTACAATTTCCGTAATGATGCGGAATTGCATATATAATCATTTATATAATTCTCAAGGAGGAATTTTAAAATGTCAAACATCGAAAAGAAGGAACAGCTCTATGAGGGCAAGGCAAAAAAGGTTTACGCTACAAACGATCCTGATCTCGTTATCGTAGATTACAAGGACGATGCAACAGCTTTCAACGGCGAAAAGAAGGGCACTATCTCAGGCAAGGGCGTTATCAACAACAAGATGACAAACTATATGTTCAAGATGCTCGAAAAAGAAGGCGTACCTACTCACCTTGTTGAGGAGATCAGTGACCGCGAAACTATCGTTAAGAAGGTTTCTATCGTTCCCCTTGAGGTAATCATCAGAAACGTTGCAGCAGGCAGCTTTTCAAAGAGAATGGGCGTTGAAGAAGGCAAGAAGCTCCTCTGCCCTATCCTCGAATTCAGCTACAAGAACGACGATCTCGGCGATCCTTTCATCAATGATTACTATGCACTCGCTCTCGGTATCGCTACAAAGGAAGATATCGACACTATCGCTAAGTACGCTTTCAAGGTAAATGAGTTCATGGTAAAGTTCTTCAAGGGACTCAACATCGACCTCATCGACTTCAAGATCGAGTTCGGTAAGACTTCCGACGGCACAATTATCCTCGCTGACGAGATCTCACCTGATACCTGCCGTTTCTGGGATTCTACAACTCACGAAAAGCTCGACAAGGACCGTTTCCGCAGAGATATGGGCGGCGTTGAAGAAGCTTATCAGGAAATCATGAAGAGACTTATGGGAGAATAATCATATGGGCGGTTTTTTTGGTGCAGCCTCTAAAAACGACTGCGTTACCGACGTTTTTTTCGGAACTGACTATCATTCACACCTCGGTACAAGAAGAGGCGGTATGACATCATGGTCGGAGGAAAACGGTTTTCAGAGAAATATCCATAGTATCGAAAACTCCCCTTTCCGTACAAAATTCGAGAATGATGTTGTGAATATGAGAGGCAAGCTCTGTATCGGCTGTATCAGCGATACAGATCCTCAGCCTATCCTCGTCCGCTCAAAGCTTGGCATATATGCTGTATGCTCAGTAGGTATAATCCGCAATGCAGATGCTCTTGTTAACGAGCTCCTTGAACAGGGCTGTGCTAACTTTGAGTCAATGAGCAGCGGAAATATCAACTCAGGCGACCTTATCGGTGCTCTTATCGCACAGAAGAACAGCTTCGTTGAGGGTATCCGTTATGCACAGGAAAAGATCGAGGGCACTATGTCACTCATTATCCTCACAAAGAACAGCATAATCGCTGCAAGAGACAAGTTCGGCAGACTTCCTATCATCATCGGCAAGAGAAGTGACGGCTTCTGCCTTTCAACAGAGTCCTTTGCTTTCCAGAAGCTGGGCTATACCACATATAAGGAGCTCGTTGCAGGCGAGATCGTAGAGCTTACTTCCGACGAATGTAAGACACTTGCAGAGGGCGATCCTTCAAAGATGAAGATATGTACCTTCCTCTGGACTTACTACGGCTATCCCAACGCTGTTTACGAGGGCGTAAACGTTGAAGTTATGCGTACAAGAAACGGCGAGATAATGGCTGAAAACGATATCAAGAACGGCAGACTTCCTGACGTTGACTATATCTGCGGTGTACCTGATTCGGGTACTCCTCACGCTATCGGCTATGCTAACAGAAGCGGTATACCTTTCGCAAGACCTTTCATCAAGTATACCCCTACATGGCCAAGAAGCTTCATGCCTACAAACCAGAGCATGAGAAATCAGGTAGCAAAGATGAAGCTTATCCCCGTTCACGATCTTATCAACGGCAAGAAGCTACTCTTTGTTGACGACAGTATCGTAAGAGGCACACAGATGAGAGAGACTGTTGAGTTCCTTTATGAGCACGGTGCTAAGGAAGTTCATATGCGCTCTGCCTGTCCGCCTATCATGTACGGCTGCAAGTACCTCAACTTCTCAAGAAGCACTTCCGAGATGGAGCTTATCGCACGTCAGATAATCGACGAGTTTGAAGGCCCTGTAGGAGTAAAGCACATTGAGGAATACAGCAACTCAGCTACAGAAAGAGGACGCAGACTCAGAGATGAGATATGCAAGAGACTCCGCCTTACCTCACTTGAATTCCAGACACTTGAGGGTACAGAAAAGGCTGTAGGTCTTGACTCGTGCGGACTCTGCACATATTGCTGGAACGGCAAAGAATAATTTATTACAACGTTCGTAGGGGCTGGCGTCCTCGGCAGCCCGTAAGATCCATACGCTTTACGGGACGCCGAGGACGTCGTCCCCTACATTTATTCATGGAGGTAAATTAATGAACAACAGTTTTTCTGAAAGCTACAAAAAAGCAGGCGTTGACGTTACCGCAGGCTACAAGTCAGTTGAGCTGATGAAGGAGCATATCGCACGTACTATGATAAAGGGTGCGCTGTCAGGCATCGGCGGATTTGGCGGACTTTTCGAGCTTGATATGACAGGTATCAGCAAGCCTGTACTCGTATCGGGTACAGACGGCGTAGGTACAAAGATAAAGCTTGCATTTATCATGGACAAGCATGATACTGTAGGTATAGACTGCGTTGCAATGTGCGTAAACGATATCATCTGCTGCGGTGCAAAGCCACAGTTCTTCCTTGATTATATCGCTTGCGGCAAGAATTTCCCCGAAAAGATAGCAACTATCGTTTCAGGTGTTGCTGAGGGCTGCGTACAGGCGCAGTGTGCTCTTATCGGCGGAGAGACAGCCGAGCATCCTGGTCTTATGCCTGAGGACGAATATGACCTTGCTGGCTTCTCAGTAGGCGTTGTTGATAAGGACAAGATCCTCCAGCCAGATACTCAGAAGGCAGGAGATGTTCTCATAGCTATCAAGTCAAGCGGTGTACATTCAAACGGCTTCTCTCTCGTAAGAAGAGTATTCGATGTAAACGAGCAGAACCTCAATATGCACTTTGATGACCTGGGCACAACTCTCGGTGAATGTCTCCTTACTCCTACACGTATCTATGTAAAGGCTGTTATGAGCCTTCTTGATGCTGTTAAGGTAAAGTCTATATCACATATCACAGGCGGCGGCTTCTATGAGAATATCCCGCGTTCTCTCCCCAAGAACCTTGCTGCAAAGATCGAAAGAAACTCTGTACAGGTACTTCCTATCTTCGATCTTATCCAGAGAACAGGCGATATCCCTGAGAGAGATATGTTCAATACATTCAATATGGGCGTAGGTATGATCGTATCAGTTGACAAAAACGACGCTGACAAGGCTATCGCAGCTATCAAGGCAGCAGGCGAGGACGCTTACGTACTCGGCGAGCTCGTTGAGTCTGAGGAAGGCGTTATCATCTGCTGATAGAGCATTGATCTTATCATAATTCATAACATTAGCCGCAAAATTATCCGAATTCATTATTTTTGACTGTTTAAAGCAAAAAACACTGAAATCGAAACATGGGGTATGGGATTTGGAAATTTTAAAAGGTCGTGATGTTTATGAAAAAGCACATTCTTCTGGCTTCAGTGCTGCTTTCTGCCGCACTGACGGCTACACCTTTATACAGCGATGCGGTCGGAACCATAGATATGGACTACAACTCCGACGGTATCGTTGACTGCTTTGATATGATAACCGCAAGGCAAAACAGCGAGATATCAAGAGCAGAACTCAATGCTCTCCAGAAATTCCTGCTGGGCGTAAACGGTAAGACTCCCACAGAGTTTGAAGTACAGACCAACCCTATAGACGAGGACTGTATCCTCGAACCAAAGGGAACTGTACATACAGGCGAGGGCACTTTCTACGGCGGCGGTTATACAGGCGGTCACGCTATGCTTGACCCTGTATCCCACGATTACTGGATAGTCGCCATGAACCATTATGATTACAACGAAGCTCAGCTTGCAGGCGCATACCTTGAAGTTACAGGCGAGCTTGGCACTATAAAAATGCTTGTTACAGACGAGCTCCCCGAAGGCAAAAAGGGCGACCTCGACCTCTATACGGACGCTTTTCCGCTCATCGCTCCTGTTGAGAAAGGAAGAGTACCCGTTAGCTGGAAGATAATCCCCCTTGATACCGCGGAGACTGCTCCTATCTCATTCAAATACAAAGAGGGCAGCACGGAATTCTGGTGTGGCGTTCAGGTACGCAACCACCGCTACCCTATAACAAAACTTGAATACCTCAATGCAGACGGCGAATTCGTTGAGATACCGCGCCGCCCGTACAATTATTTCGAGTCCCGTGAAATGGGAAAAGGTCCTTTCACCTTCCGCATAACCGATATCTACGGTCAGGTGGTCATAGACAAGGATATCCCACTTTCATATGACGATACGGAAATAATACAGGGACACGTTCAGTTCCCCGAATAATTTTTACTCTTGCAATAAAATAATAGGAGAAAAAATCCATGAAAAATATAGTTGTTCTCGTTTCAGGCGGCGGCACTAATCTACAGGCACTCATAGATGCCGAAAAATCAGGTATCATCAAGAGTGGAAAGATAACCTGTGTCATCTCCTCAAAGGAAGGCGCATACGCTCTTGAACGCGCCAAAAACAACGATATATCTACAAGAGTTATCCCAAGAAAGGAATACTCTGACAGTGTGACCTACAGTCAGGCTATACTCAATGCACTTAATGAAGAAAAAGCCGACCTTGTGGTACTTGCAGGATTTATGACCATACTTGATGAGTGCGTGACAAAGGCTTACGCATACAAGATAATCAATGTTCATCCTGCACTTATCCCGTCATTCTGCGGCGAAGGCTACTACGGACTCAAAGTCCACGAAGCTGCTCTCGCTTACGGCGTAAAGGTCAGCGGCGCAACAATACATTTCGTAAACGAAGAAGCTGATGCAGGTGCTATAATCCTACAGGGAGTAGTAAACGTTGAAAAGGACGATACTCCCGAGATACTCCAGCGCAGGATCATGGAAAACGTTGAATGGAAGCTTCTTCCTCAGGCGGTATCTCTCTTCTGTCAGGACAGGATAGAGATAGTTGACGGAAAGGCTTATGTAAAATAAAACTATGAAAAAGATAAAGGAATTATTGGAAAAACAAACTGTACAGAAGCTGTTTCTCTGCTTCTGGATGTACGCTGTACTCGGCTGGATATACGAGGTATTCCTCGAAGTCGTAGTATACAAATGGGGTTTCAGAAATCTTGGTATAATGTTCGGACCATACTGCCCGATATACGCCGTAGGAGCTTTGCTGTTCCTGCTCTTCTTCGGAAAATTCATGAAGAAGGAAGGCGGCATCGGCTTGCAGATATCCCGTCCGTTCATCATATTCTTCGGCTGTATGTTTGTCGCCACCACCGTAGAACTTGCAGGCACTTATGTCCTCGAATTCTTCACAGGCGGCTGGCCATGGGATACATATGCAGATTATAAGATCAACTTTCAGGCAAGAATAGCACTCTCCCCTTCCCTCAGATTCGGTATGGGCGGACTGCTGTTCATGTACTTCGTACAGCCATTCTATGATTGGTTTCTCGCAAAGCCAAAACGCAAAACACTCAATATCATCACACTTATCGTACTTGTGGGAGTTGTCACAGACTTCATACTCACACTGATAATAAGATACTGATAAACCATTATCCGAAAGGAGTTATTAATATTATGAAAAAGCTTGATTTAGCACAGGAACTCAGTTCAAACGCTTACCCCGGAAGAGGTATCGTTATCGGTAAATCCGACTGCGGAAAGTACGCTGTTACTGCATACTTCATCATGGGCAGAAGCGAAAACAGCCGCAACCGCGTATTCATCGAGGAGGGCAAGGGCATCCGTACAGAGGCTTTCGATCCTTCAAAGCTTACTGATCCACACCTTATCATCTACGCTCCTGTAAGAGTTCTCGGCAATAAGCTCATCGTTACAAACGGCGATCAGACTGATACTATCTATGAGCTCATGGACAAGCAGCAGACTTTCGAGCAGTCTCTCCGCACACGCGAATTCGAGGACGATGCTCCTAACTATACACCTCGTATCTCAGGAATACTCCACTTCGAGGACAAGGGCTTCAACTACGCAATGTCTATCCTCAAGAGTGCAAACGGCAATCCTGAGTCATGTCAGAGATACACATTCACATACACAAATCCGCTTGCAGGTGAGGGACGCTTCATTCATACATATATGGGTGACGGCAATCCGCTCCCAAGCTTTGAGGGCGAGCCTAAGCTTGTAGGCATCAGCGGCAGTATCGACCAGTTCACAGATATGCTCTGGAACAACCTCAATGCTGACAACAAGGTATCTCTTTTTGTCCGCTACGTAAATCTTGAAGATAATACTGAGGAGACACGTATCGTAAACAAGAACAAGTAATGCTCAGCAAATGAAAAAATTCAGTATTCTGCTTGCAGCGGCATTGCTTCTTCCGCTTTTGGGCTGTAACTTTCCTTCGCTTTCGGGCAGTAAAAAAGAAATACCTGAGAATTTCTTGGCAATGCCCGATATCCTTTCTGATGACGAATTGAACATTGCTGAGAATGAACCGTCTTACAAATGCATCGAATCGCATTATGAGAATGGCGAACTCGAAGAAAAAAAGAAAAGCTCTACGATGAGCATGACCATATTATATCAGATTACAACCTTGATATAGTATCAGGTGAGCCGAAACCTGCTATGTACGGAAAAAGCGTCAATGAGTATGACTCGGACGGCAATTTGGTAAAGAGTATATGGTATTATTCGGACGAAAAAACTGTCTACACAGTTTTTATCAATACCTATGATGAAAACGGCAACCAAACAAGTATAACTGTGTATTACGACTATGACGGTCACCCCCAAAAGCACTCCTACTATGAAATGAAGTATGACGAGCACGGCAATGAGACCGAGTGGTTTGAAGTCAAAGCTAATAACAGCATCGGCACTGTCTGCAAGTATTCGTATGAGTACGACGATAAGGGCAATATCACCAAGAAAACCGAGGATAAGTCATATTCAAAAGATAAGATAATAGAGCATACATATACCTATGACGATGACGGAAATATGCTTACCGAGACTTCTGTCAGCATATCAAGAAAGTCGGGTAAGCAAAAGTCCGATCTTACCACATGGACATATGAATACGACATCAGCGGCAATCTTATCCGTAAGGTATCAGACAGCGTCGATGAGAAAGGCAGAGTCGAAACGACTTATGAATACGACGAAAAAGGCAGACAGATAAAATGTACAAGTATCAATGGTTATAATACTGTTGATGTAACAGAATACGAATACGAAGACCTTAAACTGGCTGATTGATATATACGGTTTCAGAGTGTATCATATCACCAGCGATGATACTGACCGGGCGGACAATATCCGCAAAGAGCTTGAAAGGATAAAAAGAAATCAGGACAGTTAACTGAGCCGTATAGCGGCTATATTAGGGGAAAGTGATAAAATGAACATAGTTACTATTGACTGCCCTCATTGCGGTGCGGCAGTTGAACGAAAAAAAGATGAATACTTCGGAGTCTGCCCTTACTGCGGCTGCGAGGTATGCTTTGATGAAGCAAAAGCAGAAGCTGAAGTTGAAGACTTACGCAAAAAAGTAAACGACCTTGACCGGAAGATCACCACCGATAAGCAATATAAAAAGCAGCTTGAAAAATGGAAGAAAGGGCGCAACAGATTATATATCGTCTCCTGCCTTTTGTCTACTGCAGGATTTACATTCGCAATGCTCAGTAAAGAGGTAGACGATGCTTCCATTACTATAGGCATGTCACTTTTAATATTGGCGGTGCTGCTCATACTCATTGGTGCGCCTTTACACTGTTTGCAATCCCCCGCATTCTTTGAGGGAAATGAAGATTTTTCAGGCAGCAAAACTTCCAGATTTAGTCTTTTAGGCAAAGTGGTCGGCATAGGTTTCCTTTTGCTATGTGGGTCCGCTTTCTGCTCTGCGATCATCTGCGCTATCTTCAGTTCCTGATATTTTGATTTTTCTATATAAAGCCTTTGTGCCGAATAATTATACATAAAGCATTATTAATTATGAATTAATATAAGGAGGACATTACCATGTCAAATGAAATGCAGTTAAAATACGGCTGTAACCCAAATCAGAAGCCATCAAGAGTTTATATGGCAGACGGCAGCGAGCTTCCTATCGAAGTGCTCTGCGGCAAGCCCGGCTATATCAATCTTCTTGACGCTTTCAACGGCTGGCAGCTCGTTAAAGAGCTCAAGGCTGCTACAGGTATGTGCGCAGCAACTTCATTCAAGCACGTATCTCCGGCAGGTGCTGCTATCGGCAGACCTCTCAGCGATGATCTGAAGAAGATCTACTGGGTAGACGATCTCGGCGAGCTCACTCCCCTTGCAAGTGCTTATGCAAGAGCAAGAGGTGCTGACAGAATGTCCTCTTACGGCGATTTCATCGCTCTTTCCGACAAGGTTGACGTATGCACAGCCAAGATGATACAGCGCGAGGTATCAGACGGCGTTATCGCTCCTGATTACGATCCCGAAGCTCTTGAGATACTCAAGTCAAAGAGAAAGGGTACATACTGCATACTCAAAATGGACGAGAACTACAAGCCTGCTCCTATCGAAACAAAGCAGGTATACGGCGTATCTTTCGAGCAGGGACGCAATGAGCTTGACATCAACCGCGAGCTCCTTGCTAACGTAGTTACCGAGAACAAGGATATCCCCGATGACAAGAAGGACGATCTCCTTATCTCTCTCATCACACTTAAATACACACAGTCAAACTCTGTTTGCTACGTAAAGGACGGACAGGCTATCGGTATCGGTGCTGGTCAGCAGTCACGTATCCACTGCACAAGACTTGCAGGTCAGAAGGCTGACAACTGGTGGCTGAGACAGTCTCCACAGGTAATGGGACTCCAGTTCGTTGATGATATCCGCCGTGCAGACCGTGACAACGCTATCGACGTTTACATCGGCGACGAATATGAGGACGTTCTCCGCGAGGGCGAGTGGCAGCGTATCTTCAAGGTAAAGCCTGCTGTATTCACAAGAGAAGAAAAGAAGGCTTGGCTGGCTAAGAACACAGGCGTATGCCTCGGTTCAGACGCTTTCTTCCCATTCGGTGACAACATCGAAAGAGCTAAGAAGTCAGGCGTTGAGTATATCGCAGAGCCGGGTGGTTCTATCCGTGATGATAACGTTATCGAGACCTGCAACAAGTACAATATCGCAATGGCGTTCACAGGTATCCGCCTTTTCCACCACTGATATAAAATGCTCAGGCTGCGGTCAACATCTGACCGCAGCCTTGTATTATGGAGATATACATATGAAAAAACTTCATTTCACTGCTTTTATAGCAGCTGCTTTAATGGCAGTATCATTTTGCAGCTGCCTTGATAAAAAGAATGATACCTCAGATACTAACGCTTCAACAGCTTCCGAAGCATCAACTGAGGGAACTGCTTCTTCTCCGCCTGTTCCCATGTCACCTATTATCGAAAATACAGAGTACAAAAACGGCAACTACAAAAGTCACTCTTTCTCAATGTATGCCGAACCTAATATATGGAAGTATGACAGCTCTGAGACTGTTACAGAAGGCGGAGCTATGCCCTGCGACCTGAAAATGGTCACTGACAGGGACTTCACCACCTGCGGCTTAAAGGTCTATGTTGCCGAGAACAATGACGGCAAGTCCGCTCAGGAAGCCATAAACTCCGAAAACAATGATAATATCATCTTCACAGGTACAACTGCTACTGCGAAATGTACCTTCTATTACTATGAATGGGCTGCAAACGATGATCTGCATTGCAGGTCTTATCTTGCTGACTTCGGCGGCAAATACCTTTGCGTCTATGCAGAGAGCACCAATTTCGGATACGTAGAAGGCAAAATAACAGAGATACTCTCAAGCATAAAGTAAATTGAAATAGGAAAGAAAAACTGTATAATACAGCCATGAGCCATTAGCCCAAAGAGTTCGCTTGCGCTCACATTATTTAAATTATTCGCCGAAGGCGACACATTTGCTAATAGCTAACGGCTAAAGGCTAAGGGCTTAGTTCCATGATAAATGAAAATAACACTTCCCTAATTCAATTATTATTAAATATGCCGCTTTTCAGCCTGTCTCCTGATTTCGAGCCGCTGTCGGAATAATGTCGAAACTCTGAAAAAAAACAGAAATTTATGCGATAATTTTTTCTTTTCGTCTGTTGCTATTTTCAGAATTATGTGGTATAATGTTATATAATGCGGTAATTGCGCAGCAATACTGATATTTTCAGAAACGAGGGGGATACATATGAGCAGCAATTATAATTCTATCTCACTAAAGAAACTATACATAACCGCAGCCGCTTTCACGATATTTTACATTATAATCTCTGTTATCGCTTATCTGACTTCGGGGCCTGTTTTCAATGCTCTCCTGAGCGATTCGATAAAGGATAATCACCCCGATATAGGTATGTCAGGCAAATGCAAAGCACTGCTGTGTGCGCTTCAGATAGTATGGCTGCCGTTTCTGATATATATATTCAGCTGCATGGGCTGGGCTTTCTCGGCAAAACGATGTAAGCGAACGCTTAAAGTCGCCCCTGCCCTATGGCTTATAGGTTTTATCATAGAGCACGTTATGGCTCTGTTCATATCACATACTTCAATGGCTGAAAGCCATGTTTCGGGACGCTGGCTGATACAGCGCACAGAATACGTGACATTCTTCTTCAGTATACTCCTTGTAGGCGCACTGGTGCTTATCTGCACCGCCGCTGCACTCGGTATAGATGAAGACCGTCATGTTAAGCATTTAAAATACAAATAAGGAGCATAAAAATGCAGAAATCAAACACACTAAAGATCACATTACTTACTTCAGCTTTATTTTGTATTATCAAACTCGCTCTCGACATATTTTTCATAATGTATAATCATCTCTCGCTGTATACGGCTCTTTTCGGAGAGACCGTAAAAAGTGAGACTCTTCCTGCCAATATCAAGTTCGGACTTATTCTGGAAGCCATTATCGTTTCCGCACCTATATGCGTACTGGCTTCCGTAAACTGTGCATATAAGGATCTCAAGAAAAAACGAGGCATAATCACTATTGTCCTTGCAGTATTACTTTTCCTGACAGATTATGGCTGCTCAATGCTGGTAAACCGTATCATACGCAACAATATCAAGGAAAAATACGGCAAAGACATCATGGACATCGTAACACAGGTAAACTCATTAAGGGGCTTGTCAGGTTTCCTTGTTTGTGCTGCATTCGTTATGGTATGCTGCTGTGCCTCAATAGAGATATACGGAGGAAGTCTTGCAGAAAGCATGAAATTAGAGAAAAAAAGTGCATAAACGTGCATTTTTCGGCGTTTTTAACATAAAATGCGCTTTTAGCGAATGAGCAGAAGGGGTTCTGTGCCGTTCGTTATAATATAATGATATAAGGAAAAAATCAAAAGGGGAAATTAACAATGAAAAAAATTATTATAGCACTCTCATCTATTCTTGTTCTTGCAGCAGCAGGTATTTCAGGAATTATTTACTATCACGCCATACCTTCAAAAGCATATAAAACAGATTATTTCAGCTTCAAAGTTCCCCAAAGCTTCAAAGCCACTTCAGAAGCATCATCAGGAGATAACTATTATACATTTAAGAGCGATGACGCAAGTATATCTATATGCAATTACGACATCATGAACAGCTTTGATACAATCAGCGCATATGCCACATTTCATTTAGAAGGAAAAGATACTGTACCCGAAAAGCTCTTAAACACTCCATACAATGGTTATTTCTTTTCATCTGAAAAGAATCTCAAAGACGACGGTAAGCTCCATATGAAATATGTCCTCAACGCAGATACTTATTTTATGAATATAGACGCATATTGCAAGCCTTCTGCTGAGGAACGTGTAAAAAAAGATCTGGACCGTATCGTCAAAAGAGTTAAATACAAAAATGATAACCACATTGAAAACAAGCCCGATGTATATGACTTCGATTATGTAAGCATAAACACAGGCTCAAAATACATCTGTGCCGACAGAACAATTGATTTTGAAGGCACACCTTTCAAAAGCGATCTCATTATCAGGGAGCAGCTTGCTGAAATAGATAATCCAGACAAACTGTTTCTTCCTTGTGTTAACATCGCTGTAAAAAAGTACTCCGATTCTTCACCTGCTGAACGTGCAGATGAATCATATAATTCAGCAAAAGATTCCCAAGAAAAACATCCAGCAATAATCAGAGATCAGCAGGAGATGTTCGGAGTCAAATGCGAACACGTTTATTTTGAACTCAACTCATCTTCGGATGGTGAAGAAAAAGACTGTATAAGCCGTGACCAGTATTTCTTTGAAAAAGACGGTTTGCTTTACGAAATATTCGCTTCTTACCACGCAGACACCGACAAGGCAGATATTAAGGAAATGCTTGACAGCATAACAATTAAATAAGCTTACAACGAATGAGCAGAAGGGGTTCTGTGCCGTTCGTTATAATATAATGATATAAAGGAAAAATCAAAAGGGGTAATTTAACTATGAAAAAAATCATTATCATTCTGTCATCTGTCATCATCGTTCTTGGTGCAGTATTGTTCGGTGTCTACTTCTATAATACTCATCCGTCCGACAAATATGAACTTGACTCTTTCAGTTTTGAAGTTCCTATGGGATTCAAGAAGGCAGACCATAAAGACGGCTATAAGTATACCTTCAAATGTCTTGGCGAAGAAATAGACATTGAGTGTGATCATCTCAACTGCAAGCCCGAAGCTGCAAAGGATCTTATGGTATACTATAACGATGATGAAAATGTCAAGCTTGAAAAGCTCAAGGGATATCCCTACGAAGGATATTTCCGTACATCAGAGAGAACTATAAAAGATAAAAAGAACGCGCTTATTTCATGCGTTCTCGGAACAGATACATACTATCTGTTTTTAGACTGCACCTGCAGTCCGTTAAAGGCAAAAATATTAAAGCCTGCAATTGAAAAAATTGCAAAAACTGTAAAGTATACATCGGATTTCCGCCTTGAAGATAAGCCTGAGATATATGACTATGATTTCTTTACTGTCAGCACAGGCGCAAAGTATGCCTGCAATGATGTTACCGGCGAGCTGAAAAGCGACAGTTTTCTTTGGGTAAGAGAAACTTATACAGAAGCTGATGATGTCGAAAAAATGTATCTTCCAATGACTTCTATACAGGTTTTTGATGACGGAAGCTCTCCTGCTGAACGTGCAGATAATTTATATAACCAAAAGGCTGAAAAAGAGAACTCATACTCCGTACTTACACGAGACCAGAAGGATATGTTCGGCTTTAAGTGTGAACATATTTATTATGAGCTCAACAATGAGAGCGATGACGGTGATGTAAGATGCCTTGATAATTATTATTTCTCAGACGATAAATACACATACAGTATCTATGTAACATACCTTAAAGATGCAGATGCTGCAGATGCAAAGGAAATGCTTGACAGCATAACCATTAAGAATAAATAACTTTTTACATACAGGAGGAATTTCCCAATGAAGAACGTATTAGTAGTAGGCGGCGGCGGACGCGAACACGCTATTATAATGAAACTGGCTGAGAGCCCAAAGATCGGTAAGCTCTATTGCGCTCCGGGAAACGGCGGTATATCCAAGTATGCTGAATGTTTCAACGTAGGTGCAACAGACGTTGACGGAATAGTTGCTCTTGCAAAGCAGCTCAAGCCCGATATGGTAGTAGTTGCTCCTGATGATCCCCTCGTACTTGGTATGGTGGACGCTTTGCAGAAAGAGGGCTTCGTTACATTCGGTCCTAAGGCTAATGCCGCTATTATAGAAGGCTCTAAGGTATTCTCAAAGGAGCTTATGAAGAAATACAATATCCCTACAGCTTTCTATGAAGTATTCACAGAGTCCGATAAGGCTATCGCTTACCTCAAAGAGCAGAACAGCTACCCTGCTGTTATCAAGGCTGACGGTCTTGCTCTCGGTAAGGGCGTTATCATCGCTCAGAATGAGGAAGAAGCTGTAGCAGCTGTACATGATATGATAGACGAACTCAAATTCGGAAAGAGCTCCGCACGTATAGTTATCGAGGAATTCCTCACAGGTCCTGAGGTATCTGTTCTCAGCTTCACTGACGGAAAAACTTTAGTTCCTATGATATCCTCTATGGATCACAAGCGCGCTCTTGACGGAGATCAGGGACTTAACACAGGCGGTATGGGTACTGTTTCACCTAACCCATGCTACACTGAGGATATTGCTAAGGAATGTATGGAGAAGATATTCATTCCTACTATGAACGCTATGAACGCCGAGGGACGCACTTTTGAAGGCTGTCTCTACTTCGGACTTATGATTACTCCAAAGGGACCAAAGGTAATAGAGTACAACTGCCGTTTTGGTGATCCCGAAACTCAGGTAGTACTTCCTATGCTTGATGCTGACCTCTATGAGATATTCGAGGCTATTTACAACCACGAACTTGACAAGGTGGACATAAAGTGGCATAATGGAAGCTGTGCCTGCGTTATCATGGCAAGCGGCGGATATCCCGAAAGCTATCCAAAGGGAATCGTTATGAACGGCTTTGACGATAAAGGTCAGGTTGAGGGCTGTTTCGTTTATCATGCAGGTACTAAACTTAGCGAAAACGGCGAATTCCTCACAAACGGCGGCCGTGTTATCGGCGTTACAGCAAAGGGCGATACTCTTCAGGCTGCACTTGATAAGGCTTATGAAGGTGTATCAAAGATAAGCTTTGAGGGTGCTCACTACAGAAAAGATATCGGTCAGAGAGCTCTGAAGTCTCTCAGCTAAGGAGCATATCATGCATAAACGTTTAAATAACGGTATAAAGTACTGTTTTATCGCAAATCTGCTGTTTTTTGCATTCAGCATCATATGCCTGATATATTACAAGACCTATAACAATACCTCTTCTTTTTCAAAATTACTCGAGATCATCGCATACACGGTGGAAATAGGCGGATTTTGTCTTTTCCTGTGGGGCGACTGGCTGATGTCAACGGCTATGCGATTCAGGACTATGATGAAAATATGTCTTACGATATATATTGTTGTCGAAGTTTTAATGATGATACTGGAGCTTAATTCCTACAGGCTCGACTTCTATCAGCCTTATTCGCTCCTGCTGGCTATGGTACATTCAGCTTTCTCGGGACTCACCTGTCTTACATTTTTACAGCTTGATCCCGATAAAAAGAAACTGGAACTTTTCACTATAATCAGCATTTCTATCATGTTCTGCGGAATGCTCGGTAATATCATCGGACTGCGTATTTATTTCAGTATCATGATAAATTCTATTGCGTTCGCTCTGCTGTTCTTCTCCATAGGCAAACTCATTGCCCGTGAGGACATCGAAGTGGACTGCCACGGCGATAAAGCCAGAGTTGCGGAATTTACAAGTTCTATCGTTGATGATTGAGAACGCTTTCATATATAGTCCGAAAAAAGGAGAAATTCAATGCATAAGCGTTGAATTTCAGAAAAATAATTTTTGAATTCTATATATCGCACAAAAACATACGCCTGCATTTGTGAGTTTTCACAATGCAGGCGTTTTTGGTGATCAGTGATTAGTGCTTAGTTATTAGTGATTAGTTTTCGGGCGGATAGTATCCGCCCCTACAAAAAAGGCGAACCCGAATAATTCGAGTCCGCCTTAATCTTTTATATCACTTTTGCGGAACGCCGATAACGGCGTTCCCTACAACCAACACGATTAACATAATCAGAAATAACGGGCGAGCGGAACTCGCCCCTACAATTATGTACACAAAAAGGCGAACCCATTTATGTAGGTCCGCCTTTAATTTTAATCACATTACCGCGCTGTAAGCGATATACAAGTCACGTTCCTGTTAAGAGTGAGCGCGCTTGCAAGCGTCAACGTGGCAAGCCTGCGGGGGCTCCCCGCTTAATACATTCCGCCTGCTGGCATTGCAGGAGCTGCAGGAGTGTCCTCCTTGATATCAGCTACAAGGCTCTCAGTTGTAAGAACCATTGAAGCTACTGATGCAGCGTTCTGGAGTGCGCTTCTTGTAACCTTAGTAGGATCAACGATACCTGCTGGTATCATGTCTGTGTATACCTCGTTGTAAGCATCGAAGCCGTAGCCTACCTTACGTGAACGTACTATCTTGTCGATGATAACACTGCCCTCAAGACCTGCGTTCTCAGCGATCTGACGTACAGGAGCTTCAAGTGCCTTGAGGATTATCTTAGCACCTGTCTTTTCATCGCCGTCAAGTGTTGGGATAAGCTTGTTTACAGCTGGCATAGCATTTACGAATGCTGTACCGCCGCCTGCTACGATACCCTCTTCAACAGCTGCCTTTGTAGCTGCAAGAGCGTCCTCGATACGGAGCTTCTTCTCCTTCATCTCGATCTCTGTAGCAGCACCTACCTTGATAACTGCAACACCGCCTGCAAGCTTAGCAAGTCTTTCCTGAAGCTTCTCACGGTCGAAATCAGAAGTTGTAGTCTCGATAGCCTTTCTGATCTGTGCAACTCTTGACTTGATAGCATTCTTGTCGCCTGCACCGTCAACGATGATAGTGTTCTCCTTCTGGATAACTACCTGCTTAGCCTGACCAAGCTGGTCGATAGTTGTCTCTGTGAGTTCAAGACCGAGCTCGGAAGAAATTACCTCGCCGCCTGTGAGAATTGCAATATCCTTGAGCATTTCCTTACGTCTGTCACCAAAGCCGGGAGCCTTAACAGCTGCAACCTTGAATGTACCGCGGAGATTATTGAGGATAATTGTTGTAAGAGCTTCGCCCTCAACGTCCTCAGCAATGATAACAAGCTTCTTGCCCATTTTTACGATCTGCTCGAGAAGTGGGAGTATCTCCTGGATAGAAGATATCTTCTTGTCTGTGATAAGAACGAAAGCGTCATCGTAAACAGCTTCCATCTTGTCTGCATCTGTTACCATATATGGTGAGATGTAGCCTCTGTCGAACTGCATACCTTCAACAACTTCGCTGTATGTCTCAGCTGTCTTGCTCTCTTCGAGAGTAATAACGCCGTCAGCAGTTACCTTTTCCATAGCCTCGGCAATGAGCTTACCTACTGCCTCGTCAGCAGAAGAAACTGTACCTACTCTTGCGATATCCTCGCTGCCCTGTACAGCCTTTGAGTTGTCAACGATAGCCTTTACAGCAACGTCTACAGCCTTAGCGATACCCTTCTTGAGTACCATTGGATTTGCACCTGCTGCGATATTCTTCATACCCTCACGAACGATAGTCTGTGCGAGAAGTGTAGCAGTTGTTGTACCGTCACCAGCTGCATCGTTTGTCTTTGTAGCAACTTCCTTAACGAGCTGTGCGCCCATGTTCTCGAAAGCGTCCTCAAGCTCGATATCCTTAGCGATAGTAACACCGTCATTTGTAATGAGGGGAGCACCGAACTTCTTGTCGAGAACTACGTTTCTACCCTTAGGTCCCATTGTTATTCTTACAGTATCAGCAAGCTTGTCGATACCTGCCTGAAGTGCTTTTCTTGCGTCTTCGCCGTACTTTATATCCTTAGCCATGATAATTTACTCCTTTATAATATAGTTTACAGTTGAGAGTTTAGAGTTGAGAGTTGTTGTGTCCCCTGACGGGGACAGATTGAAAAATTTTCCAATCAATCGGCGTAAGCCGATACATTAACTCTCAACTTTCAATTCTCCACTCTCAACTTATTACGCATTACTTTACTGTTGCGAGGATATCTTCCATCTTTACGATGATGTACTCTTCACCCTCGAGCTTTACGTTTGTTCCTGAATATTTAGAAATGAGGACTTTATCGCCCTTCTTAACTTCCATTTTAACGTCAGAAGTGCCGGGACCTACCTCAACGACCTCAGCTACCTCAGGCTTTTCCTTTGCTGAACCTGAAAGAATGATACCGCTCTTTGTAGTCTCCTCAGCCTCGACCATTTTTACGACAACTCTGTCCTGTAAAGGTTTAATAGTCATGATATATACCTCCTGATAATTAATTACGGATAAATGTTTAGCACTCTTTCTCTTTGAGTGCTAATTATATTTTACCACCTTTTTACAATAAATCAAGCCTTTTCTGCAAGCTTTCACAATTTTTGTCACTGTACACAAATCGCGCCTTATAAAGTGAATTTTTATGTGCTTTCGGCTGGCTTTTTATTGCTTTTTCCGCTCATTTCACACATAAGCATCACCGTCATCAGCACTAACATTACTGACGATACGGACGAACCGCCGCTGTTTCTGCTCACTGTTAAAACTGATACTTCCACAGTTTCGTATTCCATGAAATACGGCAGTATCATGCGGCATATCCAGAAACTCATTAAAGCTGCGGCAATTCGCATCATTATCAGCGGTCTCAGCGATATCCTGCCTGCTGAAACTGCCGAGAGCTGAAACATAACACATATTCCGCCAAAGGAAACCAGCGCACTTATGTAAGGCAGCAGCAGCCAGTCGCCGCAGGGCAATGCCGAAACATTTGTTATATCAAGCAATGCGGCGACTAAAGCCTCGCCGCTCCTGCGGTCGAGGCAGGTGAGCTTCGCAAGAAGCTCACCAACTGCTGCTGCCGTCCCGATGCGTATAAGAAGTGAATTCACTACCGAAAAAGCAGTTATCATAATGCATATATCCGCCATTGACCTGCCGCTGTGGACAACAGAGTCCGTAAGCATATCCGATGACAGGCTGCATTTCCTGCAATTTCTGCTCTCTCCGCAGCTGTTCCTGAGAAAAAAGGACATAAACAAGGCAAGAATAAAGTTTGCGGAGATATTGGATATAAGTATAACCTTTCCTGCTTTGTCGGAGCTGTAGAGCTGATGCGATATGCAGCCGAATGTAAACGCAGGACCTGCTCCGAAGCACAGTCCTGCAAGCAGCTCTGCCCGTTTTTTTGATATTCTCCCTGCGTCGTACTCCTCGCAGAGCATTTTTACTCCCACAGGATAACCTGCGAACATTCCGAAAGTAAATATGGGAAAAATATTCCCTTCCATTCCGAAAACGAACCTGCTTATGCGTCCGCACCACCTTGGCATAACTGTAAGAGCCCCGCTCCTTACAATAAGTGCAGATACTATCATCATGGCGAAAAGTGACGGTATCACCACATTCAGACAGCGCAGAACACTGCCATAGACCGCTTCTGCGGCTGCCGCAGTATCGAATGTGCAGAACATGACAGCTGCCGCAAGTATTGCAAGCTTCACCGTTTTTGCAGCTTTTTCTGCAAATATCTTCATAATCATCACCACTTTAATCATATTATTGGAAGTGAAAAAATATACAGGAGTGAAGCTTATGTTTGAATGGCTTGCGGAGCTTACCCGTGAAACTCTCTATTTAAACTCAGGGATACACATTTCCGACAACAAGGAGCTTATAATAGATAACTGCCGCAGGATAGAGGAATATAACGAGGTCTATATGCGGCTGGTCTCGGGTGGACTTTATATAAGTATACACGGGAGCGACCTGAGAGCCTATGACTTCCGTACAGGCGGACTTGTCATACGCGGATATATCGAAAAAATAGAATTTACAGAAAGGAACAAGCATAATGAACGTGAAATTAAGAGGATCTACGAGGATAAACGCACAGGGGAAGAAACTCTATAAGTTCATAAATCTTATGCACGAAAACCGCATAGAATGCAGAGGGCAGTACTGCCGCGGTGAAATATTCCGCGGTGATGTGTTTAACAGGGATATGAAAAGGATACGTGAACTTGCAAAGGAATGCGGCGTAGAGCTGAAAACCGCCGAATACGACAGCCTTTCCGCAAGACTCCGCCGCTATCGGAAACGAATAGGTCTGTTTATGGGACTTATCCTTGCAGCCGTATCGGTGCTTTATTTCTCTCAGACTATCGTCACTATAGAGATCGAAGGAAATACTTCAATAAGTGATAATATTATCCTCTCAGCCCTTGCAGAGCTCGATGTAAAAGCAGGCACTCCCCTTTACCGCCTTGACCTGCGTGAATGTCAGAACAGACTCAAAACAATGGTCAAGGGCATAGCTTGGGCAGGCATAAGACACACAGGCAGCCGTATTGTTGTACAGATACGTGAAGCCGAACCCAAGCCCGATATGTCTCTTGAGCGTGTCCCCTGCAATATAGTCGCAAGCCGTGATGCAGTAATATCCTCGGTGCTCGTTCAGAGCGGCGAGCTGAAACACATAGTCGGGGACTACGTTCCAAAAGGCACTCTCCTCATCAGCGGAGTTTCCGACGGTCCGAACGGCAAGACTTTCATTTATCACGCTATGGGCGATATCCGAGGTACTTATGAGGAAAATGTAAGCTTCTCCGCTCCTTTCATTTCGCAGGAGCTTGCTCCTACAGGCAAAAGGAAGATACTTCGCAGGCTAAGGCTTTTCAGTCTCGATATACCGCTCTCTTTCGGACATAACGACTATGCCCACAGTGATGCAGAAAACTCACAAAAACGCCTTGAACTCTTCGGTAAAGAGCTCACCATAGGTATCGACAGGACCGATATAACCGAGCTTTCACCTGTGGAAAATACATTCACAGAGGAAGAACTGTCACAGCGTCTCATGGAAAGAGTATACCTTTACGAAAATAACTTCCTTGACGGCGATACACGCATAATCTCACGGACCATTGATACCTCAAAAACCGAAGATACTTTGACTATAAACGTTAAATACACCCTCGAAAGCAGTATCGCTCTGCAAAAAGATATATTTATAAAATAGAAGTAGTCATTTTTTACAAAAAAATATTGACAAAGCTCTCTTTTCAATGTAAAATAGTAAGCAGGGGATCAATTTTCGCCTTGAAAGGAGAGACTTTCCATGATATCAATTAAAAGCGATGACTTTAATGATAATTATGAGCTTTTCGTAAAACTGTGTTCTATAACCTCAGAACCTATGAAACTCGTAAACGATAAATGTCAGGATATGATAGTCATGACTGCTGAAGCTTTTGAGCGCAGAAATAAATTGCTCGATCTCCGTGAAAAATTCCTCGGCACCGACACGGATAAGTGTCTGAGTTCAGAAAATACCGACTTTAAACAGCTGGGACAATATATTAATGAACTGGAAAAAAACGGGGAATAAATTGGTAATAATGCGTTCACACATAAGCCTGATAAATGAAAATCAGATGAAATCGTCTGATTTTTTATTGACAACCACAAACTTTTACAATATAATAATCTTGTGGTACAAGGGGTGTACCTGAAACACATTGTTACATGAAACAGGAGGATTATAAAAATGGGTGTATTCAGAAGATTAAGCGACCTTCTCAAGGCTAACGTAAACGATCTTATCGACAGAGCAGAAGATCCTGAGAAGATGGTCAAGCAGATCATCATTGATATGCAGACAGAGCTCACAAAGGCTACTCAGAACTACGGCAAGGCTAAGGCAAGCGAACGCCTCGCTGAGAAGAAGTACCTTGATGCTCAGAAGATATCAGCTGACTGGGAAACTAAGGCTAAGGCTGCTCTCGCTAAGGGAGATCAGGACCTTGCTAAGCAGGCTCTCGCAAGAAAGGTCAAGGCTGACGAGGACGTTGCAAACTATAAGGAAATGTACGATTCCATCTCTTCACAGACAGACGCTATCGGCGATCAGGTAGAGGTGCTCAAGGCTAAGCTTGAAGAGGCTAAGAGCCGTCAGGCAATGCTCATCGCTCGCTCACAGATGGCTGATACTCAGAAGAGCCTTGCTAAGGCAGCAGGTACTTTCGATCCTAACTCCTCTTTTGAGAAGTTCCAGAGAATGGAAGACAAGGTCGTACGCAAGGAAGCTGAAGCTGCTGCTTTCACTGAGATTGCAGGCGATGCACTCGGCGGTGGATCAGGCGACGAGCTGAAGGATACTTTCAATCAGCTTGCTTCAGATGCAAAGGTAGATGCTGAGCTCCAGAGACTCATGGCTGAGATGAATGGCGGCGCAGCTTCAAACAACGCTGACTGATAAAAAACTAAAAGCAAAGGAATTTATTTTATGAGCCGCAAAAAAGAAAATGTATATTCCGCAAAAAAAATGTTAAGGGAGTCAATGCCCATACTTTGTGCACTATTCATTGGAATGGTTTCAGTAGCATATATTCTTTTCCGCAGCTGGAGCAACAAGCTCTACTATGAGAAGTGGAAAGAATATGAAGATTGCGGTATCTAAAGAAGTCAAAGCTCCGAAGCACTATGCTTCGGAGCTTTCTAATGCATAATTCATAATGCGTAATTCATAATTGAGGTGTCCGCTTACGCGGACATATTTTGCGGACGACCAATGGTCGTCCCTACAATTTTAGACAGGCAGATAAAAAAGCTCCCCGATAATTCAGGGAGCTTTTAAATTTGTCATTACTTGGTCGGATCAAGACTTGTTATCTTATTGAGCAGGAACTCCTGTATGCGGAGCGCATCATTTGATGTGATGCCCTTGCTTGAAGCATCAACGTCTGCATTTGCAGAACCTGTTTCTGTAAGATGATGATCGTCTGTACCTTTAAGTCCGTACTTGTTCGGATTTGCAAGGCTCTGCATGATAAGAACTATATCAGACATATCAACATCGCCGTCACAGTTAGCATCGCCGTATTTAGTTACCTTAGGCAGATTTGCGCCGTCTGTAGTAACTGCAACTGAAGTTGTTGTGATCTCAACAGGCTGTGTAACCGTAGTTGTTGTGCTTGTAGTAGTCTCTGATGTAGTAGATGTGGTTGTAGTTGTGGTGGTTGTTGTCTCATTTGGCTTTGTAGTAGTTGATGTAGTTACCTTTGGAGTATCACTGCCTGTGCCGCCGAGTCCGTCAGCCTTTGTGCCGTCAGGCTCTTCGCCGTAGTAAAGCTTGCCGTTGATATAAACAGGTACATAAGGTGACATAACACCTATAGTTGAACCATCAGCACCCTTTGCAGTCTTGCCAAGTCCCTGATTTGAGAAATCGTTTGAACCATCCCAGCCGCTGCCGTAATCAGGCATTACAAGTGCAAGGAGTATCTCGCACTGCTGCTGTCCTTCGGAAATAGGAAGAACGACTCTTCCGTCAGGAAGATTTACTTCGATATAGTAGATATTGCCGCTGTACTGGATAGGCTTTGATATCTCAGCTGCCTTGTAGCCCTTGCCTGAGTACATTGCTGCCTGGTCACGGTCGCAGCGGATAACGAGATCCTCAGGCTTCTTGCCTGCTGCGATAACTTCACTGAGATCCATGTAGTATCTGAATGAGATATTGTCCTGTACTCTTGCAGGCCATGCAGAGTGGTTAGTTACCTTGAAGCTGATAGTCTGTCCGCTTGAATCGCCGCCCTTTGAAAGCACCTCAACGTAAAACTCAGGGCTGTCGTGAACTTCCTTTGCAGGGAAACTTGGATCCTTTGTTCCGCCGTACTTGGATACCATCTTACAAAGCATAGCTGTGAAGCCTGCATTATAGTCTGTAGCCACCTCGTTGTTTATAAAGTCCTGACGGTCATCATTGTAAGAGCCATCCTCGTTAGGGCCGCCTACAAGTGCGCCATAAAGGATATGGCGAGCGTGTGAAGGTATCTTCAGATCGTTCTTCCATGAACCGTGTGATGTACGGTGATGAGGATTCTGAGGATACTTGTCTCCAAATCCGACAACATAGCTCTGCTTGAGCGGGTTGTCACCGAGAGCGTAGTTTACCTGTGTCTCAGCAAACTCAGCATATTTGTCAGCCTCAGACTTGAGGATAGTATCGCTTGCTACTGTTGCAAGGAATGCAGCTGTGTTTGCATATCTGAGACAACCCCAGTTGCTGAGCCAGCGGAGTCCGCCGCTTATCTTCTTTGCTTCATCGCCGTTTACCCAGCGGTCACAGTGCTTCTTAACGTGTGCAATAGCTGTAGAATCGTTTGAATTTATAGCGTAGAGCAGCATACCGCCCTGTGTATTATCGTCCCAGCAATGGCCCCAGCCGTAAGCAGTACCGCCTTCACCGCGCATCTCAGGGAGCTTTGAGATATAGCCCTTAGCTTCGTCGAGATATGTCTGCTCGCCTGTTGCGATGTAGAGCCAGTTTGCAGCATAGAAGAGCTCATCATAGAAGTGGCTTGACTGATAGAAGCCCTGAGCGTCACTCTTATTGTAAACATCATCACCTGGTGATGATTTTGCTATCTTGTAGATATTTTCAGCGTGCTTGATATAATCAGCCTTCTTTGAAGCTGAGATATCGCCGTCGAGAGCTGCTGCACCTGCTGCGAGAGCAGCTGCCATTTCACCGAATACAGCTGTACATCCCTTTGATGATTTCAGTGCTGCACGTGCTTCTGCAATTGTATGTGAGTTATCCTCCATACCGTATTCGAGAAGCTCAACAGGTCCCCACCATGTATGGTCATGCTTACCGATGCCGACCTGATATACGACCTCAGTGCCCTTATCACAATCTGCAAGATAATCAAGAACGAATTCAAGGTTATTTACGTATGTGGTTTTAAGTCCTGCCTTTTCAACTCCCTCAGGGTACTGATAAAGTCCCCATGCGAGCATTGATGCTGAATAAGCCATAGGCAGATTGAATTTTACGTGGTCGCCTGCATCGTACCAGCCGCCCAGTACGGGATCCTGCATAGTAGAATCGGCTCTCCACTCAACTCTGTTCCATTCAGGAAGCGGTCCTGCCTGCTGGACCTCATAGAAGTACAGAGACTTATCAAGTGCGTCAGCGTAATTGAACTTTCCGTCAGCAGCTGTTGCAGTATCAATAACAGCCATAGGTACTGAGGACATCACAGACGCTCCGAGAATTACAGCGGAAAGCAATCCGCTTGTAAACTTTTTAAGCATAGTAAAACTCTCCTCTCATTTTTTATTGCTGTGTATAAACAATACACAGCTTCCTCACGAGTATACATAGCTATACAATTTAGATTATGCCATATTATCGCAGGATTGTCAAGGGTATAAACTACAGAAAAAGGCTGTATAACGAGAAAAGTCACAATATTTTATCACAATGACCAATTTCATGACTGCTATTTTGTGAAAGCTGACAAGGCGCGTTATACTGCCCGTTTTTTCTGCTCTGAAAGCACATTAGGCAGCAACTTTTTTTCCCCTTCTGTTGATTTATCGAGATCCATATGATATAATATTGTTATTATATGATATATGGGGGAATATCAATGAAAAAATTCTTAAAGTCTCTCGCTTTTTCCATGATGTTACTTTGTCTTGTAGTCATACCGCTGGGGACTCGTGCGGATTTTGGTGATTTCGCAGGGGATTCGGATTATGACAGCGGCTGGGACAGTGACTGGGACAACGACTGGGACAACGATTATGACAGCGACTGGGACAGCGGTCACAGCTATGACTGGGACGATGATGATGACTATCACAGCTCGGGCAGCGGCGGTTTAAATGGTTTTTCATTGGCTGTTGGAGCAATAGCTGTATTTACGGTCATCGGTATGTCAGCAAACAGCAGCAAAAATAAAAAGAAGCCCGAACATCATACATATACTCTCAAGCCTGAGGACAACCTCAGAAGCATTTATGAGTATCTGGATATTGATCCTGATTTCTCAATATCCGATTTCATCGAAAAGGTATCAAATCTCTATGTACGCTTCCAGAATGAGTGGCAGAATAAAAACATAGAGCCTCTCAGACCTTACATGACAAGTGCTATGTTCGCTCAGATGGACAGACAGCTTGACAAGTACCGTCAGAACAACCAGACCAACCATGTTGAGCGCATAGCTGTGCTCAATACTGAACTTCTCGGATGGAGACAGGAGGGTGGCCTTGATGTAATCGTTATCCAGCTCGATACACGTATCGTTGATTACGTTACCGACGACAATACAGGTGCTATTGTCCGCGGTGACAATACTCACGAGAAGTTCATGACATACGAATGGACTCTCGTCCGCACAACAGGCGTGACAACGTCAAAGTCTACAGGCACGACCTCACAGACCTGTCCGTACTGCGGTGCTCATATCGACATAAATCAGAACACAGTCTGCGAATACTGCGGCTCTGTTCTTACTACAGATACATTTGACTGGGCTGTAAGCAACATCAAGGGTATCTCACAGCACACTCAAAAATAAATAACGCTCTATCATACCGTGCTTCTATCCTGACAGAAGCACGGTATTTTATGCAATGAGTAAATATTTTCACTGAATTTACAATTCGTATGCTGAACATTTAGTGATTTTTCAAAAATTTCTACTTCTATTCAAAAAATAGTTATTTTTGATTGACATTTTTGTAAAATTGAGTTATAATAATTTTAATATCTTATTGCAATGGGCAGTTGTTTTATGCCCGTATTATTGAAATTATTTAGGGGTTAAAATACTTTCTTTGCAAATGTGCAAATAAGGGGAAGTATAGGTTCAATACGGAAGGAAGGTATTAACAATATGGCTAACGAAAAAAATCCAAAAGTCCTTATAGTTGACGATGACAAGAACATCTGTGATCTTCTCAGACTTTATCTCGAAAAAGACGGCTACAGTGTCCTTCTTTGTCACGACGGCGATGATGCTGTTGTTAAATTCAAGGCTCTCAGCCCGGATATGGTGCTGCTGGATATAATGCTTCCCGGAAAGGACGGCTGGCAGGTATGCCGTGAGATCAGAAAGATCTCCAACGTCCCGATCATTATGATAACTGCTAAGGGTGAAACTATCGACAAGGTCATTGGTCTCGAACTTGGTGCTGATGATTACATCGTAAAGCCATTCGATGCTAAGGAAGTCATCGCCCGTATCAACGCTGTAACACGCCGCGTTGGAACAGGTATGGCTGAGCCTGAACAGAAAGAAGTACACTATGACAAGCTTTCTGTAAATATGGACAGCTATGAGCTGAAAGTTAACGGAAAGAATATAGATACTCCTCCTAAGGAGCTCGAACTTCTCTATTATCTTGCTTCCAACCCGAACAGAGTTTATACCCGTGACCAGCTCCTTGACGAAGTGTGGGGCTTTGAGTACTACGGTGACTCACGTACCATTGACGTTCATATCAAGCGTCTGCGTGAAAAGCTTGAGGGAATTTCCGATAAGTGGACTCTCAAGACTGTATGGGGTGTTGGCTATAAGTTTGAAGCCGACGAAGAGGAATAAGCTCTCATTATATCAAACTGCAAATGTCCGATATTTTTCGATACGCATGGAGTGAGCGTATTTACGAGGAATGAAGATAATTTCAAATCATCAAGGGGACCGACTGTCCCCTTATTTTATATAGAGGTGATCCTGCTTGAAAACAAAAAAAAGCTCATATGACAAGCTTTTTATATTTCTGATCTTTATTGTTCTTTCAGTAAATATCGTTATCGGCGTTATCATTATAACTATAAGCTCTTCGATATATAAATCATCAAAGCTTGACGAGCTTCAGTCTATCGGAGATCTGTTTATAAGCTGTATGCAGGATAATTATTCCGAAACGCGCGATACACGCTCAGAGATGACAAAAACTCTTCACAAGAAGTTTTCAAGCAAATACCACCTGATGATATACATCTACGATGACAACGGCAACTGCGTCCTCTCAGACGCTGACTATAAAGAAACGCCCAAAAAGGTAGTAAAAAACAGCGATAAGATCTCCGCTACGGAAATGGAAAGTCTCGATGCCAACGACTATCTTGACCTCGAAACAAAGAATATCTCGGCAAATGAACCGTATATGCTTTACGGAAGCAGCTTCTTCCTGAAAGGTAAAGACGATATCGTCCCAATGCATATGTACTCCAAGATATACAGCAAATCAGACGGTATCAACTCTTTTGCGCTGAAAATAGCCTTATTCTACACTCTCATATGTGCGCTCAGCATAGCGGTACAGCTTTTGCTCATAAAGAGAAGATTCAACAAGCTTGACGAATACGAAAGGATATTTGCAAGGATATCCGAACAGTACGCAAGACGCGACTTCTCTGAGACTATCCCTACAAATGTCCCGTATACCTCATCAGAGATCGCTGATTACGTCAATACAGTCGCTGCTGACGTTGCAAAGAGTGAAGAGACAAGTAAGACCTTCATTGCCAATGTCTCACATGAGCTCAGGACTCCTATCACTACAATAGGCGGATTTGTTGACGGTATCCTTGACGGTACTATCACTAAGGGCAGACAGAATGAGTACCTTGTTCTTGTTTCAAAGGAGATAAAGCGTCTGCGAATACTCATCTCGTCAATGCTCAATATGTCGAGATTTGAAACAGGTACTCTCAGACCTAATTTCCGCGATGTAAACCTTACCGAGATAGTTATACAGACTGTTCTCATGTTCGAGAAAAAGATCGAGGACAAAAACCTTGAAGTTGAAGGTCTCGGAAGTGAAAGAATGACCTGTGAAGTCGATGCAGATCTCTTACAGCAGGTAATATACAATCTCGTCGAAAACGCCGTAAAATTCATAAATACAGGCGGAACGCTCTCATTCCGCTTTGAGCGTTCCGTAAACGGTAATTGTACCATAGGCATAAAAAATACAGGCGAAGGTCTGAAAAACGACGAGATAACTCAGGTCTTTGACCGCTTCTACAAGACAGATTCATCACGAGGCAAGGATACTACAGGTCTTGGTCTCGGTCTGGCTATATCACGTAAGATAGTTCATCTCCACCACGGTCATATAGTTGTTAAGAGCGTGTACGGAGAATATACCGAGTTTCTTATTCAGCTGCCTGAAAAGCAGCCAAAAGCGAAAGGATAAACAATGGACGAAAGAGATAATATTTACCGCGAGCCGTCTGAAAATGACTCTCAGCAGCCATATACTCCTCAGCATGAGAGACCTGCTGATAACAGCGGTGCAGGCGGTATGCAGAATACAGAGCAGAATAACGCCAACACAGGCTATGCTCCGCCTCCGCCTCAGAACACCGCTTACAGTCAGCCTAACGGCTATTCACAGCCGCAGAACAACTACAATAACGGCTATCAGAACGGATACGGGCAGCAGCCCCGAAATTTCTACGATCAGCAGCCTTACGGTCAGCCACGCAGACCTGTGTACGACAAATTCATGTACGAGCCAATAGGCTTCGAGGAGCTTGAACGCGGTCAGAACAGCAGTATGAGTTCAGAGGGTGCAGATGATGCAAACCACCGTCCGAAAGGACAGTCTGCTGTACTCATAATGTTCGTCGTACTTATAATCATTGCAGCACTTATGGCTGTTTGCGGAATAATCTATGATATCATCAACAGCAAAAATGTAGTTGATAAAATAGGCACTCCCAAGCCTGTGATACTGTATAGGGAATCAAAGCCCGAAGGTGCTGCTTCCGAAGCAAAATTCAAGGACGAAAACGGCAAATATACTCCCGAAGGAGCTGCCGCACTGGTAAAGCCTTCTATCGTAAAGATATACACCTATAAGGATTACAGCAACTTCACATCAAAGCACCCTATAGGAACAGGCTCAGGCATAGTTCTCAATGAGGACGGCTATATTGCTACCAATGCCCATGTTCTCGAAGCAGACGGTTATCATGTAGTAGAAACGGTCGACGGCGAGACATACACTGCAAAGGTCATCGGCAGAGACTCAAAAACAGATATTGCTGTCGTAAAGGTCGAGGCTGACGGACTAAAGCCTGCTATACTGGGCAACTCCGACGAAGCTGTTGTAGGCGAGCAGGTCATCGCTATCGGTAATCCCGCAAACCTTGCAAGTACCGTAACAGACGGAATAGTTTCGGCTGTAAACCGTAAAATAAGCAGCGACTCAGGCGGCTTTGAAATGGACTGCATACAGACAAACGCTGATATAAGCCCCGGTAACTCAGGCGGTGCCCTTGTAAATATGTACGGTCAGGTCATCGGTATCACATCTTCAAAATATGTAAGTGCCGAATTTGAAGGTCTGGGCTTTGCAATAACGATAAACGAAGCAACTCCTGTCATAGAAGAGCTTATCAAAAACGGCTATGTCGGCGGACGCTTCAAGATAGGCATACAGCTCTATGATATGAGCTCTGAGGGCAATATCAAGAAGATACAGGAAGAACTTGGCTTTGATCTTCCCGAGGACTTCAAGGGAGTATACATCATAAGGATCGAAAAGGATTATGATATCGCTAATACCGACCTCAAAGAGGGCGACTTTATAACTGCTATAGACGGTACTAAGGTCAGCACCTACCACGAGCTTTATGATGCCATAAGCAGCAAGTACAAGGCAGGAGATACAGTACCTGCTACCTGTGCTCACATTGATAAAGACGGCGAAATAACCTATTATGACATTAAATTCAAGCTTGTAGAAGATACCTCGGGCAATTATTGATCCCTGAGATTCTTCGGACGCTTTGAATTTACACCTGCGACTCCTCCTGCTGCACCGAAAGCGGTCAGCAGAAGGAGTTTTTTTATGCCTGCCCATTCTCCAAGTATTATTACTGCCAGTGCGTTTATAACAGCGTACAGCAACGCTCCGCATACTGTACCGCAGACAAGTCCTTTTCTGCGCCTGTATTTGCCGCAGATATAAGCAGCTATGTACGCACCTGCCGCAAGAGATACTCCTGCAAAGGCTCTTATCATTGTCATATCTTTCATAACGAAATATACTATCGCAGCTGTTAGAACTGCACCTGCACCAATGCATAAAGCTCCTGCAAGAACAGCTACGAGCACACTGCTCCCCCAGCCTGACCACAGGCTTTTCCGTTGTCTGCGCATAAAAAACCTCCGCTTTAGAATTATTACTAATTCTATGCGGAGGTCTTATTATTTATTCTTCGTCGTTCTTCTTTTTCTTTGACTTCTTATCGTCGTCATCGTCAACTACCGCAGCAGCTTCAACTGTTGATGAGGAGGAAGTCTTGCCTGCTGCCTTAGCTTCCTTGAAACGCTCAGCAGCTGAAACATTCTCTGTGATAGCCCAGTTCTTTATTCTGAGCTTGTGCTTGGCACCGCCTGTTTCGATAACAACTGTATCCTCGCCCACGCTTACAACGATACCAACGATACCGCCGCCTGTAACTACTTCATCGCCTACCTGTAAGCTCTGCTGCATTTCCTTGAGCTCTCTGTCGCGCTTTTTCTGAGGTCTGATTGCCATAAAATAAAGCAGAACGAACATTACGACGAGCATGAGAGGCATTGTAAGCAGACTGCCCATGCTTGCCTGCTGCTGGTTTGCTGTAGTTGTCTGCTGTGTATCCTCGGCAAAAGCAGACATAGCTGTATATCCAGCCATTGCAGCTGTTGAGGCAGCAGCTGTAACAGAAGCAATTAACTTATTGATCTTCATATACTAATTCTCCAATCGTTTTGATTTGTATTTCATACGTTGTATATTATATCATATCCCGAATATTTTTGCAAGTACTTTAAGGCGATTTTTCGTATTTTTTTATTATATGTATACAGAAAAGCCGCTCCCTTGAAGGGAACGGCTCTTGTAATTAGATATCTGCGATCAAACGAGCTTGATGATAGCCATTTCAGCAGCGTCACCACGGCGAGGACCGATCTTTACGATCTGTGTGTAACCACCGTTCTTATCAGCATACTTTGGAGCGATCTCGTCGAAAATCTTCTTTGCAACGGACTCCTTAGTGATGTATGAATATACCTGACGCTTGGAGTGCAGATCATCATTTTTACCGATAGTGATCATTTTTTCTGCAACTGCACGTACTTCCTTAGCTCTTGTTACGGTAGTTTCGATCTGACCGTTCTCAAGCAGGAAAGTTACCATGCCTCTGAGCATAGCCTTTCTATGATCAGATGTTCTGCCCAGCTTTCTTGTACCCGGCATTGTATTCACTCCTTTTTATAGTTGTGCGCTTTACGCACGTTTTAAGATTTATTCCTCTTCTGATGAGAGGTCGAAGCCCAATGACTGGAGCTTTTCCTTAACCTCATCGAAGGATTTCTTTCCAAGGTTTCTAACCTTCATCATTTCTTCCTCTGACTTATTGATCAAGTCATCCACGGTATTGATTCCTGCACGCTTCAGACAATTGAATGAACGTACAGATAAGTCAAGATCCTCAATGGTCATCTCAAGGATTTTTTCCTTACCCTTCTCGTCCTTTTCAACAAGGACCTCAGCAAGTCCAGCCTCTTCTGAGAGGTCGATGAACAGCTTCAGATGCTCGTTGAGGAGATTGGCTGCCTGTGATAAAGCTTCCTTAGCAGAGATAGTACCATCGGTCCATACCTCCATTGTAAGCTTATCATAGTCTGTGACCTGACCGAGTCGTGTATCCTCTACGGTATAATTAACCTTAAGAACAGGAGTATAGATGCTGTCTACAGCGATAACATCAACTGGGAGGTTGATCTGCTTCTTGTTTCTTTCTGCTGAAACATAGCCTCTGCCTCTGTCGATAGTGATCTCCATATAGAGCTTAGCGTCCTTGCCAAGTGTTGCGATATGCATACCTGGATCCAGGATATTTACCTCTGAATCTGTCTTTATATCGCCGGCAGTGATCTCACATTCGCCCTCTGCCTCTATATATACTGTCTTAGGACCTTCTCCGTAAAGTTTTGCCGTCAGTCCTTTAATACTGAGGATTATTTCCGTAACGTCTTCTTTTACGCCCGGAATAGTTGACAACTCATGGTGAACTGTACCATCCTTGCCCGAAAGCTTTACAGATGTTACAGCCACACCAGGAAGTGAGGAGAGCAGCACACGTCTGAGGCTGTTTCCAAGTGTAATACCGTATCCACGCTCCAGCGGTGCTAAAACGAATTTGCCGTATTTGCCGTCACTTTTAAGCTCGACAATATCAATATCAGGCTTATTAATTTTTTCCAGCATAAAAACCCTCCTATTTCGCAATTAATGTTGATTTCGAATACTGACGCTTCAAGCAGATCCTCTTTCGGATTACTTGGAGTACAGCTCGACGATGAGGTGAGTAGCTACCTCGTAGTCAATATCCTCAGCTGAGGGGAGACGATTAACTGTAGCAGAGAAATCATCCTTGTTAGCTGTGAGCCATACAGGAACGAGTCTGTCCTTAGTTTCCTCTACTGTAGCCTTGAACTTTTCAGAAGTTCTGTCCTTCTCCTTGAGAGCGATAACGTCGCCAACCTTAACTCTATAGGAAGGAATGTTTACCTTCTTGCCGTTTACTGTATAGTGGCTGTGTACAACGAGCTGTCTTGCTTCTCTTCTTGTAAGAGCGAGACCCATTCTGTATACAACACTATCAAGTCTGGATTCGAGAACAGTGATAAGGTTATCACCTGCTTTACCCTCCATCTTTTCAGCGATTGAGAAATAATGTCTGAAAGGCTTCTCAAGTACGCCGTAGATAAACTTCAGCTTCTGCTTTTCCTTGAGCTGAAGTCCGTATTCAGAGATCTTCTTTCTGTTGTTAGCGTTCTTGAAACGGATTGACTCCTTCTTTGAAACGCCCATTACAGCAGGGCTGATGCCCAGATATCTGCACTTTTTAAGAATTGGTTCTTTCTGTACTGCCATTTTAATACACCTCCAATTTGATCAGACACGACGTCTCTTAGGCGGACGGCAGCCATTGTGCGGGATAGGTGTTACGTCCTTGATCATTCTTACCTCAAGGCCTACTGTCTGAAGTGCTCTGATAGCTGCTTCACGACCTGCACCAGGTCCCTTTACGTATACTTCTACATTCTTGAGTCCGTGCTCCATAGCAGCCTTTGCAGCTGTTTCAGCAGCTGTCTGTGCTGCGAAAGGAGTTGACTTCTTTGAGCCTCTGAAACCGAGCTCGCCTGCGCTTGCCCATGAAATTGCGTTTCCGGCTGTATCTGTAATAGTTACGATCGTATTATTGAAAGTGGACTGAATATGAACTGCGCCGCTTTCGATATTCTTACGTTCTCTACGTCTTCTGATAGTAGTAACTTTTTTACCCTTCTGCTGTGCCAAAGCTCATAACCTCCTTACTTCTTCTTGTTTGCGATAGTCTTTACAGGACCCTTACGAGTTCTTGCGTTTGTCTTTGTTCTCTGTCCTCTTACAGGGAGACCCTTACGATGACGAACGCCTCTGTAGCAGCCTATTTCAACAAGTCTCTTGATGTTAAGAGCAACTTCACGGCGGAGGTCACCCTCAACTGTGTAATGCTCGTCTATATAGTCACGAAGCTTAGCTACATCCTCTTCTGCGAGATCCTTAACTCTTACGTCAGGATTTACGCCTGTTGCTGCGAGGATATTTGTTGCAGTCTGACGACCGATTCCGTAGATATAAGTGAGACCGATTTCGATTCTCTTATTCTTTGGAAGGTCAACACCGGCTATTCTTGCCATATTAAAATTGCACCTCCATTAATGCGTCGGGATTAGCCCTGGCGCTGCTTATGCTTTGGGTTTTCGCAGATAACCATGATTCTGCCTTTACGTTTAATAACCTTGCACTTTTCGCAAATAGGTTTTACTGAAGGTCTGACTTTCATTGAAAATACCTCCTTTAGCGGATAGCGGATATATGTGATATCCTGTAATATTACTTAACGCGCCATGTGATACGGCCTTTTGAGAGGTCGTACGGTGACATTTCAAGCTTTACCTTGTCACCAGGAACGATTCTGATATAATTCATTCTGAGCTTGCCGGACACGTGTGATAATACCTCATGACCGTTTTCAAGCTGAACCTTAAACATTGCATTTGGCAGAGCATCTGTTACGACGCCCTCAACCTCGATTACATCTTCTTTTGACACTTTACATAACCTCCTTTACTCAGCGTCGCTGAACTGTTTCAGCATATTTCTGAGTTTTTTATCAGTTATATCGTTTAGATCGATCATACTGTCTGTAACGCGGATATGCTTTATATTCTTCCGCTTCGGGCTTGCGAGCTTCCTGCTCTTGCCGTCTGCGATGAAGCAATACTTTTCACCGGCGTCCACGACTGCGAAATACTTTCCGCCGTCTCTGCCTGCCTCCGCCTTTACAACAGAGCCTTTCAGCAGCTTCACGATAATTCCCTCCGTCAGGGCTGTGTCAGAATGACGGGACCGTCAGGAGTTATTGCGATAGCGTGCTCAAAATGAGCCGACAGTGAACCAGTTTTGGTAACCACGGTCCATCCGTCATTGAGAGTTTTTACATCGTCGCCTCTGACATTTATCATAGGCTCGATACATATCGTCATACCCGCTACCAGTCTCGGTCCGTGACCTGCACGTCCCCAGTTCGGTACTTCAGGTGATTCGTGAACCTCTCTGCCGATTCCGTGGCCGCAGTAATTTCTTACGATTCCGTAGCCTCGTGAAGCACAATACTCTTCTACAGCATGAGAAATATCTCCGATTCTTGCGCCAACCTGAGCCTGTGCGATACCTTCATAGAGGCTCGCCTCGGTTACCTCAAGCAATGCTTTATCTTCATCAGAAATTTTACCCACAGGGAAGGTCCAGCAGCTGTCTCCGTTGAAGCCCTCATAAGCGGCT
>JAEEGJ010003422.1_pt1 | contig 61624 bp, 55 predicted proteins | sample 8958761 | NCBI WGS metagenome assembly JAEEGJ01 (sample SAMN16246546, study PRJNA631951) | gut metagenome | biome: gut microbiome; feature: rumen; material: RS-attached | host: Bos | place: Iran: Karaj | collected 2018-10 | reverse complement strand
GATCAAAAAATCTTGCTAACTTTGCACCCGCAACGGTGCGGAATATGTTGCGTGGGGCGTAGCAAGTCTATTGCCCTGTTTTTATTTCTGTTCATTCTTCATCAATTTTTCGATTTGACTCTGCTTATAGAAGTTTTTGCGCCCTATCTTAATTGGCATCAGATAGTCATTCTTGCGCCAAAGCTGCAACGTTCCTTTGCTTACATTAAGCATGGTACATACGTCATCGGCGGAGATGAGATTGTCGGCCTGTGCTTCTGCCAGCTGTTTTTGCCCTTCTGCCTGCCATTCAAGGAATAGTTCTTTAAGTTCGGCGGCACTGACAACCAGCTGCACATTGGCATTGGACTGCATGATTTGGTTGATGTTCATACATTACCTCCCTTTTTGACTATAGAACTAACAATCCATTTATCCAATTCTTCAATACTAAATAATAGTATCTTTCCCGATGGGCGATAGGATGGGATATTTCCTTTACGTGCAAGCCTTTGAACGTATCGCTCGGACATATTCAAATATTCAGCTGCGCTCTTGGTGTCAATGTACTTTTTTTCAGCCATATTGCTTATCATTTTAAAAAACTTTGCTGCAAAGATACAAAGTAACATAAAGTGCTCCAAAGTAACACAAAGTTACCCTTTCACCAAAAATTTTAGTGAAAAAAGAAAACACTGTGTTCGCAAACAGTTTTCGGCTGTAAACAAAAAAAGGCTGACTTGCGCCAGCCTTGGAGGTTATTCTATTGCAGAAATCGTTTCGCTAAGTATTGAATCATCAATGTCTCGGTATCGGCTAAAAGCCCTACTACCCTCAACATGACCGCTCATCTTCCCTATGATGTTCGGGTCGCGTACCTTTTTATAAGCTGCACCCACAAAAGTACGGCGGGCGATGTGGGATGATGCTACGTCACAGATGCGTCGCGTCTCTATCTCGCCAGTCTTTGAATTACGCACCTGCACGTTTCGGGTGATTTCGCATTTTTCCAATATGGCCTTGATTGCATCATTGTACTTCTGTGGACTGATAAACGGGAAAAGCCGTCCAGCAGCATCAACACCCTTATATTTCTCTACAAGTTGCTTTGCACGGGTAGATAATGGCACACGGGGCTTTACAGGTTCATCTTCATCTTTCGTCTTACGCGGAACATACTCCAGTATTCCATCTGTTATGTTTTCAGGGCGTAATTTCACTAAGTCACCGACACGACACCCGACGAAGCACTGGAAGATAAAAATATCACGCTGTATCTCCAGTTGTTTATCAGCAGACAAATCAGCATCAGCCACGGCGTTTCTTTCGTCAATGGTCAGATAGAATGGTACACCATACTTTTCTGAGCCAATCATAATTCCTTCAAACGGGCGGTTAGATGTTCGCTTGGTTTCATTGAGCCACTTGAAGAATGCTTTCAGCCTTTTCTTTTTCTTGATGATGGTGTTTTCGCCACGGACAACCAGCTTTGGCGATTTGTGCTTTAGGCCGATTTCCACTGGATAATCCTTCAACAACTTCTTAAAGATTTCAGGATATTCCGATTGTAGTTGTACCTCGTTACGAAGATAATCAAAGAAATCTTCAATGTCATCCCTGTCTATTTCGTCAATATCCCATTTGAATGCAGCACGGTCTTTGTCGGTTTCACGCACGAATAATTCGTATCTTGCCATTCCACGCACCATTGCCCTGAATCCTTTAACATGGTCATAGCTGAATTGCTTCTGAGTCAGATACACCTCAGTCAACTCGTAGATGGATTTCTGTTTGTCCTGTTCTGCCTGTGACATGTACTTTTCAGGATGATGGAACTTGTCTATGAAGGTAGAGAGCCAGTTCTTATCATTCTTGACCGCCTCTTTGTCGGACTCATAGGCAGACGTGATAGCCATCTTTAAGGCTTTCAGCTTTGCATCGGCTTCCTTGTCATGCTTTACATCTTCGGTATCTATTTTCTCAGATATGACAATCTCGCCACTTTTTCGTATAGAATAACCTTTGGCCTCAGCTTCTTTCATTGTTACTGATGTGGTCTTAGCAGGAACATGTACTCCAGCTTTTTCACATGCAGCACGATTCACATAATATCTGAAATGTGACGGCTGGATGAAGATTCCACTTTTCCCATAAGCATCAAACTGAGTGCCGTTGAAGAATCTGATGAGGATTTCACAGCGATGTGACTGCTTATCCTCTTTCGATGATAATCTGATTTCTATTTGTGCCATAGCAATTTTTATTGAGACTGTACAAAGGTAGCAAAATTCTCTCAGATTACCAAAAAAATTCCCGTATTTTTCCCGTGATTTAATAATTTTTCCCGTTCCGAATTGTTTTTTTTTATTTCTTTGCTCTTTGAATGCTCTTTATACATCGGCAGTTCACAACAATTCGCAATAATTCAGTATTATAAAAAGGGTTCCGTCCGGGCACCCCAAGAAGCAAAGTCCTGTAATCCAAGAGATTACAGGACTTTTACTTTTTTAGAGCATCAAATTTTGATGGAACATTGATGGAACATTTTCAAATTGTTCCATCAAAATTAAGTCCAAAATGCCATAAAAAACCACTGAGTTTCACATAAATCGAACCGTTTTATGTATGTATTTTTTTAAGAGTCATAAGCATTCATTTCAATTATTGTCCATGAACGAATCTCATCATCAATCATTTGGCGTAGTTCATCTATGAATGGTCTAATTTCTTCTCTATCCGCTTCAAAGCCCTCCAATCCTTCAAGAAGACGCTGCCAAAAAGCCACATCTACATTTACATCTTGATTTTTAATGCGAATCACGATGAAGCCATGGCTTATAAACAAATTATCTCTATCCTCATCCTCTTTTTTGCGCTTTTCGTGGTAACCACCATCAATTTCGATACAAACCCGCTCTTTACGAAGCATCAAATCGGGGAAGTAAAGCTTGTTACTATCTGCGAACGCTACTGCAGAATTTCGCTCTAATCCCTCCTTCATACTCTTCGGCAGTAGTCGATATGCGACCTTTTCGGACTGGCTTCTTGTCTTTCCTAGCCACATTGCATTCTTCACCTCACGTGGTGTCAAGTCTCTATAAATATTCTCCATATGCTAAAAACTTTAAATTAACCCCTCCCCCCACCAACGGGAAGTAAGGGCGTCTACCTAAATTTCGAGGCTAATTAACGAGAAAGGGCAGGCTTTAGTGCAAGGTTTCATTCGAAAATACTACCCGTAGGTGTGGAGATTTTCGAGATGAAACGCAGGTATAACCTTGCACGTAAGCAAGCCACTCGTAACTTTGCAGAGAAATTTGATAGACGCACTACATCCCGTTGGGTCGGGTACGACCTTCCAAATCAAATCATGACGACTCCATCATCATGCAATAATAAAGAAGAATAAAGCGGCTGTTCAATGCAGTCCGATTAAAAGGCCTGATTTTTTTGCTAAATTAGTTAAATCACGCACGATTCCGTTTTTTTTTCACTATTTTTGCACCCCGATATTTTAAAATGTACAATATAATAAAGAAGTAATATGAATCAACAATATGCAAGGGTAACATTGAAAACACCCGAAAAGGAAGACAAGAAATCCCTCCGTCAGGAGTTGACATACGAGATTGAGAACCCAAACATTCAGGATGAATACAGTGTAAAATTCTAATCGAGCAGCTATGACGGAAGACGAAAACAAGAAGATACGTGTAGAACTTGATCATGAGCAAAAGGTGATTCACCTTGGCTGCTGGTTCTACGACCTCAAAGGAGTGTTGATAGCAGAAGCTACCGAAGAGGACAAGAAGAAGTATTACTGCGATAAGTTTATGACCTATCCTATTGTCGATGATGATTGGAAAGTACGTGAAGATGAATGTATCAGAAACGGGATCTCGGATCTTGTAGTTGGCAAAAAGGGAGAAACAATATACTTGTCTAAGCTCCAACCTGTTCTTGACCTCAACGCAGAAGAACGTAGCGGTGACTATTCCGACATTCTTGTCGATCTTGAACGCCACGGGATTACTGTTTCCAACCGCTTGAAGGATAATCCACAGCAAGAACTCCCAGAGATAATTACGCTTGAAATATATAAAATCAGGAAAAAAGAAGATATATACAGGATAGATTGTGACTGGGATGGATATTACATTCCACGCAGATTCTGCCATGTTGGAAAAGACGACCAGTTGTATCAGCATATTGAAGAGAAGGAGAATGAAACAAAAAGTCAATATCGCAGGATAGTAAAACAAATTGCAGATGACGTCAACAGTATCTCCTGGTTCTTCAATAAGCATTCTCTTAAGGTTCGTTGCCTTAGAGGCGGTTCTTACGATGACACCCAGGTCAATCCCGACCGAACCATCCCCGATGACTGGCATATATCCGTCAAGACACTGGAGGATGATATTAACAACGAGATTGAACGTATGGAGGGAGAGTTCTCCGATGACAACTATCATTATAAACGCCCAATATAATAAGTATGCCTGAGAAGAAAGAAACAATGGAGAACTATCTTCAGCTGGCACGTGAAGCTGTCGAGCAGAAGGACTACGACACAGCCACCGACCACCTCATATCAGTCCTCCAACACGACAAGAATAACATTGAGGCTATCGGCATCATGGGCAACATGGCTCTTTCCCAAAAAGACTTCGATGCAGCCGAAGGCTACTTTCTACGTCAACTTGAAATTGACCAAAAAAGCTTTGATGCTCATACGAATTTGGGAGATTTGTACTTGAAGCGTTCGGAGTACGAGAGTGCTATCAATGAATATAAGACGGCCATACAATTGGATAGCGAACACAGTCAAGTCGATCCCTATCTGTGTCTGGCAACCATCTTAGCTACTCTTAGTCGATTCGAAGAGGCATACGAATGGCTATATCGGTTATCCTTCGAGGTAAAAAAGATACCCGAGTTCGATGCGGACATCTTCAACAAGTTATATTATGCCATCACCTATAATATCAACGATAGCTTGTCCATCAACGACCTGGACAGCCTGATTCTACAGATAGAAACCAAGTATGATGTCAGCATCACAACTCAGCTTGTCGTTAACCCCGATGCACCACTGATGCCATTCCGCAAGACAGGTGATAAGACATACGAAATCGACTACGACCTCGATTCTAACGACAAGCATTATGAAGTTCTTACTTCATTGATTCTGCTTGACAACCATCTTGGAGGAGAGCACTTTGACTTTCATCATTTCTTGATGGCCACAGATAAAGGAAAAGAGCAGTTTGCTGCAATGACACGGAATACGATGGCTACTGACTCTCCCCTATCAATGGCCAACTTGGTTGATTATTTGGCAGTAGACTTACGGACAACCCTGATTCGTATATACACCGATGAAGTTATCTACAACACGCCGGAGTTCAAGAAATACCGTCCAATACAATGGCTTGGAATGGGCAATGCCATCAGCCTGTCATTCAACTATATCAGGAAATTGGAACGAATCAATGCACCTCGGATTGTCATCAACGTCCACATGGTGTTGTTGTATTTAAAGGCTTGTCAACTCTATGATTATTACAAGGCCAGCGACAAAAGAATTGATTTCCAGTCCGAACGAAATGAGCACAAGATGGGAAGTGCCATCTATCGTGGCCATATGGATATGAAGGATTCGGCCAAACGCAGAGATTGGTCAGCATTTTACAAATCGTTTGTCAATCAAATATGCTCTCCCCTCCGCTACTACATAACTCTGGAAGAGATATAGCCTGTATTTATAGGCCACCTACCCAGGTTATGAATCAACTTTAGCAGATTACATATTATATCCCTGTAAGTTCTGTGACTTACAGGGATTTTCATTTTCTTGCTCATTTTTGAAAGATAAGGCTTGAATTTGCAAAAAATTCGCAAATTTTAGAGTTATTTGTTATGCATACCACCATTTTAAGTGGGGTACGCACCACCTTTTACGACGTTTTTTACACTTTTCAATAGGTTTTGGAGGCCAAAAACTACACTTTTCAATAAGATTTCAGGCTAAAAAAATACACTTTTCAATCAAATCTTCCGTAAAAATCACAAACAACCGAACGAAATCGCCACAAACAACCGAACGAAATCGCCACAAACAACCGAACAAATTCATCACATACAACCGAAAAGTTACATAAAAATTTGGATAATTCATTATAAATCAGTAACTTTGCACACAAAATCAAAAACAAATAAAATGATGGACAGTATGTATAAAGCAAGAATTGTTGACAGACTGTTGGTTCGCAAGCTGTCAGGAAAAGGTGCTGTGTTGATTGAAGGACCTAAATGGTGTGGCAAGACAACGACTGCACGCCAGCAAGCTAAGAGTCTGCTTGACTTAGGCGACACAGAAGTCTTAAAACAGAGCAAGCAGATGATGGAAATCAGTTCAAAGACGCTCCTACAAGGCGAAACACCCAGACTGATTGACGAATGGCAGACAATAACAGAACTATGGGATACTATCAGAAATGAAGTGGATAAGCGAAATGCGTTTTCTCAATTCATCCTGACGGGTTCTACAGTTGCACCACAGGCTGAAGATACTGTTCATAGCGGCACGGGGCGTATTGGAAGAGTCAAGATGCGCCCGATGAGTCTATATGAGTCTGGCGATTCTACGGGTAGCGTCAGTCTGGCAAAACTCTTTGATGGCGAGACATTCGAACCACAACCAAATAGCATCGATTTGGAACGTATAGCTTTTCTGACATGCCGTGGTGGCTGGCCACAAGCAACGCTGCTCGAAGGTGATATTGCACTGGATCAGGCCTTTGGCTATGTTGATGACATTTCTGAAAGAGATATACAACGTGTTGATGGAGTAAAACGCAGTCCAGAGCGTACACGTTTGCTGCTACGTTCGTATGCTCGTAATATTTCTCAGCAAGTTCCCTATAGCACCATCAAGGCCGATATGCTGTCAAACGACTCACAAACACTTGACGAGGATACCGTTGCCGACTATATCAAGGCACTGAGGAAGCTTTTTGTAATTGAAGACCTCGATGCATGGAATCCAAATATCCGCAGTAAGGCTGCTATTCGTACCAGCGACACACGTCATTTCGTTGACCCAAGCATTGGAACGGCATCATTAGGCTTAGGTCCCAAAGACCTGATAAACGATCTGGACTCGTTCGGACTCATCTTCGAAGATTTGGCTGTACGCGACCTGCGTGTTTTTGCCGAAGCACTCGATGGGAAACTCTATCATTATCGCGACAGTTCTGGGCTGGAGTGCGACACCGTGTTGCATCGCCGCAACGGCACGTATGGACTGATAGAGATAAAACTTGGCGGCGAAAAGCTGATAAACGATGGTGTTGATGCATTGAACACGCTTGCCGAAACCATTGATACCACGAAAATGAAAAAACCTTCATTTAAGATGGTTCTGACAGCAGTTGGCCCTTATGCATACCAACGACCAGATGGCATATTTGTGGTTCCTATCGGCTGTTTGAAAGATTAACATGAAAAGCGGCTCCTCAACGGGAGCCGCTTTTCATTTGGTTATGTGCCTTTTTTTTAGAATAGTTTCTTAAAGAAGTGATATATGGCTGCTGCAGTAAGAATTCGCTTTATAAAACCAGGGCGTTCTGGTTTTATAATATAATAATTAGATGAATATGATTCTGCCTTGTTTTGCGCAAGATATTCGTATGCTCTTTCTTGCCATAATTTAGAATTTATTAATTATCGATTTGGTGGCATAGTTACAAAAATGTCCGAGAAATAACCTATATAAATGTCCAGATTTAATAAAAACCTATATAAATGTCCAGATTGATAATCCGTCTAAGATTTAAAACTATATAAGTGTCCAAATTTTAACTATATAAACGTCTGAGTTTTATATCTGAAGCTGTAAAATTGTCCAAATCCGCCTGTATATATGTCGGAGTTTGACTATTTATAAGACCAAATTCGCCTGTATATAAGACTAAAATAAGCCATTAATATGATCGAATTAAACTATATATATGTCCGAATTAGTAGCTGCAAATAGTCTTTTTTATAGGTTTTACCTGCTATATAACTGCTATTGGGTTCTTTTATGCACTTGCCTTCGGCGTCTTATCTTCCCGAATTAGTAGTTTTGCCTATTAATTACCCGAATTAGGAGTTTTAAGCCTGTTAATTACCCGAATTAGGAGCTTTTTTCGGGAATCTACCATGTTTTAGGGCTATTTATGATGCTTATAGCCTATGTATTTGGGCAACTGGGATGTTTTTACACACGAACTCGGGTAATTAGACACACGAACTCGGGTAATTAGACACGCTCACTCGGGTAATAATGGGTATGGATAGTGTATACAAGTATTAATGAATACAAGTATATAGGTGTTAATGAATACAAGTATATAGGTGTTAATGAATACAAGTATAAATGTATATATGTAGCCAAGAATTGGGGCAATTCCATGTAATCGCGAGAGACTGATTGCTCTCCCTGCAATCAATAACATAATTCCTTGGTTTTGCAGTTTTTTACCAACAAAGTACGGAAGCATGCTTACTTCTATATCTCACCAAACATGTTAATGGCTTCTGATTCATTTGCCGACATACCCATCTTTATCTCACTACCTCCGGTGATAACGCTACATACATCCTTTGTCATCTTAGCCGCACATATGCACGCCGTTTGAGCAAAGAGACTTGCAGTTTCTTTGTCTTGTTTAGCATTATACATTTGGCCAAATTGCAGTACTCCCAGGAAAGAGGGATGACTGTTTGCTGAAAGCATAGGGTAAAGTGCTTCATATTTGCGATTTGGGAATAGAGCATCTACGTCACTGAAGGATACTGACTTGAAATCGGTTATTATCCCGTCTTTGTTTTTCACAAATTTAAAACCACATAGATGTGGCTTGTCTTTGTTGGCAGCTTGTCTAATTGTAGTCCTAACAGAACTCGTTGACTTAATGGAACCTAATATATCATAGATGTTTTTCCTGTATTCCATTATTCCTTGTTTGTCATCTTCTATATTCTTCTCATAGGACTGTGGCGATGATAGACCTACACGATTGTTTAGCCCCCTGATTTTCCATATATTAATCAGGATTTCTCTCTCCTCCTCAGTCTCAGGAACAACGAAGATGTTGTGATAGATAAATGCAAGTTCATACATCTCTCTGATTATTGCTGACATAGAAGAAACATCAAGAATCCGAATGCCATCTGTTTTGCTAGGTCTTATGATTACACCATGAAGCATCTGTTCCAATGTTTTCAGTTTTAGCATCATCATTTGGAGCATACATTGAGATATGGCATCCACTTCTGTGTAGTCTTTGTCGTGATTGTCTCGCCATTGCTTCCATATTCTGAACATTGATGAGTAAATATCTGACATACATTGCTCCAAATCAATGTTTAATAACATTCCGTGTTTGTTTACCGAACCTGGGGTAACACTTATAAAATCAAAATATCCAGCCATACTTCATTATTATAATCTCAATTCATGCATTTCGAAAAATTCCGTATAATGATATTATCTATATCGTTTGTAAGTATTGATAGTCAGTTTCCACGAATAGAGATCGTCATGATTGATGGAACGATAACTCAATATTCCAGCATTTTTAATATCAATATTCTTGTCTCGAAGACTACTTCGTTTATTGATTTCGGCACTTTGTAAGAAATCATAGATCTCCCTGATGGATTTATCGTAGTTCTCTTCTCCTACAAGGAATAGAAGCGAAGATCTATCAGGATTTACGTTTTCGTGAACAATCAAGATCTTACCAGAGTTACATCTGATAGAAAACATAAAGGCATATTCATTCATGTCACTGTTTGTATGGGCAAGTCTTTCCACACATGGGATAACTTTATAATCCTCGCTTTGCATTTTTACGAGGAAATTGATATAATCCGACTTGTACTTTTCAAATTCCTCAGGTGTCATCTGAGCAGCTTTCGACAACGCCTGTTTGAAAGTCATTTGGTCAGGGGACTCTCTTGGTGGCTGTTTCGTAGCATTTGTCGTTATTGCTCTCTGTTTTGATACTATTGCAAATTTCTGAATTGCCTCTTCAAGCCTGATCTTGTCATAAATAGTCAGATCCATGGCTTCTACATAACAGCGTATAGGCTTAAGCCTATCATTTAGATATTCTGTTAGATAATTGAAAGATTCACTGACACCACGATACGGAAATGCCTTCGGTTTGAATTTTATATCGCTGTTGCCTGGTGGGAGAACAACGAAATAACCACTTTTGAATTTTACACAATTCCAGTCAAGAGTCCATTCTATTCGTTTCATGACATTGAAGGAGCTCTCTTCGTATTTCGATTTTTCACGTATATGATCAAAGTTTATAACGAAGGCTTCGAACTCTTTTTTGTCAGGCTCACTCATATAAGTTTCTTTAGTGATAGCATCCTTATCCTCTTGCGCACAAACTTTTTCCTGCTTGTCATTGTACAATACTATCTCATAAAATCCTTCGCTGTCGCCACACCCATATTCTTCTGAGTAGAAATCACAATAGTTATCCATCCAATAGAAGTAGAAAGTTCCATTATGATGTTCTAACATGGACCATACCTCATCATTTACAGGAATTTTAAGTATCCTTTTCTCCAGTGAAATACTCTTATTTCGATATTTATCAGTTCCTAAACTTTTTAAATATGTGGGCTTAGTGCTTGCAATTATTTCAAATCCTGTTGACTCCAGGATTTCGTAATAGTCTTCTGCTATTTTCTTTCCAATTACGACATATCCTACGTACACATGTTCAGGCATCTCTTTTTCGAGAAGGTTCCCCATTTGTAGAGCGTTATGATAGCTACCGTATATGTCATTGTCTGCCCAGATGAATCTACGCGTGCGTTTCGTTGAATGTAAAGCATATACTAAAACTTTCTCGCCATATGTATATTCTGTCAAATTAGGCCATTTTAATATTCTTATCAACCCTCTAACAACCATAGTTGCCAATGGTTGAGGAAGCCAGACCTCGCTATATCCAGTCTCTGCGGATTTATTCTGAGGAATGTATATTTCTTTTATACTGACGTTAGTCTTTTTCTCTTTTTTGGCATATTCTTTCTTTAAGACATGTTCCATGCCAAAGTAACCTTTCATCTTGTTATGATAGTAGGCCATCATTTCTTCATTGTGACCTATCAGATCCTGTACGTACCAATCATCGCTTCTATTGTAATTTAGAGTAGGCCAAGTGAAACATCCCAAGGCTTCATCTATATCCATAATTCTATTTATTTCTTTCAGATCTCTTACACTCTTCCTGTTAGTAACAACAGGATTGTCACTCTTTGCTAAAGAGTTATTAGGTTTCAATGTCCTTTTATGCTTTCCTTGTTCTGCCCATCTTAGCTTAGTTTCAATGCTAAGCTCTATTTGTGGTGATTTTTTCTTTTTTTTATTCTTTTTCTTGTTTTCACCATTTTCTTCGGTATCAATATTATGGCGTTTTTCCATAAAATTTTCGGCCGCTGTCCTCAGTCGTTTATCAAAGCCAAACTCTTTTAATAAGGCGCGATACTGCTCATCTGTTATTTTTGTGTTTTGATTGGCGTTTTCTTTTAATTCGCCAATACGTCTCCTCTTTAGGAACTCTACTATCGTTTGAATTCCTATATTCAATTCATTTGTGACCTTATTTAATCTAATTCCCATATCTATTCAAACGTTAATCCCAGCCTTCTTCGTCATTATTCTCCATATAGCGGCTCATGCCATTGTCCTCCATATCATCCTCAGAAGCAGGATCGAACCCACGCATATTGTCATAATGGCTTGACTTATGAGAATGCGTAGAAGAGGAGGAAGAAGAGGAAACTGATGATGGGCTATTTTCTTCATTCACGCTATTATTTGAAACATTTGCAGATATCGCAAATGTGTCAGGCTGTTCAGCTTCAGGGTGACTATAATTGTCAACAGACTCAGTCTGTCGCATCTTACTTCCACATGCGAAGAATATTAGCATGAGAAAAATTATAGGCCAACTTTGTTTTACCCTATTCATTGCTTATTTGGGTTTACTCCTTTCTGCATGGACTTTCATTTACCTCCATAGACATTTACTATAAATATTGCTTGCAAATATACAATATTTAATTCTATTTATAACCAATTGAATACCTTTTTTTTATAAAAGGGTATTTTGATGGGTTATTTAGCCACTTTTTCATCAGAATTTATACTCCACCCTCATTTAAATAGTATTCTATTTTCTCAGATTTAAGCGCTCTGCGCACCACATCGCGGGTAAATGGGCAACCATCTACATAATCTGTAGGATATGCATTTGCCATTTCCAGTAATCCATTATATAGTTGGCGGACAACATCCTTGCATCGAGCGAAACCATTGAAAGGCAGGCATTCCTTGCTTACTTGGCTATTAGGTGTAACTGTGATATCCATCATATCACCAACCTTCTTTAGCTCTATCTTTGAAGGTTTCTCTTCTTCGCCCAGTTCGATTACAGTCCTGGGATGATTTACTATTCTCTCCAGACAAGTACGAATGTAACTCCACTCTAAGCCCAGATTATCAATGGAATCTGTCATAATCATCGTTCCTAAGCTGATTCTATAGTCGATGCATTTCCAATCATTGCTATCATGATGCAAATAGTTGAATGCGAACAACTGCGGCTCTAAGTTTTCAATATTCAGGCTATCACCTTCCACATCTTTGTACGCCTGTTTACACCACTCCAATCTCTCCTGCATGTGGTCGCGTAGATAAACAGGCGACTTTACTACAAGCCGGTCGCCATAGAACATCAGTTCCTGTATCAGTTCGTAGTTTACCATCGCATCCAGCGTCACTTTGATATTTCTGTCACCCTCTATCTCAAGCTTTTGTGTTTCGCTGATGGGATACGAGTAAAGATAAGGATATAGTGATATATCTGCCCACAACTCGATATGCTCCACTGTAGTTTCAGGCGGAACAGTCACACCTACCAGATGCTTGAAATACTGTTTGAACGATGTCTTGGTCGGCTTGAATTTCACCTCGTTGTTTGCCTTTACCGCACTCATACATATCAGCGGATAAGCTTCTATCTTATCTTTGCCTTCCTGTTGAGCCATCAGATACCAACGGCGCCAGTACTGCTTCAGAAAATAAGGGTGCAAGGTTATCGATTCAGTATCTCTAAAGTCCTTTCTATACTCTACGTCAACCACCTGTCGATTGCGTATAGCCTTGAATAGTGGCATCAGGAACTCTGCATCCCATGGTGTTCCGCCTTCAAATCGTGCTATTTCCTTCTGCTTGCTCATGATATTCTGGTCAAGACGAGTAAGCATCTGGTCGATCCAGCTAAATTCTGACATGCCTTTGAATCCCTGCAGCAGGCTTCGCACCTCCTGCAGCTTCTCTATTTCATTCTCAGTCAACTCACGATTATATATCGAGTCGAATCCGTCGCGATAGCGGTAATAGCGCTTCTTGTGTCTATCTTCCCAGACTATACCCTCCTGACCGAATACCTTGAAGAACTTGGCGTTCATCTCGGTAATATCCTGGCTAAAGGTTGTTCTCGACTGGATAGGCAGCATTCCCCTATCTTCCAGCTTTCTGTTTACGATAGCCATTAGCTGTTCGCGTGTGTATTCACGCCCAGTACCAAAGCACTGATCGTAAATCATTTCTCGCATTGCATAGTCCTTAGTATTTGCCATATCGCGTAATATTTTTAGTTTATGGTGCAAAGATACAAAAAATCTGTTCACTTAAAGCGAACAGATGATATTTCTTCTACATTGTTACTATAAAGGCATATTCCCTTGCGCTATCTACCCAATTGGTATGACCTTGCATAAAATGCAGTACTTTATCTGTATCCAAGAATGAGATTTCCTTAGCAACTTGCTCCAGTGGTATATCTGGAACTCCAGGCTCCTTCCTAAGCAATTCTGCTAATACTTCGCCACGCCAGGCATCTACTTCATCGATCGTAAAGTACTCTCCCTCAACCCGGAACACCTTTCCTAAGTGAATATCAAGCTTAGTATTTACAAGAACAGCATCATCAAGAAGATCTTCCTTCGAATAAAAACCATAGATATACCAATCCTCCCATACTTTAAGCAAAGCGGCTCTATCAAACTCCATTTCAAACTCTTTGGCAAGCTTAATGGCTTTCTCCATCCTCTCTGGATGAAGATTCTGGAGCTTCATTAGATCAACGACCTGAGCTTTAGCTGCCTTTTTGATATTTTTTCTATTTCGCTTCCAAATAACCATAGTATATTTTGCCATTTAAAATAGACAGGACTCGCGCCCTCATATTGGGCATTGCGAGCCCTGCCTGTCTACCCCTTTCAAAGAAAAGAAGGAAACCAAGCGGCAGAATCGAACTGCTACTGAAAGCCTTACGGCTTGCCCACCTTTACCATGCATCGTGGCTCTACCTGGCAATCCTTCTCCAACAAGACTCACTCCCTCAATAACGGGCATGCGAAGTCCTGATATAATCTCCACGACCTCTGTCATTGCCATTGTGGAGTAAGCGGATTGGCTAAGGAGTTGAACCTTGCAATATACTGCCATTACAGGAAGCCCCGCTAACGATGCGACCATCAATCCGCTATTTAAAATAAACAGGACTCGCGCCCTTACATTGGGCATTGCGATGCCCTGCCTGTCTAACCCTATTTTTTGCAAAGGTACCGTTTATATGTTCAGCCAAAGCGAACATAATGAAAAAATTATCGTCTTCTGCACCAACTTGCAAGATATCTCAGGAGAGGATACGTTTCTATGGTAACATCATTCGCATAATACTCCTTCTTAATACCACCTTTGGTTATTGTTATATCATAACTGTACCCATCCAGCACCATCATACCAGATTCATTAGGTATCTCATCCTTTGACAGGATCTTATTGATAGCACTCTCCGTGAAAGCCTTCAACACACGTTTAGGGATAGGTCGCGCCTCTTTTTGATTCCCCATAAGGTCTTCACATTTCACCTTATAGTTCTTTCCCTTTTCATCCAAAGTCATGTCCACAACCACGCTGCCAGAAACTATGAGACTGTGCTGGGCAGAAAACTTTATTTTTATCTTTTCCATATAAATGCTATTTAGGCAAGTCAATACCAATCAAATCTACTTTATGCGCAGCTGGCAAACTACTTTCATCATATCCCTCAGTATTGTAGAAATATGGAGTAGCTTTGTTCTTACCATATATATACTCGTCAAGTTCATGTGCATTTTCAAGTACATACTTGATGCCATTATGACCTCTACCCCATACAGATTTAACGGGATCAAATGTAACATTAACAATGTCTACATATCCTATTATACACTTCTGTGGTAATTTATCATATGAAGGTAATTTGCCTGCTTTTTCAAGACTCGTGAGAACGTCCTTTACCATATCATCGAGTTCATTCCACGGAACTTTTGAGCCGCTGGCAGCAACGAATATCTTTCGGCATTTTGTAGGCATAGACTCCCTGCATTCAATATCTTTAACGCCACATGCAATAAGTGATGCCCAAGGTTGACGTATTGCCAGAGTCTTCATGAATGGCACATCTGATTTCTCTTTTACTTCCTCAGGTTCAGCTTTTTCTATTAGCTCTTCAATGGATGAAACATCACGTTCTTTAAAAATAGACTCCATATCTATTTTCCTGTATACTTCCTCTGGTAGTAACTTAATAAACTCCGGAGACAAATGATATGGATGAACAGATAACTCTCCTTCAATTTTCATCTTACGTGCCATCTTGTAAGCACCATCCATAATTGCATCTTTAATTTTTTCGAACACATTAACAGGTAGGTCCTCTATTTCACCCGTGAAGTGTCCATCGGCAATAAAGTTACTGCTTTCTTTGATCTGTTTATCCGACAAATTTGCATACACCACAAATGTGTCAACATAATTGTCGTCAGAAAAAATAGCGTAATCAAAAGGAATTTTGTGTATCATAATTATAAAGTTTTAAGTTATTATTTGCCTGCGTACTTTTCTTTGTTGAAATCGTGCTTTGCGTGCTGATACACATAGTTTATTGCCTTCTTCAGCACATCTGCATCATTGCTCATCAGGTCGTCGTACACATCATCTTCAGGAACATATTTTATTATATCCCCTTTGTAACCAACCATAAAATACAATCCACTTGGATCATAAACAGGATGGAAAATACCCTGATAGCATGAAAACTCAAATGTCACTTCACCGTTTTCGTTCTCAATACGCTTACGAGAGAATATCTGACCTTTCGATGTTGTAATCTCAAGACCATAAACCTTTTCAAAATCGATTATACCATTCTTTTCCATAACTTATATTTAGAATTTTCGGCAAAGATAACAACTATCTGTTCAGTCAAAGTGAACACAAGCGCCTTTATGTAATAATATCATTAGTTTTTTACTATTTTGATGCAAATATACGAAAAAACAAGTAACACCCAAAACAATTTTAGATTTTTCCAAAATAAAAATCGTTATACGTATAATATAAGGGCCCTTACCAATAACAATTACTACTTTTGCACCATCAAACATTAAATAATAGTATATGGCAAACTTTTTAGAGATTAAGATTCCGGTTAGAAAAGACCTGGGTTGGGACGAATGGGCAAAAGAGATGCGCTCAAAGATTAAGGCAGCTGGCATTCCTGTAAGATGGCAGATGTTTCATTATCACATGACCATGTTGTTTCTCGACGATGACAACTGTGTAGAGGAACTTAACCAAGAATTTGAACAATGCATGTCCGTATTCCATTCTCTGCCTATAACCATCGACAAACTGGACGCTTTCACTACTGGTGATGGTGCCAGCCATATCATTTATCTGACATCTACTCAGGTTTCCTCTCCTATTCTTACTCTTGCAGAGGATGTCAGAACTCTGGCTGATAGCTTGAATGCGAACTACGACAAACGTCCATTTAGACCCCATATTACTTTGGGCAGGGTATCAGCAGACAAGGTATCGCTGGAACAATTACAATCCGCCATTCACATAATCGCACAACCTATGTTCAAATGTATTCTCAACGAGGCGGAACATCGTTACTTTAGGGGCGATAAGATTAAAACCTGGAAATTATTATAGTACAAGCTATGTTATACGGTATATCATAACCTTAACTCTCGTCTAAAATGACTAATTTTGCACCCAGAAATCATAATTAATAATTATTTAAATATAATAAGGTATGAGTAAAGAAATGAATCTTCCCCGCCCTACAGTCGATCAGTTGAATGAGTACGACCACCTCTCTGCAATGCTGAAGAATCCAGACCTTCGTGGTGCTGCTTATGACGACACTATCGATCGTATCAACCAGCTCGTCTCTTCATTCGATTGGAACAACTACGAGTTCACTGATTCCGCCACTGGCCTCAAGGGTGTCAAGAACGCTGCAGGCCAGATTCTGGTACCTGCCCAGTTTGAGGGTTTCACCATCCTGGGCGACCATCACGTATTCGACCTCAAACACCTGGCAGCCAAGAAGAACGGCAAGTTCGGCGTGGTCAAGGCTGACGGTACAGGCGAAACACTCTGCGACTTCCGCTTCGACGTCCTCATTTGGGATGCCTATACAGGACTCTACCATGGATGTTGGGATGGTGTCAAAGGCAAGTTCGGATATATCACCATCGATGGCAAGGTGTTTATCCCCAATGTCATCTCCAAGTTCTACGAGCCCTGGAACGATTTCATTCTTCTTGAGTCCGACGGCAAGTTTGGTGCCCTCGATTGCAGCACCATGTGTTTCGTCCTCCCTCAGTTCGACAAGGTCGACTGTGAGCCTGATACTGATGCCATTTTCTACAAGGATGGAGTAGCTGGCTATGTAGTCGAGGATACTGGCGAATTCGTCCCTGTGGACCAGTTCGACGAAGACGAGAAGTACGACGATGCCTACGTCTTCAACACCAATATCAACATCTGACAATAGTTTTTCTCCTCAAATTCTTGGTGGTTTGAGGGGATTTTCCTATATTTGCAGCGTAATAATTATCCTAAAACGAATATTGCAGATGTTTATACCCTGTATGAAATGTGGAAGAGAATTCCCCGACAATTGGTCTTGGTGGGTATGTGATAAGTGTGGTTATCGTGTCTGTCCTTCGTGTTTCCCCAGTTATAAATGTCCGAAGTGTACTTGGGGCCATATGAAAAGAACATAGTATAAACAAGAACGCCGGGTCAATATGACTCGGCGTCCTTGTTTAAAATGCATCTTCAGTTTCCTTCGAAATATCCCAATACACATCTATTGGTTTAGCAAAATCGGGCTCGAATATCAGTTCCTATCAAATTCAAACTTCTTTCCTTAAAAATCTTGTTGTTACTTTGTGATAATATCTCGCAAATCATTGTAGTTACGCACCACATCATAAGTCACAGCAGAATCTGCTATTGTGGCAAAGTGACGACGGGCACACTCTATCTTCGAGCGTTCAGACTCACGTAACTGTGATTCCTCGAGAGAGCCTTTGGTCTCAGCCACAAAGTAGATGTGCTTAATGTCAGGACCTTCCTTGAATACAATTGCCCAGTCCGGATTATAGTGTCCAACAGGCGTATTGATATAGAAACCTCCAGGCAATTTCGTATAGACGGCAACCTCATTACGCTCTTCCAACTCTTTAGCGAAGTTCATTTCGATACCCTTCGAGTCAACAACTACCAAATCGTATAACGACTTAACAGATTCGATGGCATTCTCGCCAATTTTACCTTTCAGGGTCGTACTATTGAAGATGTCTGACTTGAATTGCTTATCCAACTTATGGTATTGAACATGCTCTATAACAGCAATGGCCTTGCACTCATTGATGATGTTGCCTGCTTTGATGATAAACTCTTCCGGGTTAGTCTTGAACTGATTAAATGTGGTTGGACGAATCTTCTTCAAGATTGTTACTATCGCTTTTCGCGTAAGTCCTGTATTCTCAACCAGTTTACCTATCAGATCATATCTTACCTCCACGCCAATTTCCTCGTGCACAGATTGCATTTCCGAATCAGTAACTCTCATGGCAGTTCCTTGTTGCAGCTGTTGTTTACTGCCAATTCTATCCATTGTTCCCGTTACCAAACGTACATGAATATCAGAAACATTCAGATGGTTATCCAATTGAACAACAGCCTTCTCAATCAGTTCGTCCGTCTTGAAGTCAACTGTGTAGTATGTTTGATGATTAATCTTGCGCCATAACTCCTGGAACTCCTTACGTTCAAACTTCTTGCTATCAAACTTAGCTTCACGAACTTTTCGGCCATTCTCTGGCTTAACAGCGTCCGGATTGAATACCATATCAAGTTTCTTGATTATATCATTCTTATATTCGTTATAATCAGCGAAGTCCAACGTTCCCTCTTTCTTAGCTTCGTGGAATTGGGGAGTAAGTTGTCCGTCCTTTGTGATATAGTTCTTCATACGAAGAATGAATGTCAATTCTTGTGCATCATCATCAGACAACTGTTTCTGCACGCCCTGTGAATCTGTAACAAGCAAATTGAGGAACAATTGAGTGTTCACCTTTGCTGGACGATCACCAACAGCATCGGCAATTTCAGTCTGTAGTTTTGTGGCAAAAGAATTATAAGACTCACTTGCAATAACAGTAAGTTCATTTATCTCGAACACACCACCATGCAATACGTTCTCGTCCTGACGTTCACCATTCTGATTTACACAGAGACGCATACCTCGACCAACTTCCTGGCGCTTCTTCGTCTGGTTATCAGAATCTTTTAGTGTACAGATTTGGAATACATTCGGGTTATCCCATCCTTCTTTCAGGGCTGAGTGCGAGAAGATAAAGCGTGTAGGTTCCTTAAACGACAGCAATCGCTCCTTATCCTTCATAATCAGGTCATAAGCTGACACGTCATTACTACTTTCATTTTTCAACTCCGTTGCTGACGGTTGCTTAAATTGCCCTGTTTTCTTGTCACGAGAGAAATAGCCGTTATGAACTTGCTCAGGAGCAAAACTCTTCAAATATTTGATATATTCCTGGTCTTCTCCAAATTTTAATTGTATGCTCCCTTTGTTTACGATATTATCATATTCTTCTTCAAACATATCAGCGTATACGCCATTCGATGTGCTTCCGTTCTCGTAGTTACGATAGTTATCAACATGATCGATAAAGAATAGCGAGAGGCATTTGATACCCATATGGAAAAGTTTTCTTTCCTTCTCAATATGGGCTAAAATTGTTGAACGTATCTGAGCACGCCGAATAACTTTCTCATTGACAGCACCAATTACATCACCTTCGTATAGTGTTATGCCATTCTGAAAGTGAACACAGCGATTATAGCCATCTATCTCCGTGACACGATAATTATCTTCGTATTCTTGTAATTCACCCGAGTTCTGATAGACATCAAATCTATCAGTTACTGGTTGAATCACTTGTTTGACTGTATTACCTACTCGTTTGTCGAATCCAAGCCTTGCCCTTGGATTTCTTTCAGACAATTCAATACTTTCCAGATAAAGGTATCCATTAGTTGCTGTTGAACCTTTCTGTTCAATACCAATTACTGATATTTTCTTCACCAATTTCTTGTTATAGGCATCCATCGCATCCAAGCGATAGATCATATTAACTATATCATCAGCTCTATGGGTTGCGCTATATAGTAAGGTGAAGAGCGGATTGAATTTTTTCAGCCCTTGACGTGTCTTATTCTTCTTATCAGCACCAAGGACGGACTGAGGTTCATCAATAATTAGAATGGGATTTGTAGCAGCAATGACATCAATAGGAGCTCGTGATCGGAATGAGTCAATCTTATCAAATATCTTATTTCCCTTTTTCTTTTCGCCTTTACTGTCTTTTTCTTCAAAATCCTTATTGAATGCCTGTGTATTAATGATCATCACATGCATATTGGCATCACAAGCAAACTGATCAATCTTTGTCAGCTGGTCTGAATCATATACAAAGCTTTGTATACGTTTACCATATTCTGCGGCAAAGTGCTCGCTCATCACCTCGAACGATTTGCACACGCCCTCGCGGATGGCAATACTGGGCACCACAATGATAAACTTACTCCAACCATACAGTTTGTTAAGCTCGAACATGGTTTTTATATAGGTATAGGTTTTACCTGTGCCAGTTTCCATTTCGATAGTCAGTCGCAGGTCGCTACGGTCAAAACTCTCTGTGGGTTTTAACTGCGCGACCATCTGCAGGTTGCGAATGTTATCAAGCACTTGGCTGTAAGGCACTTCGATAGGCTGGTTACGATAGCCTACGGCATCAAAAAAGCCACCGTTATCCGTACCCAAGTCATGGGTAAACTCCAGCATATCAGCGCTTTTCTGTCCCTGAAACACGTCAGTTACAGCTTTGGCCGCATCCGTTTGGAATTGTTGGTTCTTAAACTTCAGTTTCATACACGCAACCTTATATTACTCTAACATTCTTTTGTACATCCTGATCAGTCCAGCCGCACTTCTGCTTGAAGAGTTCGAACAAATTCATCTTCTGAGCACACTCCTGGAAACTACTGTCACGGAACACCACACGCAAAGGGTGAGTATCAGCGATAGCATCAATCACCGCTTCGGTTACGGTACCATCAAAGCAAGCCACCAAGCTACCCTCATCTACGTCGTAAATAGTGCAACCGTCCACTTTTTGAGTGGTGTAAGACAGTGAGAGCTCCAAGCCCCAACGCATCATGCAGTCGAACAGCAGGTCGAGGTCGCTACGTTCTTCTTTAATATTATCAAGGAACAGGTCGAGCGACTCCTGAGAATAATCTTTTGGTGCAAAAGCCACGGTCTTAAAGTTCGACTCGTCGCACTTCAGTACACGGAAGCCAGTATCAAGGTCTTGGGTTGTCAACGGACTACCCTCCTTTATTTTCTTTCCTGCACGACGAATACGCTCCTTACCGATTTCGCAGATATTCTTATAGCCAGCCTTGTAAGCCTTGCTATCTTCGGCTGTTTCTTCTGGTAACTGAACCATTATAAACTTTCGATTGCCGCTATCCTCAGCATTAAGCTGCATAACAGCATGAGCAGTTGTTGCCGAGCCAGAGAAGAAATCAAGGATAATTGAATCGGAATCTGACGCAATATGAGAAAATGCCTTTAACAACCGAGTTGGCTTGGGATTATCAAATATTCCTTTCATATTGAATAACTCTTCTACTTCCGCACTTCCTTCCTGATTACTACCGTATTGTTCGCAAGTCAAGAAATTAATTGCAGCCTGTCCTTCCTTTTCTGCATCTTTAAGATATATTTTTATGCGTGGGAATCCATTTCCACCGTCTGTCCAATGAACTCTATTTTCTTTTAAATACTTCTCAAAAGTTTCTTTAGTACCATACCATGTTTCATAAAAGGTAATTCCTGTTGGCGTCATTATCTCATAAGTTGTTCCACCTCTACCCTCAGCAGCTTTCCATGGATTTGTAGACCAAGCCCCCTTTGGATCATTGTCTGGATTTGTATATTCAGCCCTTCTTTTATCTGATAATGGGACGCCATGAAAAAACTTGTTATCTGATAAATAATTATCATTTTTTGCATATACTAAGATGTATTCTGCAACTTTAGCTATCATTCGAGATTTGTCATTAGGTTGATTTGTTCGTCTCCGCCATGTAATACAAGATTGGAAGTTTTGCTCACCAAAGACCTCATTAGATACCTTACGTAAGTTCTCTATTTCATTATCATCCATTGAGATAAAAATAACACCATCCTCAGTTAGCAGGCTCCTTGCAACCATTAAACGAGCATATATCATCGAGCACCAATCAGAATGAAAGCGACCATTGCTATCAGTGTTTTTACGATAGCGGTTTCCTTCTTCATCGAAATTATGCTCATCGTATTCTTCTGCACTCTGCGCAAAGTCATCATGATACACGAAGTCGTTACCTGTATTATATGGCGGGTCGATGTAGATCATCTTAACCTTGCCCATATACGAATTCTGTAGCAGCTTGAGTACTTCGAGGTTATCGCCCTCGATATAAAGATTCTGGGTTGTATCCCAATCTACGCTCTCTTCCTTACAAGGGCGCAACGTCTTGCGACAAGGTGCTGCAGCCTCGCGCTGAGCAGCACGTTTACCAACCCATGTGAAGTCATATTTCTCAGGTTCACCATCCTCTACATATTCCCCAAGTAGTGAACGCAACTTGCCCCAATCTACTACACGATGCATCTTGCCTGTTACGGCATCCTGTGCCTCCGTGAAGCAGGAGGGGAACAACTGATACAGCGCATCAAGATTGCGCAACGATCCATCCTTGGTTTCGTTGTCTAATTTTGTAGGTTTAAATTCTTTCATAATGTATCATTTTATTTAATTATCTCATATTTTAGACGTAAACTTTGTTCCATGTTATTTAATAAAATAGTTCAACTTTCAATTTTAAAACATTCTAAAAGGTGCTTGCATTCAGAAGTAATATCTTTTAGCAGTCTCACGCTTCTTTGATCATCGTTTTCTTTAAGAAGGTCTTGCGTGTTTTTGTATACTTTAAGATAATTCGTAATTTTATCAGCAGCGAATCTAATGAAATCGATATATTTCTCGTCTGGCTCTTTTAAAACTTCTTTGTATCTATTTTTAAGATATGACAGGTTGAAATGCTTCTTTGATTCGTTTAATTCCATGATTGCATTACAAATCTTTGCATTTGGATAGTCTCGAACAACTGCTTGTGCTTTTGTAAAAATGGATTTTACCAAAGATGGAATGTGAAAACCACTGACACTACCTTTTTGATTATCAGAAATTATTTCAGAAGTTTCATTACCCTCTTCATCTTCCATTATCAGTTTAGCATATGAGTCACCCCAATCATACCTTATACAAGTTTTGACAATACGCCATTTTCCCACAGGCATCCCTTGGATATAATCCTTGTTCATTATAGAAACATCATAGGTTCCATTTCCATTATAAGAATCCTTTAGTGACACATTGCAAATATAGTCATATGCAGACTGATCACTTTCAATGGAAATACTGGAGACGCTAATTGACACTCCATTGCACTTTATTCCAAAAATATACTCATCCATAATGTATAGATAATAATTTGTTTAATCAGTAACTCTATTTTAATTCTTCCAACTGTTTCTTTAACTGCTCAAGTTCCTGCCGTTTAGCTTTCACTTGTTTATTCATCTTTATCTGAATATCGTATTGGGGTTCCTTACGCATCTTCTTCTGCAAGACATCAACCTCCTTCTCCATAGCAGAGATACGCTTTTCTAACTCAACAATCTCGGACAAAGTTCCAGCTTTATGTTCGCCAATGCCACTTACCTGTGCCACGAAATTGTCGTAAATACGACTGAGCGACTGACCTTGAATCTCCAAAGAAAGTTGGTCCTCGTTCATCCATAGGGATGCAAACGACTTTGTAATTTTGAATTTCGTATGCGTATTATCAGCCCAATCCTTGTAATTTAGCAGAATCATATAACTGTTTTCATATTCCAGAATGAACACAATATGATGAGGCATGTTTGTATCGATAAACGTAAAGAGGTCAACAGGGCAATCCTGCTGTTTGAGGGTAGCAACAAAAATGTCTATTTCAACTAAATCTTCTGAACTCGTTACATTTAATGTATTCGCAGAGAGTTTATAAAGCCAGGTTATCTTCTCAACATCATTAACAAAGCGCAGCTTCATGCGTTGGTTTACCTCCATGAAGTTGTAAAACTTCGTTTTGGGTACGACTCTGTCAACAATGACATCTTTATGATAGTTGAGTAGATTCTTCATAGATTTAACTTTGCTTTATCACCAAGAAACATATCAACTCAAAATCATCAAGCCCCTTGATGTCATCAACAAGGGCTGTTGTTTCTCCAAATGAGAAGAGACTATCAATATCAGAATCTTCCTTTTGTTCTACAATAGTTCCAACAGCTTTCTGGAGCAGGTCGCTATAATGTGACATCCTCCTACCATTTTGGGTTTCTTCATTAAACTGATGGCACAGTTCCAACATTGGTTCATGCTTGCCTTTACAGGTAGAGCGCATGATATCGAGCAAACGTTTTGGAGACAAATGGTTGATGATGGTATCACCGTTATCAGAGAGATAAACCATATAGAACGGATGCAGTAGGTTCTGATGCCCGATGTTAACCGCATTATTGCGATTCTTCAGGATGAAGATGACACCTGGTTGTGCCATAGATGAAGCAGGCACAACTGCACTCATGCCGAATGGAGTATGCTCTATATCAGGATTATCCTTCATGTAAGCCAACAGATCGAGACGGAATTCATTCAATCCCAAATCCATTATATTGATACCGGTATCCATATCCTCAAGGTCAACCACTTCTTCTTGTAGTCGCTTAAGTTGATCCTTACGGTATTCCAGATCTGTCTGCTGTTCATTAGGAAGCAACACGTTTCCTCCACCTCCTGCCACAATATCCATACCAGCCATACGAGCCTCGACACGACCTTTCAAGTAGAGATAATCGTCGAGCTCGATATCTGGCCAATAGTTAACTAATTGTATGACATCATTTTTAGAACCGATACGATCTACACGTCCGAAACGCTGAATGATACGAACTGGGTTCCAATGGATATCATAGTTAATCAGATAGTCACAGTCTTGCAAGTTCTGACCTTCTGAGATACAATCGGTAGCAATAAGTACATCTATGACCTCCGACATCTTAGGGAACAGTTTTTCTTTCTCCTTAGAAATTGGAGAGAATAGTGTTAGCACACTATTAAATTCAGCAGGTAATCCTTTGACTGTAGAACGAACTCCATTACCAGTAACTAAGCCGACATGAAGCCCTTCCTTTTCAAGGATTGTATCAGCAAGGTTTTCATAGAGATATTCAGCCGTATCAGAGAAAGCCGTAAAAATAAGAACCTTTTTATTATTGCCATTGATTGGATGGCTAAACTTATCACGCAGATTCTCTATAAGCATCTGTAATTTACTGTCGTGTTCAGGATTAATATCCTTAATCATCACCAATAAAAGGCCTATCAGTTCCTGATCTGCCGTTAAGTCACGTTTCCAAGAAATGCAGTCCATATCGGCCAAAGCAACCTTGGTTTTCTTTCCGCCAATGAGCACATCGTCCTCACTATCATCGCTATCAAGCATTCCCTCCAGTGTCTGAACATTCAGGCGAACATCCTGACGTGTTTCCATGAAGGTATCGATGGCTGAGATTGTTTCGTCAATCATCTGCTTCATACGAGTTAGTGTCAAACGGAAGGAGTTGACAGACGACTCCAAACGCTTTAATAGATTGATAGCCATGAGCTTTTTCAATCCTTTCTCACGTCCAGACATTCCCAGATGAACACCCTTATCATCCTTATCAATCTCGTATTTTGAACGTTTGGATGGCAAAATGTAATCAGATGGAGAATAAACACCCAAATTCAGCTCATATAGTGAGTTCGCAATCTCCTTGTAAGTGATTGCCTCGTCTAAGTCAGTCAGCTGAGGACGCTTTGAAAGAGGATGAAGTCGCGTTGGAAATTTACCAATATCTGTAGTATCGTAATACTTCTCAATATGCTTACGACTACGGGCAATGGTCACAGCATCCAGTACCTGGAAGAAATCGAAGGAAAGCATATCAAGCAGTTTCTCTGTAGTGCGCTCCTTAGGATCTTCAATCTTCGACCATGCATTATATTGCATCTGCGCTGCACGGAACACATCTTCAATAGGACGATCAATATTCAGTTTGTCATTGATGAGGTTCTGATCACCTTCATATGCCAACTGTAGCTGATTTCGCAAATCATTGAATCGGTTGTTTACTGGAGTCGCAGACAGCATCAGTACTTTTGTACGAACACCTGCACGAATCACCTGGTTCATCAATCTCAGATATCGATTCTCCTTGGGGTTCTCATCTTCCTCATCGGTTGTTATTTTACCTCCATTTCGAAAGTTATGACTTTCATCAATAACAATCAAATCGTAGTTTCCCCAATTCAACAGAGCCAAATCAACGCCATTCGACATACCACGCTCGCGACTTAAGTCTGTATGGAACAGTACATCATAACGCAAACGGTCTTTGTCTAATGGGTTGTTTTTATAGTTACCCTTATAGGTATTCCAGTTCTCATAGAGTTTCTTGGGGCAGAGCACCAATACAGACTTGTTGCGATTCTCATAATACTTAATCACAGAAATGGCGGTGAAGGTTTTACCAAGTCCGACACTGTCTGCAAGAATACACCCGTTATAGGTTTCCAGTTTATTGATGATTGCAAGGGCAGCATCACGCTGGAAATTATAGAGTTTATTCCAAATCTGTGAGTTTTTGAATCCTGTAGCCTCATTAGGCAGCACATCCTCAGAGATATCCTCCAAGAATTCATTGAATATATTATATAAGGTGACGAAGTAGATGAAGTCTGGCGAGTTTTCTCGGTAGACGTTCTCTATATTCTCGATAATAGCATCCGTCACATCAGTAAAGTTCTCGTAATCTTCCCAGAAGTCATTGAAATTTTTCAAATAAGCTTCTGATATAGGAGAAGGAAGTCGCTGAACCAGCTGGAAGATATTGTTGCCTCGTTCACATCCTAATTCTGTTGTAGTAAATTCATTGAAAGGCATATAAGCATAAAGGTCTTCCTCATTCTTGACATTGAGGAAACCAGGCATATTCATCTGAGAAACATTCGTCTTAAACTTAACCTTTCGACGAATCCAATCAGCACACTCTTTAGCAATAGCTCGTTGAGTAAGATTATTGCGAAGTTTTATTTCGAAATCGGAACCATAGAGCGTACGCTCACGATTCAACTTTGGTATATAGAACTCTCGTTTTTGTTTTTTAGCTCGTTCCTTGTTAAAGGTTGGCGAGGTGAAGATAAAACGCAATTCATCCACCTTCTCCAACTCTTTTTGTAATGCCTCGAAAGCATAGATGGAGAATGAGGCTGCAGCCATTGAAACCTTCGAACCTTTTCGAAGAGTCACCTTCAAGTCGTCTATGACGTGAGAAGTAATATTATCAAACTGTTTGGGGAATTCCATAATTAAGCTCTCAAATTAAAAATCATTATCTTCATCAGACGGAGCTAAAGCATTCTTCACCTCAGGCAGTTCAAGCATTTCTGGATGACGCTTAAGGAAAGTGTCTACCTGTTGGTAATCATCATCAGAGATATTGTTCTCTAATCGTACTGCATTGAAGTATCGAAAAGCCTGAATCAGATCTTGTTTGACACCTTTTCCTTCTTCATAAGCTGTACCAAGAAGAAGTCTTGCTAAAACAACTAACTCTGAACGTTCATCATATTTGACTATCTTATTGCACCTCTCTATAAGTTTGTCATACAGTTCTGCCAAGGTATAATATAACAAGAGCAACTTCATGGGATTGGCATCAAGCGAGCTAACAGCTGGCAATATGCATTCTGCAGCTTCTGCATATTTACCAAATCTTGCTAAGACACCTGCTCTATAGATGGCCTCTATATGTTCAGGCTTAGACTCAGATTCGGTTGCGATGTATTCTCCATCCCTATCAATGTATTTATTAAAGACCTTATCTGCTACATATGCCATCCCGTTCTTAAACGAGAAAGCATCCTCATATATACAGGGGATTACAACTTCACCATGATAATTAATAAAACCACATAGTTGGTTATCATCTTTTACACCGCATAATCCTTCATCAAATTCTTGCACATCACTCCATATGCATGGTATAACAATGTTGTTATCTATATCAGCGAATCCACATTTATTACCCTCATGAACTATATGAAGGCCAAATTTCTTTTCAGCCTCCTTTATTCTCTCCAACAATTCAGAAAAATCTTCTTCCTCACCAATAATAGAGAGTTGGTTATAAAGTGACAATGCTTTATGATAATAATCAAGAGCAGACGGCAAATCATTCATTGCGTCGCACACAGTTCCCAAATCCTCGTACAATACGGCCATATCTCTGCTATACCGTTTTTGCTCCTCATATATAGGCAAAGCCCTCTCAAGAAATTTACGAGCTGTAGAGTCATCATACATAGGATCCATGCATACCCTACCACAATTGAATAGCATTTCTCCGACCTTAATATGGCCTGAGCCCAGTACTCCTTCATATTTTGCCAAAGCTTGCTGAAAATAATCCAGGGCTAATTCCAAATCGTGTTCTGGGAATGAGATATCGTTAGCCAACTTATCATCTGAATACGGATTCGCTTCAGACGAATCATAACTATCATCATGCGATTTGTTTAACTTCCATGTGTATGACAGGAATGCTTTGTGACCTTTTCCTGCCAATTCATCTGCAATCACCATATCAGTATTGGTTTTCGTCTCTTTCATTTCCATAAGCGATTGTTAAACTAATATTTGGCAAAGATAGTAAAAATAATCCATAAAATTGCAAGAAATAACAAAAAAGTAGCAAATGAGACACTATTTTAAAGATTAAAACCGGAATTTGTATCAAAAACTACAAGCAACAAGAATTATTCCCAGGTTGGGAACAAAATGTTCCCTCGCTGGGAATGAATTGTTCCCACATTGGGAGTATTAATTCGCTGATTTCAGATACTTTTCTGCGTATTCTTTTGCATACTTTTTCAGCTCGTCGCCTTCGAGAATCTGTATATGTTCGGCCAGACCAATGTAGAAGCGGCCAATGCCTACCATACTGCATACTTCGGTAGTAAAGTACCAGATGGTCTCGTCCCCCTTATGTCCGGTTATAAAATCTTTTGCACGGGGATATTCCTCTACGAGTAAGTTCTTGGCCATCAAGTCGAGTTGTAGCGATATGCGTGTGGTTGTGTCACCATTCATGTGGAACACATCCACCTTTACATCCTTATGAAAATTGGTGCGATGCCATGGTTCGTCGGCTTTTATCTCGACATAGCCTATACGGTTGATGCTGAACACGCGAGTGCCCATCTTATCGAGATCGAAACAGATAACAAGTCCATCTTCTGGGCGGATATCATAGGCTTCTACATGACGGTCGCTAACGCTTCCGCCATTATTGGATGCATAGTTGTGCAGAACCACACAACGTTTCTGAGTACAAGCGTGCTGCAGCATAGATATGGCCGCGGCGCGTCCTTTGTTTGTAAAAACCTTACGGTCGATAAGTTCCTGACGCATTTCCTCGGGCATTGTTCTCGATTCTGCATTCACACGCAGATAGGCAGTACCATTGAGTTCAACCACTCGATATGGATGAGGTTCAACATGTATGCCTACCACTTTGTTATCATATAGGGCTTCGATACGCAGATAAGGTAGCGCATCAACACCAAAGTGTTTAGATGCCACGTCTTGTACATAACGCATATATGCATCGATGCTCTGAGTTTTTAGATAGATCATATCGCTGTTAATGCCCACTACATAACCCTGATCGTTAACTCCTAAATAAAGTGTGCCACCAGTAGTGCTATTGAGGAAGGCACAGATGCCTCTCATCACATTCATATTCTGAGCATATTCGTCGGGTTGCATATTGTTATCAGGCGGATAAACGATAGAAGTTTTAAATTCGAGTGTGCCACTCTCCACACCAAGATAGGTACCCTTATCGGCCTCAAGGTCAGCATCATTCTCGGTTTCGATAGATAGAGTGCGGATAATCTCACGACGAATCACGTTGAGTGCAGAGCCCGATAGGGTGTCCTGCATAGAGTTGGCAGTCTGGATAAGTCGGGCCAATCGAGCCAACTGGGGCATATCTTCTTCGAAATCGCTGATGGTCTTTGCCAATTTTTCTGAGTTATCCTTACGCCCATATTCCTTTAACAGGTCAACTATTGACAAGCGTATCAGAGTAGCTTTTGCATCAAGATATTCTGCATCAGGTTCAAGTGTGATGGCGTTAATCTTCTCGCCATTAACAAACTGAATGAGTGCACGCAGGTAGGTACGGGCAAAGCTGATATATGATGATGTTAGTTCGTCGCCTACCATCTCAGCCATCACATTGGCATTGGCCAAGCAACGGAACCGGTCAGATGGTTTCAGGAGTGATTTTTGATACTCATAGAGCAAACGAGACAACAGGCGGAGTAGTACCGGACTGAGTTCTGCTGTATCTTCTTCGGGGCGCTGATAAACAGGAGGCTCGGTTTGCTCAGCAAATGCACGGATACAGTCGTGACGGGCGGCTTTCTCGTCGAAGGTATCGTTGAGGTTCCGGGATTTATCTTCGCGAACGTAACCAATCATCATACCATATGCCTTGCCTGTGCAGTACTCCTTAATAGAAATGAAGGCAAAATCGCCATGACGATATTCGCCAGTGTTGTCAGTACGTACCGCCACACCGCTCTCTGTGAGCCAGGCATAAGATCTTGGTTGTTCATCAATCAGGGTTGCCAGCATGTAGCTGTTATCGTCATCCATCGTCTCGCGGGTATCTTCTACAAAGAAACGTACAAGCTGCTCCTCGATATTGAATTCGCCGTGGAATGGATCGCTGATGGTGGCAGTTAGATAATCGCCGATGTGGAAGTCTTTGTAGAGTTCGTCAGTATAATAGTATACCAAACTACGCCGAACGTATTTGATTACACCCTCAACCTTTTGATAATCAGGATCGATGGTTTCAACATGTACAACGCGGTCGATGCTTGTTACGCGTACGATGGCTTCGTCGCCAAAATCGTAAACTTTCATGGGCTTACGTTGAACTGATTTGTCCTGGGTTTTAAATTGGGCCAGAATAAAGTCCTTGGTGTATTCGTCCATGTCGACAACACTATCCGACAGGCTCTGTTTGAGTTTCTTGTCGGATGAGGTACGGAGTGTTATGCCAAGTCCCGTATCGAGCGAGTTTGCTCCTTCCTTAACAAGCTTTTTCGAGTCAGCCTTGTTGTCGTGAGTAAGCATTAACGCATCTGCTGTAAGCATGGCAGTACCATACTTACTGAATGTTTGCGGTTTGGATATCAGAGTATCGAACTTGGCTTGCTTGCAGGCATTGTGTACAAAGAGCTCTGTGCCGAGCTTTTCCAGGTCATTCCATCCGAAACCGAGATTGGTAACCTTCTCGAAGCGTATACGCTGCATGATGGTTTTCACTATCAGATCGCTGAGTCGAGGATTCATCTGGCGCAACTCGTTCATAAAGGCTACGTATGCAGGCAGAGCCAGTTGATGGTTGCCGTCGGCCAGCAGATAGGTGGCCAGCATGCTAACATTAGCAGCCAACTGTTGACGTTCCTGCTCGTCGGCATATACAGGACGTTCCGAAAGATCGCGCAACAAATCGCTAATGCGTTCGCGGAAGAGTTCTATAGTAGTATTATAGAATGCATCTTTAGTACCATGCTCTGCACAGTCGCGCAGATATGACTGTAACTTGGCGAAGTTATCGTCAATATACTCCTTTTTCAAGTCGAGCCATAGAGGCGTCTTATCTGTTGTAGCCATGTCACTTATTGTTTTTATCCAATTTATGTTACTTTACAATCGTAAAACAAATGCATTAACGCTCAAAAGCAATCAGGGTTTTCTTCTTGTTCATCAATTTGCCATCAACGTAGGAGAACAACTTGCAAGAGTCACGAACAATTAATTGTTTAATATACTGGTTATTTTTAGCAGCATTAATATGACGACGCTGAACATCATCAGGGAGTACCAGTGTGGTCACTTTGATACTGGAGATAAATCTCAGTAGAATGTCAACCTCACGTGTACCACTATTTCCATAAACCGGCCCAGAATGGCTCATTCCCAAAAACTGAGACCATTCTTCCATCTCTGAGCCAAAAGTAGCTTCTGACACATCTAAATAGTCATATATGCGGGAGGACATGGTTTCAATATCTTCAAGATGGAAGTAGCCCGTGATTTTTGTTTTCTTCCCGAGTTTCAAGGCATACCCCTTCTCATCAACACTTACCTCCGCTATCAATTCTGAATCAGCATCAGCACCAGATTCCAACTCTTTAAGAGAATAAACATCGAACTTTTCAATGGCAGTTCCTTTAAATCCAAATATGAACAACTGCTCAGGAACATAAACTTTACATTTCTTCTTATCTATATCATCAAAGGTGTTCCAATTGAGGTCGATAAGATTACAAAGAAGTTTCATGGTGGCAAGTCCCTTGCATCCATCGAAGATGTTTTGACCTATTTCAGTAACACTCTCTGGGATGGTAATCGACTGAAGCTTTCCACATCCCTTGAATGCGTAATCAGAAATCCTTTTAACGCCATCAGGAATCACATATTCCTGTATTTGGGCTTTACGAGGCATTTTTATCAGTTCCGTACCATCCTTATCATAGAGAACTCCATCCTTCACCTGATACAACTTGAATTTCTCACCAACAATGATACTATCCAAATTAACCAGGTCATTACTAAAAATATTAACAGGGAAAGATTCCATAGCATCATTTAGCCTTATACTCTCGATGCCAATACATTTGTGGAAAGCATCTTTAGATACCGATAAAACACTATCAGGAATTCTGAAGTCTTTGATGTTTGAGCTACTTGGGACGCTAATGAGCTCTGTCATGTCCTTATTATACAGCGCCCCTTCAAAAGAAGCATAATAAGGATTTGCAGGGTCTACTATTATCATCGACAACTGGTCACAGCCCCTAAAGGCATTTGGGTCAATCTTCTTCACGCTTGATGGTATGAATATCTCTGGAATCGACACTTTTTCAAAAATTCCAAACCCAAGCCTTCTGACTCCCTCTGGTAAAATCTTACTGGTTACTGAACTACACTCTGCAAATGCAAAATTCTGTATCTCACGAAGACTACTTGGAAGGGACAGTTCTTTTAGGCTACGACATTTCCTAAACGCCCCAATCTCTATAGTTTCTATTGTCTCTGGAAATGAAATGTGTTCAAGAGAACAACAATCCTCAAATGCATGTTTGCCTATAATGCAAACTCCCTCTGGAATATCAAGACAGATTAAATATTGCTTATAAACATCTTTTACTTGTATGAGAGTCTTACCATCAGGACTAAGCTCGACCATATCTATTGGGGAGATTCCAGTTTCTTCTTGCTTCTCTTCTTGAATATTGGGGAATATAGCAAAAGCTGGATGTTTCCTATAATCATCAGCACACCCTTTTGGTACATATAGGGTACAGAGTGATGTATACACCCCATGAAATGCATTTTTGTCAACAGGTGCTCCCTTAATATCTTGTATGTGAATATGGATGGCAGTCAGAGATGGACACTTCGAGATTATATTCTCTGCTAAATCAGCATAATTTGGAATATACAGCTCTTTGAGATTCTTACAATTAGTGAATACCCCATTACCTAAACTGGTAATTGTGGAAGGAATGGTGAACGTTTCATCGGGATGTGCGGAGGGATAGCATATAATTTTGCACATATCCTTACTATACAACACTCCGTTAACAGAAACGTAGTCTTTGTTATTGGGATCCACTTCTATTCTTTCCAATGAATCACATCCATCGAAACCACCAACTATTACAGATACATTTCGAGGTAACGAGATTCTGCGTAATGCCGAACAGCCATCAAAAGCTTTCATGAGAATAAACGAGAGACTCTCTGGAAGTGTTATTTCCTCAAGAGAACTACAACCAGAAAGGAAAAAGAATGGTATTTCTGTAGTACCTTCTGGAATGTTGATCTTCCTAAGATTTTTGCAATCTTCGAATGTATAATCATTAAATTTAGTAATGCTACTTGGTATGACTATACTTTGAATTGTCTGGCATCCCCTGAAAGCACCTTTCTCAATCTTTTTCACCTTCTTATCTATGACAAGATCAGAAATCTTAACCTTTGCAGGCACCATGTAAAGGATACTTTTCCTACTGTTATAGATGATGCCATCAACAGAGCAATACTTACTATTGGCTGGCGAGATAATAAACTCCTCCAACTGTTTGCAGTCAATGAATCCCGTCAAAGCAATTGAAGTAACATACTCTTGTATAGTTACTCTTCGAAGGGATGTACATCCTGTGAAGACATTGGCATCAATCGAAGTAAGGTTTTGTGGTAAAACGATTTCCTTCAGTGACGAACAATCCATAAAGGCACTTGCCCCTATAGTTTCTACTGATTCAGGTATCTTAACTGCCTTAAGCCTCTTGCATCCCCTGAAAGAATTAGGTTTGATTGAAATTACGCCGTCAGGGATGACAATTTCAGTCACCTCATTGTCAACGACACCATATACTTGGTTCAACCCGTTTATCTTTAGTTTTGTATCCATAGGGCCTTTTAAAGTAATTATTATATTCTAAGTTTAAAATTAGATACAAAGATATAAAAAAATGTGCATATAATGCTATTTCTATAACATTTATTAATCAGAAATGATGGTTCTGGTGGTAAAATCAGAGTAAACTATGATTTGAACTCCTTTTTCGTTGGGGCGACAGGGACGACCAGATAGGTTGTAACGAGCTACTTCATTGACATCACCATCAGAGTAATCCCTTTCAACAGTCCTAACAGCAGACGTTGTGCTCTCTCCATAGTAGATGCCTTGGAGGGAGGTACAACCTGCGAAGGCATCCTCACCAATAAAACTTACTGTTTCTGGAAGGAATATTTCTTGGAGATAGGCGGCTCCTTCGAAGGCTCCACGGGCTATTCGACGGCAGTTTGCGTAAACAGTATAGGTAGTGCTCCGACTACCTGCTGGATAGCGTACCAGGATCCAGTCCTTGGTTCCCTCATAGCCGACAGCATAGAGCACGCCATCGATGGTTTTGTACTTGTTCATGTAAGTTCCGTTGATGTAACCTGACGTAAACTTGTCAACCTTCTCAATCTCTTGGGCTTTGATTGCTGTACTCATAATCAGAGTGAACAGCAGAAACATAATTCTCATCATCTCCGCACTTATTTACGCTTAGCTAATGTATAATGTCCAAAGGAATCTCTCAGATATAATTCAGGGAACAGATACCCCTCGATAGTCAAGGAGATATTGCTTTCGTTTCTGGAGAATCGCAAGGTATTGCCATAGTAGGCATAGTTGTAGGTCTCTGTATACCACTCGGTGTCATTTTGCTTGGCCATTGTGATATCAGCTCTACCATCAGACATAAACATTATCTGCTTGAACTCCACACCACCAATAACCATAGGGTAATAGCACTGCCAGGTACCAAGAAGCACATCAGCATAGAACACATCGCCATTAATATTGGTTTTACGCTGCTGAGCACGGTTCAATTCATCCTGATAAGGGCATTCACATGATACCAATATCAAGGCGAATAGGGTAAAAAGTAGTTTCGTCATTCTCATATTATTTATCTCTTACAACAATTATTCCACCATTTCCAAAGATGGTATCACCAATGATTCGAACAGAACGAGGAATGGACAGTTCAAGGTATTGACGACTGGACAGGAAAGCAAAATCCTCTATCTCCTCTACCCCATCAGGCACTTCATAATGAGTCTCGTCAAAGGCACTGTGGCTAAACTTCAATACTTTCCCATCTTCAGAATACGCCACTCCCTTATTGTCATCTACATAAGGCTCATCCTCCGTATCATTATCGTCTTCATCAGGACTTCCATCATAGTGGGTGGTCCATTCCTTAATCATCAGGCCCTTAGGATAATCCTCCAATGAATCTTCGTCAAACAACATAGACAAGGGAACATCCAACTTCTGCAATTTTGTACAATGGCGGGCGGCCATTGGTGCGATAAAGATAGTTCCTTCTTTGATAGAGTAATGCTCAACGTCTGGTATTTGTAAGATATATGATCCCGAAGGGGAATAGATAGCATCCTTCTCTGTCAAGCTGGCATCGACTGGACACATGATGGACTCCAGATTGACAGACTGGTAATCAAGGGCATGTATGAGCGAAGCCATATCGTACAGATCGGTAGCACGGAAACACACTCGTGGAGTACTATTCGTTGTATCCACTACAAAGCCATAGAGTTCATAGAAATTTTCGCACTCCTCGCGGAACAACTTCAATCGTTCAGGAGTAGGGTTGTCAATGGTATAGGAGAGTTCGATGAGAGTAACCTCACCGTTAAGCAACTCATAAGAGAGTTGAGGACACACCTGAATATCCCCACCATAGTCTTGACGGTAACACACAACGAGCTTAAAGTCCACTCTATCGCGAATTGCTTCTGTAGTCCAGGTGGCATCATGCCTCCCGTCCAAAAATCCTTTGGTACTAATAATCTTCTTCATACTGTATACTGTTTATGATGTAAAACCTATGCGACGGCCGTTCTTACTGGCGAGAACTTCTGAACGACAGTAGCCTTCTATCTCGTCGAACGAGGCATACTTGCCTGAGAGGATGTAGTCAACTGTACGCTTGCGGGCGATATTCTCTATCTGACCACCAGAGAAATCGAAGCGTGACGCCAACTTGCGGGCATCATCGGCACTGATATCCTTCAGCATGGAGCACCAAATCTTGGTCTTCACGTCAGTATCGGGCTTATGAAACTCCACCTTGTAGAGGAAACGACGCTCAAAAGCCTTGTCGAGATTACTCGTCAGGTTGGTGGTGGCAATGAGGATGCCGTCGAGGTCTTCTATCTCCTGCAAGATAATGTTCTGCATGGCATTGTCCATCTTATCGACAGAGTGCTCCACGTTCTCTGTACGCTTGTTGATGATAGCATCAGCCTCGTTGAAGAACAGAATGGGCATCACCTCGCTGTTCTGACACAGCCTGCGATAGCGCGCAAACACCTCCTTGATATTCTTCTCACTCTCCCCTACCCACTTATCGCGCAGGCCGGCGATGTCAACCTGCATAAGGTCACGCCCCGTCTGACGAGCTATCTGGAGGACAGTTTCGGTCTTGCCTGTACCAGGAGCACCATAGAACATGCAGGCAAAACCCTTACGCATACCCAGCTCTTCGAGTCGCTGCTGGATAGAAGGCAGGTTCTCTATGCTAAGCAGACTGGTGAGTCGCTCTATCTGTTCTCGCTCTGATGTATTGAAGAACAATGATTTCTCCCTGATAGCTTCATGACTTTTCAAGAATCGGTCATCGGTTCTCATTCTTCTACACATAGAATGGCTTGGAGTATAGGCAGACAGTAATTCAGTCTTAGCCTTGCGAGTAAGCATATACTGCTCTGTATCGGCCTGACCTTCATTGCACTTATGCTCAATATATCCGCATTGAATCAGGGGATGTATACCATCTCTCAATCTTTGGCGCATTAGGCCACATTCATATTCTTCAGGATAAAGGCCATCGATGGTCTGAAATGTGAGGCCCTCGCCTTCTGAACCTTCCCACTGGGCATAATCAACTACTATCAAAAGTAGAAGCGACTGAATGTGAATATCATCGAACTTCAATATCTCATGGCATAAAGGAAGATGTGAGTTAGCCTTGACAAGTTGTAGCATCCATTCCTCGTCATCATTAAAAACGGCATTGCGGTCGTTCATGTTCTTATCAACATGACTCTCCAGCTTATCCACAAACTGCTGCTCGTTGAGACCATCAATTTTCTCTGGAACGAAGGGCTTGTTATGGCGGAGAGCCGTGACAACTCCATGGGCCAGTCCGAATCCTTCGTAGCTACCACCAATTTCATGAACAGCCTTTCGAACGCACCATCGCTTAGCGACAAGTTCCTCAATCTCCTCAGAATAGAGCATCATTGTCAGGCGAGTGCAGCCGAGATAGTTACCAAGACGCTTCCAAGAAACACCTTCACCAAGTTCTACCATGATAGCCAACACAACAATCTGTATGTTGGTAAGTCCAAGTTTCTGGCGCAGGTATGCCAGAGGGGCCTTGCAGGTTTTCCAAAATTCGTCCGACAATTTGCAGTCCTGAGCAAGATCCAGGACTCTGTTCAGAGCACTGATGACTGTCCATGTTTCTTTTTCTTTATTCATACTCAATCATTTTAAAATTCTGCTGTAAAGGTATCCATTTATACTTAATCCAAGGGGGCTGTTATACCTATAAATACTTAAAGTATTATCACAACAACTGACTCTGAGATATAATCTCAGAGCGCAAGATGTCAATTATTTGGCTGGGGGAAGTGACACACTGATGCTCAGGATCAACAATCATCTGGCTAAGATCTTCGGATTTAGCTCCCCAAAGACAATGATACGCTTTGATGCCAGCATTACCAGCAGCCAGTGCATCACACATTTCATTACCAAAAGCGAGAACGTTAGATGGTGTTTCTTCAAGTTGCTTCAGGGCATATTCAAAAAGAAGCGGGTTGCCACCATGTTTTCTGATTCTGCGACCTGTGGCATCTTTACAACCGATACGATTTATTTTGTCTTTTGGAAAAATATCCTGTAGACCATAATGACGAACAGCCACATTCAGTACTTCACGATTGTTGCCAGAAACGATGGCAGCCTGGATGTTGTTGGCTTTAATGTATTCAAACACCTGCAGCCAACCGTCGTACAGAGGACACTGTTTGATATGCTCCAGATATTCTTTACGTGCTTGTACCCATTCAGGAGAGAACCTACACAGTTTTTTCTGATTACCCACGTATTGGTCAGCTTCAGCAGTGTTGAACAAGGTGCCGTCGAAGTCGAAAAGCACCGTCTTGAAGTTGCGATTGATTGTTTTTTGCTTTGTCATATATCACTAATTTGTGGTTTGCGACGGCAAAATTATACAATCTTTTCCAAGCTTGGCTTTTCGATATACGTATAAGCAAACACAATTGAAGGGAAGTACAACTACCTCCCTTCTGAAATTATTAATAATCGTCTGTTTAACTACAAAATGCCTGTTTAGCTACGATAGTTCCCATCCGTAGAAATCCTCTACATCTTCATAGTCTTCACCTTCTGATTTCTCATGTTCAGTATTATCGAAGACCGCACACAGTAGTTTATAAGCTTCTAACTTTTCAATCTCTTCATCAGAAATACACACCTTTTTAGTAATACCATTGCCGATAAGATTCAATTCAAGTTCATGCTCACCTGTAATTTTCAATCTTTCAACTTGCCAATATTCGTTATTAAGCGATATTGTAGGCAACTTATCAGGATTACTTGTGTCAAAACTTAACTCTTTACCAGTGTATTCTTCGTCATGAAGAAGAATAGCAATACCCAAGAAACATTCGCTTGTATCTCGGTCATCCCAATATGAGCGGAAATTTTCTTGAATGGTTTTCTCTTTAAAATTATTCATATATACACCTATTATTTTAATAAATTGTAGTTACTTTACTTCTACTAAAAACTGAGTCACAGGATAGTAGATAATTCGCGCAGCGACCTTCTTCTTTCCTTCAGCTTCTAAAGCGCGTTGGTAGCAGTCGAGCTGATTACCATGACGACCTGCATAATGTTCGCTGACCGGATCGAACACCAGGCTATAATTACCTGGACAGGTCTTGTAATCCACAACGACATACGCATCTTCCGTTTCCCAAATGAGGTCGATATAGCCACTAACTATATGTCCATTTGAATCCAAATGACGGAAAGGTTTCTCATGATGTCGCTTTATAGCTTTGCCATATCTCGCTTCGAGCGTATCAGTCAGATACTTCCATGAATCCAATAATCGGCCTGGCTCTGACATGTTATTATCAGAAAAACCATAGCTATTACGCAAACTGATAATCTGGTCTTGGGTAATACCATCATCACAGCAACAGAATACCTGATGAATGAAATCTCCCATGAGCGCATCCTGACCCTTACTATTTGCATGCATGCGACACTCTTTTGCATTGATAGGAACAACGTCGTGAGGAGTAGTTCCAGCTTTTGAGGGAGATACATAAAGTATATCATTAAGTGGTGAATAGTCTGAGACTAAATCATGAACTCTATTTATGAATTCCTCAGGCTGTTCCAAAAGGTTTTCTTTGTCAATACGCTCAATGCAGAATGGCATACCGACCGCTAAGAAGTCTTGTTTATCGCTTCCATCAAAGGTCTGAGTGATGTTGCAGACACCCACAGAACGGAACCAGTCAAGACTTACAGCTCCATCCTTTTCTTTGGGAGCAAGGATAAGTATTTCACGAGCACGAGTTACACCCACATAAAGCAGGCGCGCATTCTCAGCAATCTCCTGCTCAGAAACGGACTCCCATAATGGGTGCTTCTGAAGTCGGGAAATAACTGCCGCTTTTGCTGCATCAGATTTACCATAGATATTTCGAACCAATGATATGGTCATAGGAGGGGTGTAATTATCAGCCGTTGGCTTTACCTCGCGATGATGATGGCAGCCCAGCATACTTCGAGTAGCAATCTTGCTTGCATCAGAGGCGTCATTATCAAGTGACAACATGATTACAACCTTCCACTCCAAGCCTTTAGACTTGTGGTAGGTGTAAAGGCTAACGCCTTTTTCATTAGCAGCACCATCTTGTTGTTGTCCAGTGAAGAACTCAATAAAACCAGCTACTGTTGCTGGTTGAGCCAGTTTTGTAGCATAATCTTCATATCTCTTAGCAAGGTCTATCAATACCTGCAGGTTTGTGTCTTCAGCCACAGCGTTTTCCCAACTCTGTACCAAAGCATAAAGGTCGAGTTCAATAACAAGGCTTTCCACCAATGCACTGATGCTCTGATAGCCAAGCAAGTTGGTAGGAATCTCCTGATCCTCACTGGAACGGAAGCGGCGAAGTTGAAACAGGCGCTTCAGGATAGGGATGTCAATTTGATAATCGTCAGCCTTTGCATCTACAGCTAAGAAGTCAAGACGGTCCTCAATAATCTTTGTAACATGACAACCAGGCTGTGTGAGATAAGCAACCTCTGCACGGGCCAACTGATTAGACGGCGTATTGACCAGTGTCAGCAGAGCTTTCATCAACCGACCTGCACGCGATTCCTTGATATCATTAGACTCTCTGCATACAGGAACATGCAATGCACGCAATTCATCTGCCAGCGCATCAAGGTCAGCATTGGCACGAGCAAGAACAGCAATATCTTTGGCCGCAACGCCTTCGCGCAGAATTAGCTGTTGAATCTGGATTGCTAAGTCTTTATCACCTTTATACGGCCACAAACGAAGCGGCTTCTCAACTGGAGTTGTATTACCATTTTCTTTAGGCATTGTCAGTTGAACTTCTTCGGGCGTCATCTTATTGAAAACCTGCGAGAAGATGGCATTGGAGAAGTTAACCAATGGCGCTACAGAACGATAGGAATGCTTCAGATGTTCTGTATTATCTTTTCCAATACTGTCGGCAATAGCCTCCGTCAGTTCGGTGTCGGAACCACGAAATCCATAGATGGCCTGCTTTTTATCTCCCACATACACCGTCTTTAATAAAGATGACAGTCTTTGGAAAATACGGACCTGCATGGGGTTTGAATCTTGGAACTCGTCAACAAAAAGATGGGTGTAACGCGACTTGATGTCGTTCTGGACTTCAGGCATTCCAAGTAAATCAAGAAACATCTCCTCCATATCGTTGAAGTCAATGAGATGATGCTCATCTTTATACTGACGATAATCATTCTGCCAACGACTGGCCAAACGGAATATGAGGGCTGCATATTTCCTTTGGTCTTCAGCTATTTCTGGGGGGAACAAAAGTACCTCGTTCGCCCACTCCTTAAACATCGTTGCCTCATTAGAGTCTATATCTCTGTCTTCGACAATATCCTGCCATGTCTTTAGAGTTTCTGAAGTAATATGATCAAAATCCAATGTACTCAGGAAATTCAGTTGAGTAGTTTTCTTATTACTTTTTCTTGCCGCATTTACAGCATCAAGCGTCTGATGGTATACCACTTTAAGGTCTGTAGGAGGATTGTTTAACGATACGCCTTCTTTGGGTTCCAAACACTTGATAAAACTCTCAGTAGTGGCCAAACTCCTCTGCAATTGGGTATCATCGATGGTATACCACTGGATGTAGTCCAAAACATCACAAAGGTCTTTCTTCCAGAACTCGTAATTGATTCCAGCCTTGTGTTCACCATAATCATAACCAATTTCATAGGTCTCTGCGTAATGATACAAGAAAGTACGGTCTTTAGGTTCGAGTAATCCACGTAGAGAATGGTCGCGATAGAGCTGGAGTTCATTATCCTCCATAGCAGCCGCATCAGGCATAATGCCCAATAGATACCAATACTTAGTCAAGAAGGTATTTGCCACAGAGTGGACGGTTCCAATTAAGGCATGTTCCATCTGTTGCGCTTCGCGCTGAAGGCCAAGTTTTGCAAGTTCATTCTTGGCTTTCTCGCGCAGCTCCTGTGCTGCAGCCTTGGTAAAGGTGGTCATGATAACCTGTTCCGGATTCAACGGATTATCTTTGTCTGCTACCATCTTCGCCACGTCGGTTGTGATTCTGTATGTCTTGCCAGAGCCTGCTCCAGCACTGATAAATGTCTTTGTCATTGTTTGTGTCTTTAGATGGTGAAACACTTATAAACTGAATACTTATTCTCAGTCTTTACTTTGATATTTTTTTGCTTACCCGTTGTTTCATCCTGCACTCTTTTACCTTCCTGATCCAACGGATAGACATCTCCTGCCTGTGCATATTCAAGGTCACTGATGGGCTGTTTGTCGGCTGTCTCTATCCTACCCTCGCTTATTTCCTTGACTCTTTCTGCATAACCATTACGTAGCTGCGGCATGATTTCTGCAGGAACTTTTGGTGCTATGCGTTTGCAATTTTCCCCAATGAAGTCATCGGTACTAAAGAGTATTCCGTAAGGCATTACAAAGTAGGCTGTACGGACAGACGCAGAAGGATTATCATGATGCAGAAGCATATCTTTGTAGATAGCTAACTGAAGGGCACGATTGTTCTCAAGAACAGTCTTGTATTTGTCTTTCTTTGACACATACTTCAGGTCGAATACAACCTCATTGCCATCCGTATCACGTAAAAGCATATCAATGTAACCCTGGAGGATGATATCTCCTTCAAAGCCCATATCTTGTTCTTCCTTCTGCTCACATTGTATGACTGTCAGACCATTATCCTGGATAATCGTGGCCAATTTACGGACACTACCTCGAAGCAGATACTTTAGTCGCTCTCTATCAAGATGGTGCTCAGGAAGTAGCAACAAAGCTCCTTTCTTTAAAAAAGCCTTTTTCAACTCATCTTCGTAATGACTGTCCACATAATCATACAAAGGAGTACCGTCTCTGTCGGCTGTAAAAAGCGTTTCAACAACTTCGTGAGCCACATTTCCATAGGTCAGGAAGATATTGATTTCCGTTTCGCTAACGTCAGTAAACTGAAGAGTATAATTCATAAAATAATCAAAGGGATTCTGCAGGAGTTTCTCCAAAGCAGAATAGCTCTCAACAGAACGCCAACTAACAGGATGCTTCTCTGCATCAAAGCGGATCTCTGTACTATCCTCTTCACGATGGTTGTCAATAGCCACAATCTCCTTTGTCGCAATACATTTATATAGGTCGTCACCTTTTTCATTTTTAGTAATAAATGGCAACTGGAGATATAACGGATGCTGGGGAAGCTTCGTAGCTCCCTGCTGATCGCATGTGATAATCGTGAGTTCATCCGTTGTCTTGAATATCGGCAGGGAAAGCATCAAGTGCATGAAGTCACTTTCATGTTGCTTGTCCCATAACAACACGCCCTGACCTTTCAGTTGTTCTACTTCGTTATTGGAAAGGAACTCTGTAGATAAGACCGTAGAGACATCGCCAAAGAAATCACACCAGATAGTATTCGCAGCCTTATCAATCATGTTTGAGGGATGATTGATGAGATGACGGCTGCCTGTTTGAGCGTTATAAAGTGTGAAGTCACCATCTTCATAAAGCGCCTGTGCCCATTGGCTCAATGTGGTAAAGGAAAGTTCACCTTCAACCAATGTATCAATCTGACCTAATAATGCGTCAGTCATCTCTGCAACATTCCTTAATTGAGAAATACGAGCGTCATCGGGTTGTGCTGCAGATATTTTTAGTGCTCGGTTTGAAGCGTATGAACTGATGGAAGACAGAAACTTAGATAATGCCTTAACATTAACAACATCAGATTCTTCTGCTAAAGGCAAAGAACTATCGTCATTCCTCAGATCAAAAGGAAGATACATCAAGTAATTCTTCTCACGCACCTCTTTGGTATTCACCTGTGGTGTTTCATCACCATCAGCCTTGAACTCTTTCAAAATGTAGGAATTGATGCACTCCTGAACCTCCTTGTTACAGAAGCCACCTTCTCTAACTATCTTCTTTGTCAATTCTCTGCACAAAGGTCTGTCAAGAGGACATTCTGGTAGGAAGAGATACTGCAGAAGCGTATTGACATTGAGAGGACGCTGGAATAGCTGTATAGCTAACAGAAACATTTGAGTAATCTGCGGATTGGTTGCTACCATATCGCTACCGCAGACAGGGTGGCCAGACATATGAAGCCAGTTATCAAGACGCTTATTATTGGTATTTATCCAAACTTCATAAGCATTTGGTTGCTGTTGTGCCAACCATGCCTCAGCTTTCCAAAGTTGCGAAAAATGAATCTCCGTAATCGTCTTTGGGTGTGACTTTGTATCGTCCACTTTCTCCTCAATGGTTACACCGAGGTTTTGAAGTGATGACATAAGTGGCTTTATGTAATCAGGAAACAGTTCTAAGTGACAAGAAATCTCAATAATCAGTGTCTTATACATCATTGGAATACTTTGTGTGCCAGATTCCATCCTACGGATTGCATCTGATAGTTTTGTAAACAATGAGGCAAGGCCCTCGTCTTTGAAATAGCCGTCTATCGCAGCTAATGTATTGAGACGAGCACTATCATTAAGAACTATGTTCTTGCTCCATCCACACAAAGCCAAATTGTCTCGCCAACGGAGCAAGGTCTTGGCAACACTCATGCTGTCAATGACAATACTGCGATGGAAGATATTATCCTTAAAGCTACTGTCGTAATCAAGCAGAGCCTTATGGTATGAGGTAAGTCGTTCTGAATATGATGGTATCTGCTGATGGATGCCAGCATGTAAAGCGAGCTGACTAAGAAGGCCTTGGGTTTCCAGTACCTGAACATCAAGTGCAACCTTTCTGGCTGTCATGTACATATAATACTTCCCAATATAAAAAGGACTATATACTATCTTCATAATAGGTTTTATAAGTTATTTCCTGCAAAAGTAAACATTTATATTCAAACAACAATACATTTTCTAAAAAAATACGCAATAGAAATGGAAGAAAAGGCGACAGGAAGGGACTAATGATGAATTAGTCCCTTAGCGCCGATATACGAAACACTCTCAGAAGCGACTCGCTGAGCATACATCAGGCAGTCCTCAAGTACAGAAACACGTAAGTCAGAAACATGAGGTAGGCCTTTCTGGCCGAGTGCATGGATGAAGGTGGAAGAAGTCCAGTCACCAGCGCCTTCGCCGTCGATGGCATCAGGATTCCAAACGGGATCGAGTTTCTTCCATTCAGCATCTCTCAGGCGATAGCGAAGTCCCTCCTGATTCAGTGTCTGGATGAACAGCTTGTCATCATAAGCATCTGAGAACGAAACGTCAGGATGACGTTCGTTTGAGAATTTCACAATATCGCTGGCTGCAACGGCACGAAGGAAGTTGCGATCTACGGGCTCGTTCGGCTCGTAATACACCAGCACTCCGCGCTCATGGAACAACTGAGCCAGCAGGATATTGCCAGGAGCACAGCGGTCATAAAAGAATACGTCGGGCATCTCCTTCAGAGAATCAAAGAGTTCCTGTGCCTGTTTCAACGTCCAGAAACGGTGATTCACAAAGCGTCCACCACGAGGAGAGTGAGCCATATAGGCAGTCTTGGGCTTACCGTCACGACCAGTCTTATGGATGATGTCGAGGATTGTGGTACCACCATCAGGTGCATTGCTAACGAGGCGTGTGTCACAGCCATAAGCCTCCATATCAGCCTTCAGCTGGAAGCCCACCCCAGAGTCATCGAGACGAGCAGCAGGCAAAGTATGCCAGCCATACCAAGCAAGGATGGTCATGACATTGCCTGCAGTACCACCCACATGCTGGTAGATGACATTCACGTCCTTACCATTCTTCTCCAGAAGATTGTCAAGCGGGAAAGTACCCGCACCGAGGCATGTCAGCCCAAATTTCTCATTCATCTTATTCATATCACCATTAAAAATTTAAATTCGTCGGCAAAGGTAGGGTATTTTGCCCATATAAAGCGTTTGGATATAGGTATAACGATTACTTCTCTAAGCAGAGAATCTCCCGCAGTTCGAGCGGGAGTTTCTCGTAAGCGAACGTGGCAAGAGATGGTGGTACGGGCATGGTGGCGGCAGCGATGTTGCCAGCGATACAGGCCATCGTGTCGGTATCGCCACCAAGGGAGATGGCACGGATCACGGCGTCTTCGAACGATTTGGCTTCGAGGAAACAGATGATGGATTCAGGCACGCTCTTATCGCAGGCAGTCTCGAAGATGTAGTCAGGACGTATCTCATCGGTGGTGCGATGGAGGTTGTAGCCGAAGGTCTGTTCGATGTACGAACGGATATCGGTCTTCGACGAACCTGCACGGTTGAGATAGATGGCAGCAGCAACGGCCTGGGCACCACGGATGCCCTCGGGAGAGTTATGAGTTACTTCGGCAGTAATCTTGGCGAGTGTCAGACACTCATCGAGCGAATGGGCATACCAGGCTACAGGAGCAACACGCATGGCACTGCCGTTGCTGCCAGCCCCGTAGGGTTCACGGCTGTCAGAGCGGGCCCAGGCACGAAAGTTTTTCCCGAACGAGTATGATACGTATCTACGTGCGAAGCGTTTGTAGAGGTCGACGAGCGTCTGTTTCTGGTGTTCAGGATCGTCGGTAAGCCACTTGGCAGTAGCAAGTGTGAGCACGGTATCATCTGTGTATGTCATGCTGGCAAGGGGCTTAATGTAGTCCTTACCGGCAAGGTTCTTGACTTTCTGTTTATCCTTCTCGAGCTCGTATTTTGAGCCGAGCACCTCGCCTACGATACCACCGATAAGGCCATGAGTGGGTAGAGATACTGGAGTGGATGGACTGACAGCAGAAACGTTCAACGAGCCATCGGGTTGAGTGCGAAAACGAAGGGTATGGCCCAGCCAGTTGATGTACGCATCGTTAAGGATGTCGGCATCGGCAGGTTGGCCTTGGAGAAATTTTCTCCACTCGTCGCACCACTGACATTCTGGTTTCTCGAATTCCAACGCCCTGCGGCATTTTACGTGAAAACGGTCCTCGAGGAAGTCGCGACGTATGCGCTCAGGATTGCTAAGATAGCCCTTCTCGGGATTAAGGATGGTCTGCTGTGTTTTCAGTGCATCGCGGCTATCATCGAAGGCAGCCATGAGGTATGGTACTTCGATGTCGGAGAAGTGCAACCCAAGCAGGTCGATGCTGTTGTGTTCTGATTTGAGTTGGAGTCGGTCGGTGTAAGGTACGTGCAGTGCGTTGAGTGCGAGAGAACCGTATAGGCTAAAATCATTCTGAAAACGGACGAGGTCGCGGAATGCACCCTTGCTGAAGCCACCGAGGTTTTCGGGATCGTTGGGATTCGAACGGCGGTATTTCTCGCCGAAGTCGCTGGTGAATATGCTCATTTTGTAGAGCAGGTCGATGCTTCCCAAAGGTGTATCGATGTCAGTACGGATGATTACAACGGGAAGATGGCCTGGCAGACGATCAAGCAGGTTGCGACATAGCGACTCTTCACGCGGAGTAACCAACAGAACGAGGGCACAGTCGGTCTGGGAGTGCTTGGAACTGCTGATGAAATTGGAGAGTGCGAGGAAACGTCCATGGCATTCGTCACGGTAGTCGGAGATAACGCATGAGGCCAGTCCTGCTTCAGTCATATTGCTCTCCAACTTGTGTGCTACGGGCTCTCCGTAAGAACCGAACAGAACAGTGAATTGGGTGATGGTTCTAAGGTCTGGCGGAGTGGTGGTGCCATCCACGCAGCGGTAAACGTAATTTTCGGCAGAGTCAGTCGACATCTCAAGTCGGCGCGAGAAATCAGCATCGCCAGTGAAAGCCTTGTATAATAACGCAAAGTACGCGAAGGTTCCGTTGACGCTGATGAATCCATCAGGGAGGTCGAAGTAATGGTTGGTGACTCCGTTCGGACAGGATTTCTTCACCCGACGGATGTTCGCGTTGTCATCCTCTGTAGGATTCATCGTTACGACGCAGCTATGTTCGGGGTTGACAGCGACCATGCGTTGTGAAACGTACACGACATCCTGATTCTTCAGCGATTTGCTAATAAGGAGAAGTTTCGAGTTCTTCAGAGTTTCGTCAGAAAGAGAGTTGGCCTGGTACGGTGTTATTGCCCTACCCAGTCCACAGTTGGTTCCGTAAAGGAGTGCAGCATATGCAGCCGAAGAATGAGAACCGCCATGTCCCATCGCAATGAGAGGACGCTCAGGATTGTTGAGCAAGAAGTGGCGCAGTGGTTCTACGTCGGTTTGTTCCGCCTGTTCGATGTACATGCGGGTTTCTGTCAGCAATTCGCTCATGAGCTTCTTTCCGCCCCGAGCTTTCGGTTTCTGTTGGTTTGTCTGTTTTGTTGTCATGCTACTGTGATTTTATTTTCGCGGTGCAAAGGTCGCAAAATAAAAGCACAGTAGCCGTTTGGATATACGTATAAGGAATTAACGCAGATACGAGATGAAAGCAAAAGCATCATCTGGCAATCTGTATTCCAATTTGCCATTGTCGCGTAGTTCCATGAGCAGGCGACCTAAAAGGTTAGGGCCCACATAACTATCACCTTGAGTCTTGACACCCCATGTGTCGGGTGACTTCTTGCTGAAACTGTCTTGGTCTTCGACGATGAACTTGCCTTTAGATCGTTCCAGTTCCTTACGAAACTCCTCGCTTTGCTCGTATTTCTGTGTCAGACAGAATTTCATAGCATCTACTATCATCTGTCCCCAGTCGGCACGGCGATGAGTCTTTTCCCAATGTTTGGTGGTGTATTTGGGATTGCCTGCCTGATAGATTGCCTTCACAGGTTCAGCGTCCTTGAACTTCATCAGCTGGAACAGTTGCTCAGAATTCTTGAACGTGACTTCCTTATATATAATAGGTGTACGACCAAAATTACCAAGAATACCCCAAGGCTCTTCTACCTTGCGAATGGTAACGCACTTGTCCTTGGGATAGGTTTCGATGGAATAGTACTCTGGGTAGAACTCCTTGATAAATGGGGCTATGCTATAGAAACTCATATTCGTGATGATTTAGAAACTATCTAATGAAATCTCTTTCTCGGAACCAGGAACAAGCTGGAAGTGCTTGGGATCGAGATCCACCTTATCAATACGAACAATACGAATCTTGTCGATGTTTAGAACAACACGGTTAGTAAGACCATCAGGCTTTGACTGGGCCTGAGGCCATGCGAAATACTCTAACCCAATTTCACTGAAGAACTTGGCTGCTGCTTTCTCAGCATCGAGATCGGCCTTGTCTGTGAGTTGCTTGATTGTGCCAGTCTTGCCAATGAGTTTGTTGCCTACATACTTGCGGAAGAGTTTACCCACCTGACGCGCTTCGTCGGGTACATGTTCGCCAAGCGCCTTTTCTGTACGCTCGATGATGGAAAGATGGACAGGGCGGACTGAAAAGAGGTGGTTCTCCTCCGTCATATCGGGAATCTCAAGAGTATAAACGTAATAGTTTTTGTTTTCAGGACGCTTCTTGTTATAGGCATAGTGAGCTGCCGAGGTGTACGATTCGGTGACATATGTTCCAAAACCGAACTTTGCTTTGCCGTCGCCTTCAAGGGCGTGGGCAATGTCGAACTGCTTGAAAAGCACTGATGTGCCATGGTAGAATGTTTCCATATGTTCTAATATTGTTATGCAAATATACACATTATATCAATTATACCTATATATTAAAGTCTCATTTTCGCTTTTTTTAGTATTTTTGCAGCGTAAAACCAATAATTATCAGTATGATAGAAGTTATTAAATCCCCTACTCCAGTTGCTAAGAAAACTCAGTGGACAGTTTTTCTTGCCGGTCCAATGAACGGTGCCCCTTCCTGGCAAGTTCAGGCTCCAAAAGCGGCAGCTAACGTAGGCATTAACGATGTAACATTTCTGAACCCGCGCAAGACCGAAAGGTTTGTTACAGGTACTTATCAGGTGAATTGGGAAACCTTCGGACTTCGTATGTGCGACGTCATCCTGTTCTGGATTCCGCCTCAGGCTCGTCCTATGAAACCATGGCGCTATTATGCCATCACCACGAGATTGGAAATGGCCGAGAATCTGGCACGCGGGCATAAGGTAATCATCGGCATTGACCCAGAGTTTAAGAATGAAAAAGGTGAAGATATGGCTGGTATTCACCATCTGAGGCGTATGGCGAAGTATTACGGAGTGGAGAATATACATACTTCGCTGGAAGACTGTATGAAGGAACTAAAGGAGTGGATGGAACGTCCGCGTAAGGCAGAAGAGAAAGTACACCATATGGCTGGTCCAGCATTTGAGCCGATGGACAAACTGAGCAGGATGATAAAACCGTGTACAAGTCGCAACGAAACGCTGATGGAGCACTGGAACCAGACCGTTTCTCCAGGCGATACAGTATATATAAACGGAGATTTCGGAGCCGAAGAATGGAGGCCTTTTCTGAACGGAACCATTATACAGCAATAAGCCGAAGGGATTAATCCTTCGGCTTTATCAATATAGGCTCAGTATAAGTATAGGTAACTCTAAAACCTATGTATGTGCATTTATCTCCTTGTACCTCATCGACAGTCTTAGGCATCTCACTTAGTTTGGTATTAATGAGCCATTCTACATTTATTCCCTTTCGCCACAAAGGGCGCAGGTCACCATGAAATAGCTTACACATATCAAGAGCATACCAGGTCAGTAAGAACCCAAATAGGAAGTTTCTTATGAATTTCAATACATTCTTCATATGATATCAACCTAAGTGTCTAAGAAGCACACTTGACTTACTACTTTTACGCATTTTGTCGATACCACGTTCACGAATCTGACGGACACGTTCACGAGAAAGCCCCATATCGTAACCGATGTCATCAAGAGTTCTTTCCTGGCAACCTATGCCAAAACTCTGAATGACAATAGTCATTTCTCTATCGTTAAGTACAGAGAAAAGCACCTGCATAATGTCGCTACACATCGAATCATAGTTGACTTTTCGGTCGGTAGCATACTCTGCTGACGAAGACAACATATCGGCCATGGTAGATCCTTCTCCTTCTGTGATAGGAGCATCGATACTGGATACGTGAGCTTCAGCCTGTATGGCTTTCTCTATCTTCTCTATTTCTATGGAAATAATATCACACAGTTCCTCTGCAGAAGGATAGCGTTGATACTTCTGAAGGAATACATTCGTAGCATTCTTGATTTTGTTACTGATTGCTATTTGGCTTTGAGGCCTACGTACTATATTACTATAATCTGCTATTGCCTGAAGGATACTTTGGCGAATCCACCAGATGGCATAAGAGATAAATTTAAATCCACGCGTCTCGTCAAACTTCTCTGCAGCAGTGATTAGTCCGATGTTCCCCTCACTAATCAGATCAATAAATGGAACACCCTGATTCTGATACTGCTTTGCAACAGATACCACAAAACGCAAATTGGCTTTAACAAGCTTGTCTTTGGCATCAGCACCTTTTTTACCTCCACCATGAATGGCTTGGGCAAGTGCGACTTCCTCGTCAGTAGATATCATAGGTATTCTACTTATCTCAGTAAGATACTTGTCGAGAGATTCCTCAGAACGAGGGGTAATGCTTTTGTTAATTTTGAATTGTCTCATATTTGATCTCATTTGATTTTTCAGGTGCAAAGGTAGGGAAATTAGACGATAGTAGCCTTCCAGATATACCTATAACGAAATACGCATAATCTTTATGTCGTTGCATAAGATTAACAAGTCAAAGATGTTAAATCAATGTTATAACTAAATAATCATTTGGAGGTTTTAATCCTTTTTCATACCTTTGCATACATATTAATATAAAGACCTATGACAATTATCGAGTGTATTCAGAAGGAACTGGCATTGAATCTCAACCCCTATCAGATTTTCATATTTGAGAATGAAAAACTCAAATCTGGTAATGATTGGATAAAAAAAAGAAAAATGTGGAGGGATTATGATATTGTATTTATCCCATTTGATGTGGAAAAACAGTATCAGGCCAGTCTGGGCAATGACATAGACCCTTTGTTGTATTTCGCGATAACTCATGCAGATATTGTGGCAAGAGTTATGCCACGTAAGTCTGGCGAATATAGATATGCAACAGAAATACTGACTTCTGACGATTTGTCAAGTAGGGAAAAGTTTGCTCATAAACTCGATACATTCGTAGATGTGTTGGACAAAGAAAAGAGCAAAAGCTTTGTGAATACCGTTCGACGTTTCTTCCAATATGGGAATGATGAATTTGCCGATCTGGTATTAAATGCTTATGAGGGTAATGTCACCAAACTAATAGACATGTCCAAGCAATACACAAGCATTGTCTGTTCTGCGATGATGACATCTGCAGAAGTCTTTCTGACTGGTTTTATTAATAACCTTTCTGAGGAAAAGCAACTCCAATTGGGCGCATTGGTTAAAGACTCATTGAGTTATCCTAATGAGGCAGAATCAATTCAAATTCTTGAGGATTTCTTAAACTACAATAATGATGACATAGATTCAAGTTCAATATCTATACCGTCTGCTAAGACTAATGCTTCAAGATTATATAAGCCAGATTTCACCATCTGTGTTTCATCTGCAAAAAAAGATGTTCTTTCAGAAAAAGATAAGGATGGTGATTATGAGATTACCTTTAGACGAGATAGTGGAGAGTCATTTGATTTTGTTTTTGGACATAGAGGTGATAAGATGCTTTATTTGCTAACTCTACTATGCCAGAAATACAATGGCGGTTTACCTACAAGATATTTTAAAGACAAAAGGTCAAAACGGATTTTGGAGAAGGCGTTTAATAAAGTATATCGCTCTGGTGGCAGTGATTGGGTTGAGAAGTGTTCTTCTGATGCCCATAACATTTCGATGTACCGTTCGCATGCAAAAGAAGTAATAGAAAAGGACGAAAGATTGAAACCACAAGAAGCATACTATTGTAATTTTGAAAACGAAACGATTCAAGTAGGTCATTACAAACATCCAAGAACACTCGAACTTAGAAAAATACGACTTTCTAATGACAGAATTGTTATCAATGATGACGCATTAGATGAATGTTCCTTTGATCAATTATTTAAAGACATGCCTTCATTCAGCAGTTTGTTTGACAATAAAGAACTTAAAGAAGCGCTATTTGAGATTCACAAGAATATGGTTTGTGGTGCTGATCAACGTGAAGACGATGGCAAATTCAAGTTATATGGAAAGGCAAAGCACATTTTCTAAAAAGTAACATATTTCGGTCGTTATACCTATATCAAAAAAGCTCATATGGGCAAAATCCTGTACTTTTGCCTCCAGAAATCCGAGGACTCACCAAGGATAAAAACTAAAAGGAGCTATTATGACTATAGGAAAGAAAATGAGGAAGCCACTTCGTAGGCTGAAGATACAGGAACAGACTGAGATGGAATTGCAGCCAGACTTCATAGATGACGGACAAGAACTAACAATGTTGTCTGCCATCAACAGCATCGTGACTTTGGCTGAGGATTCTAAACTAAGCACGTTGTTCTTTGAACAGGCAGATAGATTTATCACCTACCTTTCTGAGCGACAGGGTATCTCAAAGATGCAAGCTGTACTATTATCTATATTTATAGAGTCGAGCGCGTCTGGCAATAAAGCAGACTTTTCCGACATTGCCCGCTATCTTGATTGTAACAACGTACAAGTGTTGCAATACAAGGGCGAAGTAGATAGCCTTGTTAGGATGGGAATCATCCGTATGATTAAAAACAATATGAATGGTGACTATGATTATGCCGTGGCTCCTACACTACTGGAAAGTCTATCTAAGAATCAGCCATTTCAGCGTAAATCGTATAAGGATGCGACGGAAATTCAATTTTTCCAGTATTTCTACGACATTACTCATCTTCGTTATGAAGAAGAACTTTCGACGGAATTGATGTTGGAAGAGATAAAACGACTAATGGATGAGAATCCTGAATTGTCATATGTTAAATCACTTTGTTGCATTGAGATGTCAGAAATCAGTCGTGCGGTCATTACCCATATGTGCCGTCATTTGGTGCTTACAGGAACAACAAGCATTCCCATGAATCATCTGGTTTTTCTCTTCGACGCACAACATCAAAAGTATGATTTTGATCGAATGATGTCTGAGGGAAAACATTTCCTGATTCGAGAAGGATGGGTAGAGAACGCATTTTCTGAAGGTTTTAAGGACAAGGATGAGTATCAGCTAACAGCTAAAGCATGCGAGTTCCTTCTAAAAGATTATAACATCAAGCCCACGGAAAACAAGGGATGTGATGTGATGCAGAGTAACGAGATAGCGATGAAGCAGTTGTATTTCGCTAATGATGTACAACAACAACTCGAGAGTCTCACAGAATTACTTAGCGAAGAGAAATATCTCGGTATCTGCAACCGACTTAAGGAGCGTGGACTGCGCCAAGGTTTCGCATGTCTGTTCTACGGTGAGCCTGGTACAGGAAAAACAGAAAGTGTGTTACAGATAGCAAGAAAAACTAATCGCGACATCATGCAAGTGAATATCTCTGAAGTGAAAAGTATGTGGGTAGGTGAAAGCGAGAAAAACATCAAAGCAATCTTCGACCGTTATCGTGCAGTAGCCAAACACTCAAAGCACATCCCTATTCTTCTCTTCAATGAGGCCGATGCAGTCATTGGTAAGCGTAAGGAGGGTGCAGAGCGTTCGGTTGACAAGATGGAGAATTCTATCCAAAACATCATTCTGCAGGAGATGGAATCATTGGAGGGAATTATGATTGCTACAACGAACCTTGTACAGAATATGGATTCTGCTTTTGAACGTCGTTTCCTCTACAAAGTGAAGTTTGAAAAGCCAGAATTGGCTCAACGTACAAAAATCTGGCAATCAATGATGCCGCGTCTTTCAGCTAATACAGCAGAAAAACTTGCTTCATCTTTTGACTTCAGCGGTGGTCAGATAGAGAACATCACACGCAAGTGCGACATCGAAAGCATCCTCTATGGTGAGGACTACATAACTAACGAAAAGATTATGCAGTACTGTCATGAGGAGAAGATTGTAAAGAAAAGCAGTGCTCGTATAGGTTTTGTATAATGAGGATATTCGAGTTACAAAAGGGCTTCTATCTGAATATTGAGATAGAAGCCCTTAATATGTTATTTATCATCAGGGATGGTAAACGGATTATCGAATATATAATCATATCCTATCTCCATTAAAACCCGAGCTTGCTCCCCGTCAGGAAAGGGTTTTCTGGCATGTTTTGATACAAAACTGCTAATTAGGCTTAGTACTTGAATAATTCAAGTAACGCACAAGTGCGTCGGTAGGAGCAATTTAATAGATGTTTATTGGTGGAAATAAGCCCCTCCCCTCTCCTTTGCAGCAAGTTCATAAAGCCCAAATCATGATTATAATGTTATGAATAAATATGCTATATTTTCCAGTGGAGAAAAATAGTTTGACTATTTTGTTAACGTTAACAGAATTATTATACCTATCTAAATAATTCTTTGTATCTTTGCATTATGGAGAACGAGCATATTATCACCGACGAGCAAAAACTTCTGCTTCAGCAGACGAAGCTGGAGAACGGCACGAACGCTTGGGAGTGGGTGCTTTCACAAAGAGAGGAAGACCAACACTGGGCGATCGCTGGTATACTATCGTGTATGAAGAAGGGCTACAACCTCAATGTCCTGACGATTTGTTGGGAAGCGCGAGACATTCGATATTCAAAGTAACTAATTAACATAAGCTTTATAACAATGGAAAAAATGACTCTCGAAAACAGGTTTTACAGTCAGGGCGAACTCGCCCAAATGTTGTATGATGAGAAAATCACAGGTTTGGATTACGTAACACATCAGTCCAAAGAGACGAAACATGATTTCAAGGAGTACTGCACTCTACGTGCTGTTCCTGAGAACGAAGAATCTGCAGGAAACTTTCTGAACCACCTTCTGTGTGAAGAAGAGAAGAGTCATACAGAAGGGTTGGATTGATTATTAACACGTGAAAAAGGAGGTTTATATGGCAAAAGTATATTTCAATTATTATGCTCTTTATCTGAAAAAATACTTAGTTGATAATGATGATCCAAGGGCCAATGATGCCGAATTCATCAATGACCGTGCTGACCTGGCAGGGCAGGAGTATGAGACTAACCGACTTAGCGGGCTTGAAGTATTTCAGGCTGAAGAGTTGGCAATGGAAGTACTGATGGCCGGTTTGGAGTAGTTGGCTATCACTATCTCATCTACAATAAAAGACCAGGCAATACTGCTTGGTCTTTTATTATTATCGTGAGATTATCACCCTTGGCGTCGCCATATAGAGTCAAAATCTATCATCTAATTATCTTGGCTTTTTGAAGATTATCAAAGTCATCCCAAAAGGCAGACTCGTCTGAGTCGCTGAAACCGTCATTCGACAATTCATGAAGAATGGCATCCAGAAGCTGCACCTTTGAGATATTCAAATCAGAATCAATATCAATAGAGTACGTAACGATATCGCCCAATGAACCGACGTGAACATTGGTAATGGCAACCTTACCATTAACCAACTTAACCTGAATATGCCTATTTGAACCATACTCTGGCTTAATCTTACGCAGTTCCTGGTACAACGCAGAATCGTTGTATTGTTCAGGATCAACAGAAAGAATAAGTTCGCGTAAAGTCATGTTACTATCTTAACGTATTATAATCGTGGGTGCAAAGGTACAAATAAAAAATTATATTGGGAGTTTTCCCTATTATCTTTTCGGGAAAATCCCCCTCCATATTATGATTTTTCCCTTGTAAATGCCGAGAAAAATGCCGTACTTTGCACCGTGAACAAGAAACAAAATGTCAAACTCTAAAGCATAGGAGATAACGATATGAAGAAGATGATGATACTGGCAGTGATGATGGTCATGACTATCTCGGCCAACGCAATGAGCTATAACGCAGCAAAGCACGAGGCTCTGTTCCTGAGCGACAAGATGGCTTATGAGCTGAACCTCACTGCTGCACAGTATGAGGCTGTCTACGAGATCAATCTCGATTACTTGATGAGCCTGAACGGACACGGTGATGTCTTCGGTATCTGGTGGGATCGCCGCAACGCAGACCTCCGCTTCGTGCTTAACAGCTGGCAGTTCGACAAGTATATGAGCCTGGCTCACTTCTATCGTCCTGTAGCTTGGAAGTCTGGTAGCTGGACATTCGCAGTGTACTCTCACTATAACAGAGGTCATTTCTACAACGCACACCCAAAGGTATTCGTTACCTACAGGGGCGGCAATAACCACAAGCACGATCGCTTCTACGCTGACCGTCACATGCCAAAGCCAGCTGTGCATCATCATGCACCTGCCGTGCATCACAAAGCACCAGCACCGGCTCCGCACAACAGAAAGCACGATATGGCACATAACGACCGTCGTGGTTCAGAGCGTCACATGGCTATGAACACCAGTCGCGGAAACGGTGGTCACTTCAGCGGACGCAGATAAATTCCGGAAACTCTCTATATGCCTCGAAAGAGGACTTGCGAGGAATCTCAGAAATGGGATTTCTCGTTTTGTTTATGAATTGACAGGTTCGAGATAATTCACTTTCTTGCCTTTTTCTTCAGCGTAGGCAATTTCTCTTTTGGTACTCTCGCCAATATATCCACCGACATTGATGACAAAGATTTCGTCTGCCATGTCGATTTTACGCAGATGCATATCATCAAGCATTTCCTTTGTTCCAGGTTTCCACACCTCTTCATCGCCGGAATGCCCGAACAGACCTACACTAATGACAATACACCCCTTCAGCGTTAACTGTTTCTGGACTTCCATGTATTGCTCCTTGAAACGGGTGCTACCACAGAGAGAAACGACTTTATAGTTCTTAATCATTTCTTCCAAGCATTTACAACTTCACCGATATACATTGAGTGAATGCCTGCAGGAAAGTTTGCATACATTTTCTTGGGCGCATCACTCTTGAAATACTGAGGGTCAAAGGGGGCAGCATACATAATCTTACACTCTATCACCATTGCAGCCTCAATATAGTAAGGTGTTCCGTTGGAAGTATAGGCCGTATGAAGCCCAAGAGCCTGAGCCTTATCACCGTCGCGTCCACTCTTAGTTCCCATGTAGTTCAGAACTTTACTCTGCTCTACATCGAAGGCCATCACAGTGAAATACTCAGCCTTGTCCATAAACTCCTTGGTGTAGCGTTTCTCGGCTACATAAACTGTAAGAGCAGTACGTCCCCAGAGAGTGCCGATGCCTCCCCACCCGATGGTCATGGCATTGCTTTTCTCCTTGTCGCCAGCTGCCAGCAGTTCAGCGTCGTGGAACCATTGGAAACCGTTCTCCGTGAAGTCCTCCCTCACGTTGAATTTCTTGAAGCCATGCTCTTCCTGTGCAAATGCAGGAGTCACTGCCATCATCAAAATGGCTGTAAATGCTGAGATAATAGTACTTTTCTTCATAAACTATCCTAATTGTGAGGGCAAAAATACGAATTAAATCCTGAAAAATACTATCTTTGCCGTAGCTTTTAATATGTTTTGTGATTATGATTGACCAGATTATTGAATTCAACAAGACATTTGTGGCTCAGAAGGGCTACGAGAAGTATCTGACTGACAAGTACCCAGACAAGAAGCTGGCGGTACTGTCGTGTATGGATACCCGACTGACTGAATTGCTCCCTGCGGCCCTCGGTCTGAAGAACGGTGATGCGAAGATTATCAAGAATGCAGGTGGCCTGGTTATCTCGGCTTTCGACTCAGCCATGCGTAGCCTGATTGTCGCCATCTATGAGCTTGGTGTGCAGGAAATCATGGTGGTTGCACACTCTCACTGTGGAGCCTGCCACATGAGCTATGACCACTTCCACCACGAGATGATTGCCCGTGGCGTGACAGATGAAACGCTCGACACCATCCGTAAGTGTGGGATAGACCTCAATCAGTGGTTGGAAGGTTTTAAAGACACACCTACCTCTGTTCGTAAGACCGTTGAGACCATCAAAACTCATCCGCTTGTACCGAAGGACATAATGGTTCGTGGTTTTATCATTGACTCAGAAACAGGAGCATTGGAGGAAATACAATGAAGAAAAGGAAAATCAAGTATTCTGCTATATTTTCTCTTTGCTGGTTTGCCCTTTTAGTCTTGCTGGTTGATGGAATCATAAAATTCCAAACACTGGTAGATTATTTCGGGTCGTACGCATTGGTAGAGATTGCATTATTGCTATTAGTTATTCTGCCAACAATGGGTGTTTACGCATTTACAAAGGAAAAACAGTGATGACAAACGTTCTGTTGTACTATCTGATAGTTATTAATGTCGTAACCTTCCTGGTCTATGGCATAGACAAGTGGAAGGCCCAACAAAGCAAATGGCGCATTCCTGAGGCAACGTTGCTATTGTTGGCCATTATCGGAGGTAGCGTCGGCGCCTGGCTTGGCATGAAAACATGGCATCATAAAACCATGCACAAAAAGTTCAAGTATGGACTTCCGTTGATACTATTGGCTCAAATAGCACTCATCGCTCTGACATCATGCAAGACGAAACAGGCTATTGAGGTATCGGCGCCAATGAAATCGCACAAGTATGAACCTGAACATTCACCCAACGTATTCCTTGTAATGTACGACATGGAGATTGGCAAAGAGCCGTTACAGAAAGCTATAGAAGAATACAAATGCGAGGTTATCTACGACTATAATATCATTAACGGCATGGCCCTTAAGAAACCTAAAGATAAGACTCTCGAAGAGACCATGCAGTTTTTCAAGAACGTGAAAGGCGTGACGAATGTGGAATATGACCACATCATCCGGCTTACAGATCCCGTAAAACCAAGGTTGGAAATAAAATAATCAACGCCAACTCCAGTCCCTCCGCAAAATATCAGTTCCTTCTTCTATATTTTTCCAATTTGCCAGACTCAACCAACTTTTGTACCTCTTTCTTTGAATATAGCTTTTTGCCACCAATTAAATGACAAGTCAATAGTCCCTCTTTCTCACGCCTCCAAAGGCTCGTTACGGAAATGTGCAGCAGTTTGCACAACTCACCACTATCGTAGTAGCCATCATCCTCTAATAATTGGCTCATCATGTGGTTTGGGAATCTTTCATCAAAATAACGTTTAACAGCATTGTAGATCATATCCTCAATATTGCTGTTTTCTTCATTAAAAAAATCTTTCATAACCATTATATTTCACTTCAGTTTCTTTTAGATAAATCAGAACTCAAAACCTGAGCGCAAAAATACAACAAGATCTCATTATTTCCAAACAAGACAAGACTTTATCCACCATTGTTTTCTTAAAGTATTCTAATCTTGGGAGCAAAAACATGATAAAACAGAGAGAATACGTATCTTTGCGACATGATTATAAAAATAATAGAATTGAATAGATCGTTATGTTAG
>JAEEGJ010003421.1_pt1 | contig 61633 bp, 43 predicted proteins | sample 8958761 | NCBI WGS metagenome assembly JAEEGJ01 (sample SAMN16246546, study PRJNA631951) | gut metagenome | biome: gut microbiome; feature: rumen; material: RS-attached | host: Bos | place: Iran: Karaj | collected 2018-10 | reverse complement strand
ATGAGGTCAATGATGTGGTCAGCGCTGTTCAACAGATGGTCGCTCAGGTCAGGATAGAGTTTTGCCAGTTCACGGATGCGTCCACACTCGAACATTTTATTATAGGCTAAGGTACAGGCATCTTTGGGGATGTCCTTGCAGAGTTGTTCTGCCAAAGCACGGCGTGGGTCGCAACCATCGCTGGGAGCCAAAAACTCTAAATGCTCGTATGCCGCATCAGCACTCCGCTTAATATGCAACGAATACTGGAAAGTAATTTGTGCATAGACCTTTGCTCCATCATACTGTGGCACAGCATCCTGCATCGTCTCGAAGTCGAGAAAGTAGAGCGGATAGGTCAGTTTTTCAAGGAATTTACGTATGCCATCGGGATTGATAAACTCCTTACCAGTCAAAGCAGCCTCTATCTGCATATTCTGAATGAGACCGATATCATTCTGGCGCAAATCCTCAAACGTGACAAGCCCCTGATGATAGCAATCAAGTTTCTTGTTAAAAGTGAAACCACCACGTCCTTTGCCACCATAGATGTCGAACACAGAAGGCGAAGACACACCATGTTGACGCTTGCAGTAGTTCCAGAAAGCACAAGCATAAGGCTTCATGCAATGTTCTGAAAGATCCATTTCGGGTTCCTGTTCCTTAGCAAGCAGTCGGGTTGCCCGACGAACACGTGTCGACACTTTCGTGTACTCATTCTCCACCAACTCTTTCATGTCAATGACAGCAAAAAGTTGTTGAAGGTCAAGATCACCCTGTCGCACATAATCGCTGTTCAGACAGACCAGATAAGTGCCCGTCACCTTGACGCCACACTTCTTCAACACCCATTTCTGATAGGCGATGTCGGGAGCATACTTCTCCAACTTCGCCTCATTTCCGTTGAACTCAGGGAAGCTGGTGCTTTTCACCTCGTAGATGTCCCATCCATCACCGTTCTTGCGCAGAATATCTACAGCACAATAATGTGACTCTCTCCATTTTGTAAACCAAGGCTTATCTGGCGGTAATGTCACATTCTCCACAACATGCTCCCTGTCGTATGTGAACGATGCCTCGCAGATAGTCTCCACGCCTTCCTGCATCCACTGGCGGGTCTGTTCCACCATCTTTGCGAGGTCAAGACCGCCATCAGACTTTTCAGCATGAGCTTCCTTGTAATCACCAAAGAGACCCATAGCCAGATCGCCAACTTCATTGCCACTCTCAAAACGTGCTTCCACACCAGCATCCACTGTTGCCTCTTCAGGTTTGAACACCTTCAGCCACAGATTCTTCGGGCACTGGCAGAAAGCCGTATAACGCGATTTTGACAATCCTTTCATATCAATGAATTAGTTTAGATGAATTGTTGATTGGTAATATAGTCACATTGGGAGAAAAATTCAAAGAAGGATGAAACTTTTTTGTATTCTTATTTGTCATCAAAACGATTTCTGACTTCTTCTTCCATAACGAAGACATCTATCACTTCCCAATCGGGTGCCTTACAGATGATTTCCATACGAATTAAACGACTTCCAGGTTTAAATTTTATCATTGTAACCTTTCTGTTACCACATTCTCCAAGACAATCGTCCCATTTTGAGAATTCCCATGCATTTTCGAGCTCTTTTATAACACCCTCAATTGCTTTTGTTTTGAACTCTTTATAATTAGGTTCACTTCCCGAGACCTTAGTTTTTGAGGTAATCTTCAATCCCATAATCTCTCCACGATTCCCTATACATCGTGAGGTTTTTTAGATTAGTTGTTGATTGATAATATAGTAACGTTGGGGAGAAAAAATCAAATCCAACTGCTACTTAACTTGCGATTTCTTCAGTTCCTCCAAAATTACATTCTGAAAAGGTTCATCAGAAGGATTATGCTGAATATTTTCCACAATTCCATCCACTTTCTCGATCCATTCTTTTATTGCTTTTTCATCAATAAGCTTCTTATAATATTCCTTTCGAGATTTTGCATTATCAATATCCACTTCTAACTTATTAATAGGAATGAGGAAATAAGGCTTAGTCTGTGCAGGTTTTAAATGATCAACTTGTAACCGCCACCTTGTTTTATTATTTATAAAATCCTTAGGAGACGCTCGGAAATATATCGAAGGAATAGAGTATTTACGTGTATCAAGATCTGCCCATTTCTGTCTATAGAGGAATATAAAAGACGGCGTGAAATAGAGTTTCCAATCACCCCCCATATCAGATCCGTCGTTTGAGAAAATACTTGTAGCTGCATTTCTCAAATCACGTAACATCGGCTGTAATTGCAAATCATTCACATTTATTCCCTCTTCTTCTATATGTTTCAATAATTCCTTTGTTTCTTCGGGTTCCTTGTTATCTGATAGTTTTCTTAAATCGTCCATTACAGATAATATCTTTTTATATTTCTCTGTATCTGAAATGTTGTTTCCGTCTCCTAAAACTTCTACAAATTCATTAATAACTTTTGAGTTCCCTTTATTACTAAACATTACCTTTAAGGATGCTAAATATTGTCGAACTCCTGCTATTGCGATACCATCATCTAAATAAGGCATGTTTGGTAAAACATCATTTTCAAGCCAAGGAATAATATTTTCTAAATAATTTATCGGGTAGTAGTTTATATGGCTACCCTCAAAATTACCATCTTCATCATCTTTATCTTCATTTTTTCGGAAAAAAACTGGCAAACTGGTTATATCTGGTTTCTTTGTTCCATCTGAAGTGAGATAGACAACGTGAATCTTGCTATAATCCGGTTCTTTGCTTAATTGGGCATCCTTGTTTTGGCGCCATTGCGTCCAAATATCCTTCTCAAATGTTGTATTATCTATATCAGAATCTATAACTGTCGCAATATACCTTGCCAACTGATATGTGGTATCACCTGCTCCATATATTTTGTTCTCAATTATAACTTTTACTGTGTCATCTTTTTGTGACAGGTATTCAAAATACAAATCAATAAATCCTGTACCACTATTTCCAATAGCAGGCTTTTGATCTGTTGGAGGTACTTTTATGTTATGATAAACAGGTGCACCTATTGCCTGTAAGAAACTTGGCAAGAACATATAATTGTTGAATTTGAGAATACCTAAAAGTACCTTTGTATGATCATTCTCATTTATATGAGCCAAATCAAAAAGCAAAAACGGATGTTCTTGCTTATTATAATCACCAACGTAGTCTTTGATCAGTTGTACTATCTTATCCAAACTTATTTGAGTTAAAATGTTGACTTTATCACTATTCTCTGCCATAGTCCTTTCTACGATTCCCTATACATCGTGAGGTCTTTAGATTAGTTCTCAATGATATTTGATTGTTATTTCGACATCTCAACATTATTGTTGGTGCAAAGTTACGGATAAGTGAGCACAATACAAAGGGGAAAAAAGTTTTTTTCACTTTTTTATTGTCGAACGAGAGTAAGTTCAACGTAGTCAAAGTTACGATTAAGTGAGCACGATACAACATAAATCCACATTCCTTTTATTATTAATTCGTGCAACTTCTATGGGAATATTTCCTCTTTCATTCACCATCGAACCTATGTTCATGATCAGAGGAACGGGTGTCTGTACCTAAATCAAGACAGTCGTTTTTTCTATCTCCTGTTCTCATAAACCAACCACTTCCAAATCTCTCAATCTGACAAAAAAGAATGGCTGTTTGGGAGTTCCCCAAACAATTGCAGGTACGTTCTTTAAGTCAAACACACGATATCTCAATGAATCATCAGTACCATTTTCCTTTCGTATCCTCAACATATAATAAGATGGATGATTTGCATTGGGATAGCCTTCATTCAGTAAGCGTTCTTTAGTCCATACGTCATGCCTTGTCTTAACAATCTTCCTGATGTTACTAGTCTCTCTCTCATTTCCAACAAAGAGCAACAAATATTTCGCTTGCAAAATGGGTGAATCAGCAATCTTGTCAAGCGGAACATTGTACCAGCAGTTCTCGAAAGTCCAGTTGCGTTTCTCATCACTTCCTGCCCTTGCAATCATTACAAGATCATCAATCACTCCAACCTTTTCCTCCTCTGATATATATGCAAGCGTGCGTTGCGGCTTGGCTTTTGCCACATGGCTCGCTGTAGTTGACTTTTCCATCAATATTTTTTGCAGATGCTCCCTTAGCAGATTTCCTTCTAATTTCTTATCTGTATTGGGAAGTAAGGGGAAAGCCCCGATGTTTACGTCCTCAACACTTGTGCTATAATAACGACTTCTGATATGTTCGTCATCACCACGCCCAGGGAACAATATGTATCCACCGATAACCTCTTTCGAACGGTAGCGTTCCTGCTCCTCACCATAATATATTGCATCCCTGTAACGATGCATCTGATTGATGGCATCCGTTGGAGGATAATCTCCTCCCATCAGTTGTTGAAGTTCCTCTGCATCCTGCTGCTCAAAGTCCTTGTCAAGTGCACGGTCATTAATGACACGATATTTTGCATCATAGAGATATGTCAGCACCACCTCGCCCGATTCTCTGCTGATGTTCAACACGATGTCCGGCCGCTGTTCCGTAGTGGCAGTATGGATGCCCATGCCGTACATTCCATTACCACTTGTTCGGTTGAACGTATGCTGATAATGCAACGTCACTATATCGCCAGCATGTGCCTCCAGTTGCCTTTTTCGTACCTCGTTATCATCTTCCTTGGGAGCTGGGTAACGGAACGTCACCACATGCTCCAACGATGAATCTGTGAATGGATTGAGCAACGTACCTTTAGGTTCAGTTACAAGACTTTCATAGTCCGGCTGACTTCTGTCAACACCCATCACCTCGGCTACGAGTTTCTTCATCTTGATAAAGCACCACAGCTCATAAATTTCCCATATCTGCAAGGTGCCGATATTGGCAGCGCCATGATAAAGGTCAATGCCCCGTTTAAGCTTTAGCCAGTCCTTGTATATTTGTTGGTAGCCACTACGGTTCTGCAGCACTAGGCTCTCCTGTTTCAGCCCTTCAAACTTTCCTATGGATTTAAAGAATGGATGGTGTAACGTTTTGCGAAGCGTGTCTTGATATCCTATCCATTGCTGTCTATGTCGTTCAGAAAGCTCCTCCTGTGTACTTTTCAGCACATTGGCGATGACGCTGTTCAATCTGTGACCAATGCTTTTCAACGTGTATTTTACAAAGCGGTTCTCCATCGTGTCCTGTGTGGAGCAGGCCTCATCGTAGCTGAAATAGTATTCTTCCAGTTTACCTTCTGCCTTGACTTCCCCGTAACGTTCCTCCATTTCTGGAGTCCAACGTTTTATTTGTTCCACCTTGCGTGATGTGCGATACTTCACCACCTGTGTATGTGGATTCTGAATCACCCACTTCACGTTCTTCGTGTAATTATCCACAATACCTTGGAATGCTTGCATCCATGTGGCATCATTATTCAGATGCCCACGACTGAACTGCTGTATTGTGATGCTCAGATAACGGTATATCACATCCTGATACTCATCGTTCACCTCACGTAACAATGACGCATAGTCATTCTTGGTATCAAGCTTTGGGGACACCACATCGAAGCAAACATAGGCATCCTTGCGTTTTCCATTTTTCTGATAGCTGAATTCCAAACGAAACACACCAGGCTCGTTCAGGAAATCCAACTCGCCAGTTAATGACTTCTCTTTGTGGTCATGCTCTTGGTCGAGAAAGAAACTTTCTTCCACATCTTTCCTCACATGTCGCACCTCGGGTTCTGAGTCTGCATCCACTCCATGTAAAAGAATCCTTATCTGATACTTGCACGTCTCGAAGAACACGGGCCACAAATGTGTCCACTCTCTGCCATCGGCAAGGATTGTTTCTTCCTGATCATCTGTATGGTCTGCACGAATGGGGTTATATAGATTCAAATGGCACTCATCCTGACTTTTATACGAACAATAGGCCTCAGGTGCATCAATCTCAGGGTTTGATTTCTTTGCATAGTCAATCCTGCTCTTGAACTTTTTCCAAGAGAACCCGATGTCCTGCGTGCGAACAATCACCTCGTAGTCACCTTCCGTATGTTTCAGTCTGAGAACCTCTGTCTGCATGCCTTACATTTCTTATGGCCAGAAACGGGTGAACTCTTGATTCTCCAGTCGTTCCTTCATCTCCTTGATCTTCTCACGAGCTGTCTGGCGATGCTCTTCACCTTCTTGTTCTTCTGCTACGATTTCTGGTGCCAACTCCATCAGCCATTCCAAGCGGTTGTTATACTCCACATGATTCTCTTGTTTGAAATCTCTTGAAAGGTTGAACATGTCAGAATCACCCTCTATACGAGGAAGTATCTTCATCAGCAGAATGCGGTCGAGCGCTTGGTTGATGATGTCATCAAGAGTTTCACCTTCTTTTTTGCTGTCAAGCAACACGCCAACCATGATTGTCAGTTCGTTGAGCACACGATAGCTCACTTCAAACGGAGTGCCTTTCAGGGCCTTGTTGATGTTCTCAAGCTTCTCTGGTACAATCTTGACAATATCATCAGCTGCTTCAGGATGCTCTTCCAGTACCTCATCGGCAGTCACATACCGCTGACGGAAACAGTCTTGCCACTTCTCCTGCTCCTCTTGAGGAAGGTATTCCAAGTCCTTACTGCCTCCAAACATATCGCTCAGCCTGCCACCGTTCATCTCTATGGTCATCGCGCGATCAATCACCTTGCGTGAGAACTGATGCGTAGTGTCGTCCATATTCACCGTACCGATGATGATGACGTTATCTGGCAGAGTTAAGCCCTCCGTTGTCAGGTCTGTTCGTTTGCCGATCTCCTCATCAATATCATTTTCCGTATCAAGGCCATGAAGCTTCATGTAGATGTCGCGGTCAGTCTTCAGCATGGTGTATATGTTCCCGTTCTTGTCTGTCAACCCAGCAAATTCACGGAAATGCTGGGCATCCACTATGGCTCCAGTCTTTATTACCTCCTTATCCACCTCGTCCGTTCCTTCAATCTTCGGATGTTTGCGGGTCTCCATGATACTCAACATCTCAGCAAAATAATGTTCAACGGGCGCCAAATTCATTTCGTCGAGACATACGAAGAATGGCACCTTGGGGAACATCTTAGCTTTCACCAGAAACTTCACGAACTTCTTGAACTGGTAGCTCTTATTCATATTGCTGTAATAGCCCAGTAGTTCCGTTGAGTCGTGCCAATTAGGCTTCACCTCAATCATGCAGTAGTTGCCAGGTGTTGTTCCGTCTTTATCTTGCAAGTATTTGGGGCAAGATTTGAATGCCAATTCACGCACGATGCGAGATTTTCCTGTGCCAGAAATACCTGCAAGGAGCAAGAACGGTTTTGTACGAATGGCAGAAAGATAAGGGAAATGTAAAAATTCATCCGACATTTGTACAGGTGTAGATTGTGCAGGCATTCCTAATCCCTTCTCTTCAGATATAATAGATAGAGAGGAAAGAAGGTCACTATACTTTATAATGTATTCTTTTTTTATAGACTTAGTACCTCTGCCTTCATCAAATAAACCTGCATCAGACAAGAATTTTAATCCTTTATCATCTCTATAATTGTTTTTTGCATACTCCGATATTGCCAATTCAGATTCTTTTATTCTGGCAAGAGATACATCAACAAGTATTTTTCTGTAATCTCTATCTTTTGCGAGGTTTTCCAAAATATAAGCATATTCTGTTTTGCTCAAAATGTTATTAAGTAGGAGGCAAGAGACTAAAAAGACTTTAGGTGGTTCTATTTTTGAGTGCGAATCTGGTACTGCGGGATTGTTATTCCCAAATTGATGATGAGAAATAGAAGATATGAGGCAATCAACCATTTCGTCACTATCCTGCTTCAAATAAGCCTCATAGTAACGACGTCCATATTCGTTTATGCATCTTTTGCCATCTTCTCGGACATCAATCAGTCCATAGTAAAGAGCGGGCTTGTACTTAGCAACAGCCTGTCCGCCAGTTCTTGATTCTCTAGGCTTATTAATGGCATCATATTCCCGATCTAACCTGTCAAGAAATATGGAATTATCAATCCAATCATTTGCTTGATAGAAAATTTTGAGAGCAATACCTATTACGATGTCAGGTTCTGCAGAATTACGAAGTACAGTAGGTCTTAACATATTCTAAATTTGTTTTAGTAATTGTTCAACAATAACTGTTATTAAACGTGAAGGAATGCCTTCTCCTATTACTTTTCGAATAAAGGATTCTTTCGCCCAAGATGGAATTCTCCAGTTTAATGGCAATGAGGACACAATAAGAAGTTCATATATTGTCAAAACACGAGGGTCGGAGTATAATATTTCGCCTTTTTGCTCATATGGCCTTCCTGGGTGAACGCATGCCAAAGATGAAATTACGCCATTGTTTTGGGTGATAGTACGGGATGGCTTTTCCCATGCCATTCGCCTATAGTGGTTATGATGAGCGACGATATGAGTCCCGTCTTCTTTTTGCGGATAATATTTCTCATTGTAAATCGCAGATTTTCCGCTTGGTGTGTGCATCATCCATTCTACTTGTTTCCAAGAATGCGTAGGTGGAAAATGCCAAGGGGAAACCATTAACCCTTTTTCTCTTTTTTGCTCAAATTCAGGAAACTTTTGTAATGTGAAATCCTGCCCTTCACGAAGCATTGGGTCTAAACTAGGTAAACCACCAATAGCAGATTCAAGCGTTACTATTGGCTCTTTCTCTGGAAATTCCCATGATATATCTATGTCGTTTCTTACAAGAAGATATATGTTTCTTTCACGCATTTGTGGAATCCCATGATCCATAGCCTTAATTAAACTCTCTTTATTAAAGTGGTATTCGCTCAGAGAATGTTTAAGGTAATCTGGAATAAACATGACTTCTCCCTTTACTACAATCTTGGTGTGAAGAATTGTGGGCACATTCTCAATAATGGCAAATTCTGGATGAACCCTTTGTATAATGTCAACCGCATAGGTGATAAGTTGATTCCTTTCATCAAATTCACATCTTTTGCCCGCTTCACTCATACCTTGACAAGGGGGAGTCGCAAGAATAAAATTGACATTATTCTCTTTTGCTTTGTTTACAATTAAGGTACGCAGCTCATCGTTCGTAATGTCTCCTTCAATCATTTCCGTTGCTGGATGAACACAAGAATAGAATCTGGCTCTATCCTTTAATATTTCATTTGCATATAACATTTCAACATTTAATGCAGATAAGCCAGCCTCAGCAATACCAACATTGGAAAATAGCGATAATCCTCTCAACTTCTTCATACGGGAATAGTATTAAATAGTTTCTTTATAAAAAGAGGTGGAATGCCTTCTCCTATGATTCTTCTCAAAAAAGCCTCGTCTGTATCATCAGGAAGTGGCCAGTCATCTGGAATACTCATAATGCGCATTAGTTCATATAATGTCAAAGTGCGTGCATCTGAGTATATTTCCTCTCCCATTGAATCTTTTCCAATTAATCTGCCAGGATGGACGTTTCCCTGTGATGAAATCTTCCGATTGTCCATTGTTACAGTATATGCTGGAGTATCCCATCGCTGACGAGAATACGTATTATGATAGCCTTTGACAAATGACCCATCTTTCTTCATAGGGCGATGTGCTGGTATGTTATCATATGCACTCTTTCCTGTTGGAGTATATTGCATGGTTTTAACTTGTCGATAAACATGAACGGGGGGAATGTTCCATTTAGAAATAGACAATGCTTTTTTCTTTCTCTCTTCATATAATGGAAACTCTTTGTCAAAGTCTTCTTTAGACAAGTCTTTAATAAATGGGTCTATGATGGGAATCCATCCTATAGCATCTTTCATCGTGACTATCGTGTCCTCTTTTTGAGGTATCGTCCAAATATCATGTGTGTCATTTCGCGTCATCAAAATAAACATTCGCTCCCTTGACTGTGGTACACCATAATCTGCAGTATTAATGATGTGAACGGAGATGTTATATTCATTTTGAAGTTCTTGAGATATGATATTTACAAGTAACTGACGATTCCCATTATATGATATTGTAGTGTTCACAAAATTAGGAACATTTTCTATAACAACATATCGAGGGCGCAAATCCTTGATTGCTTGAATAATTGGAAGCGTTAGATAATTACGTTCATCGTCTTCCGTCTGTTGCCCAACAGTACTCATGCCCTGACAAGGAGGTGTGGCTAATATTATATCAACTTTTGTTTTTCTGGATTCTTTTATAATTTTCGAATAAATCTTTTTATCGTTTATGTCTCCGCAAATCATTTTGCAATTAGGATATATTTTTTGATATAAGGTTGCCCTTTTTTGAACCAACTCATTAGCTACAGTAACAGAGAACTCTCCTTCGTCTAAAAGAGCTTCTGCAACACCAATATTAGCGAACAAGGATAAAATGTGATGTTTTTTCTTGGCCATCAGTCCAAACTTATGTGACACTTACCAATCCGCTAAGCATCCAAATTCGGACTGATTATACTTTGATTATCTACATAAAAAAACGTGGGTGCTTAACTTCTGCCCGTTTGACTTCGCGGCCTTCCACAGCCTTACAGGAAAACAGACAGAGTAAACACCCACGTTAAGGTATATAGACACCCGTAAAGTGTGCTAGTGAGGACATGGTTAGCCCTCGCAGCACACTACGGAGAGTATATACTACACCCCGTGGAGTCACATCTGCAATGTTCTTGTCCTGTATTCGATTGTGGAAGTTTCGAAGTCCAAAAACAAAGCGTCAGTAACGCCTTTCAATATGTAGTGCTCCACCCAGCGGCTCCATTCTTCTCAAAGAACATCAATGTCGTCATGGATGAATAGCAGTTGCAAAAATACGAAGAATGTTTGGAAAGGCAAAACAATTTCTCTCTTTTTTCAATAAGGCACAACTATTTCTCAGCAGAGGCAGGTTATTTGGTGATAAAGGCACGTTATTGGAAGAGCCAAACAACAGTAGGCTAAGCGTTGGTCGATTAGTGGGGCATTGTCATATCAATTAGTGGGGCAAGGTCTTGTCAATAACTAAGGCAAAGTCATTGGTGGGGTGTGGGAGGATGCTCACAAGGCTCGAAAAATGGGAAGTGAATAAACTTTCAAAATGGACTGAGTTAACTCAAAACTGCTAATGAGTTAACTCAATCGACGAATCGAGTTAACTCACGGTTTTTTAGCCACGTTAAAATTCAAGTTTTACTCGAAATCTGTTTTCGACGATTCCCTATTCATCGTGAAGTTTTTGATGATTTGTTGATTGATAATATAGTAACTTAGGGGGAAAAATTCAAAAATCAGAGGAACTTTTTTGCTTTCAAGGTAATTGAAGACCTCAAATCGGCTCAAATAATAGCTAATTTATACATTTTTAAGCTCACGATGAGCCGATAATTGGAAAAATATATCTAAATTTGCGCCGATTTAAGTTCATAAGCTATGGATATATCAAGAGAAATCCTACAGTTTCTGCACTATCATCCAAAGTCTTCGCGCGATGAAATTGCAAAGGGTATCGCCTTCGAAGGTAGTGATGCCACTATGAAACGTCTGATTGCAACAGGCGTCCAAAATGGTGATATTGTGGCTGAAGGTAAGGCCCGGGCTACCCGTTACCGTCTTTCAGATCAAGCCTTTATCCTGATGCCACTCAATCTGGATACTTACTTTGCGCAGGATGTTGACGAACGACAAGTACAGACTGCTTTCAACTTCGACTTGATACGGCAGCAACTTCCCTCTGTAGCGCTTTTCACTGATGAAGAGATGGACAGGCTGCAAGAACTGCAAGCCGAATTTCGTCAGCACATCAGCGAAATGACTGAAAACGAATACCGCAAGGAGATGGAACGACTGGGTATCGATCTTAGTTGGAAATCGTCACAAATAGAGGGCAACACCTATTCGCTGTTGGAAACAGAACGTCTGCTGCGTGAGAGCAAGACTGCCGATGGAAAGACAAAGGAGGAGGCGGTAATGCTGCTTAATCATAAGGATGCCTTGCGTTTCATCCTCGACAATCCTGACTATCTGCAGCACCTGACGCTCAGCCATATTGAGGATATTCATCAATTGCTCACTAAAGAGCTCTCAGTTGACAAAGGGATCCGCCATCGTCGTGTGGGTATCACAGGTACCAATTATCATCCACTGGATAATGAATTCCAGATTCGTGAGGCCATGCATGATACATGCGACTTGATTAACAACAAAGAGAACATCTTTGAAAAGGCACTTCTCACACTCGTACTCCTGTCGTATATCCAGGCATTCTCTGATGGTAATAAACGCACGGCCCGTATTACCAGCAATGCCATCCTGATAGCCAATGGATATTGTCCACTTAGTTTCCGTTCAGTTGACTCTATTGACTACAAGAAGGCCATGCTTATCTTCTATGAGCAGAACAATCTTTATGCTTTCAAGCAAATCTTCATCGATCAGTTTGAATTTGCAGTAAGGGAATACTTCTAAAGAAAACAGCAATAATGTTTGACGTGCATAACTTCATCTAATATCGTTAATTTAATGGCCATTAATTTAATTGCGGTTGCAAAATTTTTGCCACCCTTAAGGGAAAAAATTGCCACCTTTAATGGTACGTTATTGGAAGCAGATCGTACGTCGCTGATTTAAATTGCCGGCGGCAAAGCATCAAAGAGGTGCCGGCAATCCATTGCTTTGCCGTCGGCAAAAGGCAAGAGAGCCGCCGGCAATCTTATGGAGGCCCGTCGGATGCCAAGATTCCTGAGAAAATAGTTTTTTGCAAAAACACTCCAACACCTACCTATGCATAGGTTAATCAGCTATAAATAAACAACTTACAGCAGGTACATGTTGCTCTAACATGTACCTAACACCTACCTAACATGTACCTTCTTTGAAATGGGTAACAGAAATAATGTCGTTTTTTCGTTTTTTTGAGCAATAAAATGAACCCGAATTTGCATATCACAAATTTATTTCGTATCTTTGCAGTCAAATTGCAGGCCATAAGAGAGACACGCCTGCATCCCTTACCCATAACTACTAAAAATAAATTGTATCATGAAAACAAAATTACAAATCAACGGAGAGGCTATACCTGCCTCACAGGAGGGAATGCTCGATGTGGAGCTGTTCCTTCAAGAGAATTATCTTTTCCACAACAATGTGTTGAACGGGAAGGTGGAGTTTGTCAACAAGTCAAAGGATGGAGGCCAGGCTGAGTTCCGTACGCTGACCCAGCAGGCGCTCAACAGCATCATCCTGCGTGCCAAGCGGGAGGGTGTTGGCGAGAACGGGAGTCCCAAGACGGACATCATGGAGTACATCAACTCTGAGGAGGTCGAACGTTTCGACCCAGTGAAGGAGTACTTGGATGGACTGCCTGCTTGGGACGGGCAGAACCATGTGGCCAAGCTGTTCAGCCGCATCCCCAATGTCAGCACTGAGCAGTTCTCGTTCCTGTCCATCTGGATGCGCTCGATGGTGGCCCACTGGCTGCAGATGGACACTCAGCACGGCAACGAATGTGTGCCGACCCTCATCGGTCCTCAGGGATGTGGAAAGACCACCTTCCTGCTGCGGCTCCTTCCTCCACATCTGCGCCAGTATTATCTGGATCATCTGAACCTCTCGAACAAGTTCGACAAGGAGATGGCATTGACCAACAACCTCCTGGTGAACCTCGACGAGCTGGACGCCATCCGTCCCAGCCAGCATCCAGCCTTGAAGCAGACGCTCTCAAAGAGCAAGGTGAACGGACGTCCCATCTATGGTGCTTCGCAGGAAGACCGACCCCGTTATGCTTCGTTTGTGGCATCGACCAACAATCCGCATCCACTTACGGATGCTACAGGCAGCCGACGTTACATCTGCTTGACCATTCCACAGGGGATGTTCATCGACAACACGGGTGACATCGACTATGACCAGCTGTATGCACAGGTGCTGCACGAGTTGAATGTGGTGAAGGCTCCTTACTGGTTCAACAATATGGAGGTGGCTCGCATTCAGGAAATCAACTTGGGGTATATGGAGCAGAAGGACATCGCAGAGATTGTGAAAGCCTGCTTCAGAAAACCGATGGAGGGGGAAGTGTCAAAGACGATGAACAGCAACCAGTTGCTGGAGGTGATCCAGCGTGAATACCCATTGGTGAAGATCAACCACAGCGTGAAGGTTCAGTTGGGTTTAGCTTTGAAAGAGTTGGATTTTGAGCACACCCATCGTGGCAATGTACCCTTCTACAAAGTCATTCCCCTGACTGCGGCATAGTGAGGTGAAGGTACATGTTAGGTACATGTTGGAGCAACACCTACCTCATCGCCAGCCCAGTATTCATCGGGGATTGAGACCTGCACAGGTACATGGGTACATGTTTTTCGAATTTTCCAGGCTTACTTGATATAGACCTGTTTTCCGTTATAGATGTAAACACCATGAGTGGGGTGTTCCACTTCTACGCCTTGCAGAGTGTAATATTTATCAGTTGAGAGTTGGGAGTTGAGAGTTGAGATGGGGGCTTCGATGTTGGTGGCGACATAGCTGTTGGCAGCGAGGACGAGCTGACCTAAGATGCAGTCGCTCCATTCCACATCTGCTGCATAGAGGGCAATGACATAATTGCCCTGTTCTACAATGTCGAACTCAAAAGTCTGCTGTTGGATTGTACCAAAGCTGTTGGAGGCGACATTGCCGATGTTGATGGTGGGCGTGTAGGTCTGACTGGCGACACTCACACTGCCCGTACGCTTCTCAATGCTCAGTTCTATCGGGGTGAATTCGGGTTTGTTCCAGTTGCAGATTTTGTACTTTAGCGTATAGTGGCCTGGAGCCAAACTGAGTGTTGTACCTCCATCGGATAGTCCATATTTTGCCCAACCTTGATGGGCTTTACCATTGATATTGCGGAAGTAGAGTCCATAGTTCAGACCTCGTGGCGAGCCTGTGAACTGGAGGACACGACAGCCTGATGAATAGCCGCTGCTGTAGCCAGTGCGACGTTCGGAGCTATCATAGGTCGTCCAACCAGCAGGTAACGCACCACCTTCTGTGAATGCAGAAGAGATGATCAGCGATGTGGGCGCCTGCAGCGTCACCTCAACAGAGGATGTGCTTGTTTCACCGTCATTGTCTGTCGCAACGACTTTCAACGTATGCTTCCCTGTCTTATCGCCAGACAAAGTCGCCTTGTAGGGTTTGGCTGTACAAGTGGCAAACAGCGTTGTGCCGTCGTAAAACTCCACCTTCTCTATTGTGCCGTTGGGATCATCAGCTGTGGCTGTGATGGTGATGTCAGGAAATACAGCTTCACCTATTGGGGCATAATTGATGTATTTGGTTCCAGTCTTAGGGGCTGTGATGCTGACATTGGGACTGGTCTTGTTCAGCGAGTACTTCTTACAGAAGTTCCAAATCTCCTTGCCCGTATATACTTGAGGTTCCTTGCAGATCCAGTGACCTTTGTCCTTTAACTCCAGCAGCTTGACTTCAACACCATCGTTACCAGGACCCCAAGTATGCATCTTTGCACCACTGAAGCCGTTGTAGTTATTCACGACTTTATCTGTCGTCGAACAGCCATTGTGTCGAATCCAAGGGTTGAGCGCTGGCTGCACACCTCCGAAGTTATCAGCTGTGCCTTGAATATGCAGCAAAGGGATGGGACGCAAGCCAGCTTTGGGCGTGATGACCGACGGGCCACTGCAAGAAACGAAAGCGGCAATCTGGTCGGACATCTTATTGATGGCATTGTACGTCAGCATACCGCCCATGGAGAAGCCGCCCAAATAGACACGGTTACGGTCAATCTTGTGCTGGGTCACCATCTTTTCGATAATCGCCTTGATGAAGTTGATGTCGCGATCGCCACCAGTATCCCATGCCCTATCTATGCCATTGGGGAAGACGACCACGAATTTAGCCGTGTCGCATACGGACTCCATACTCACGTTATCGTTCTTGAATTCGCTGTTCTGCATCCAGTTGGCATCTTGGTTGTAACCATGACAGAAGATGAGCAGCGGACGGTTCTCACCAAGGTTCTTAGGTGCATAGACATTATATGAACGGTTGAGACCGCCAACGGTAATATTGTCTGCCTTCATCGACAGGATTCCTGCTGTGAGCAGGATGAGAGAAAGAATAGCTTTTTTCATATAAGTTTAGTAATTGATGTTATTTACTTGATATAGACCTTTCTGCCGTTATATATGTAAACACCATGAGTAGGGTGTTCCACCTCTACGCCTTGCAAGGTGTAATACTTATTAGTTGACAGTTGACAGTTGACAGTTGAGAGTTGAGAGTTGGGAGTTGAGAGTTGGGCGTTGAGCGCGATGACAGGCACAGTCTCTTCTGATGGCACGAGGTAGGCACCACGAAGGTTGAGCGTCTGGTTCCAATCGACTTTCAGGGCATGGAGATGAACGAAATCATCTTCACGTTCCTCACCATCAGTCGTCAACATGGTACGGAACTCTTCAAGCGGAATCACAATCGCACCCACCTGCGCATCCCAATAAGGATCTCTGTCGTTGAAAGACACCACAATCTGCTTCCAAGCGCCATGAGGAACGAGACGGTTGGCTAGGATACGCAAGCCTGACCCCGAACCGCGCAACACCAATTTCTCATATTGACTGATGTCAGCATACTGGTTATGGTCAACACTGACAAAGCCTACGACCGCACTGCCTCCAGAAGCATTACGATTCATATTCCAATCCACCTTCACCTCCTTGTCAAGCGGTTGTGCATCGGCATCCACACCATCCCATTCATGGAACATGGACGATGCCAGTTCTATCCATTCATCGGGTGCTTCAAATTCATCCACATTGACAAGACTCACAATACTATTGAGCACACGCTCAGAACGTCCAGGGAAATATTGGGTGAGCAGTCTATTGCGCTCCTTCTGATAGGTTTCATCAACCGTATAAAGCTTTCCCCGGGTCGTGTATGGATGCACGTCCCGACGATAATCGCCCCAACGGGCAGCCTCATCGTAGAGGGCAAGGGCAATCGTGTTGTAGAGGCTATCGAACACAGCCACAGCGCTCGTTTCGCCCAACAGACCATCTTCTGCCAACACCACCTTGGCACGTTTCAGATAGCGACGGGCAAACTTTTCATTCTTGAGCAGGTTCTGGAAGATGCCAGTGGGGTACTGGCTGCCATTGTTCTTGCTGAGCACATTCTCGTTGGGGTTGTCAAGAATGAGCTCGGAATCCCAACAGAGGAAACGGAAGCCTTCGCTATCGGCTCCCTTACGACGAATGGCATACCAGTTATGGTGATCCCAGTCTGTATTGCCACCATACTGGTTGATCAGCATATAATCGATGAAGGCATCAATATCGAGCAGCGGCTCCAGTTCCGGATCTGGATTTCCATGGGCATCAAGTCCCTGCAACTGGTAATAATAGGTGTCATCAGCAGCTTGCTTAGCGGTTTGCGTCATCAGCTCGTAGGCTTCCATATCGCCCTGAGCAGCTTCAAGATGGTTGCCACCGTCTTCCTCCACCTTGATGGCATCAATGTCCTCTTCCTTACCACCCAGATGATCCACACCATATTTCTCATCCACACGCTCAGCAATGTTATAGAGTCCCCAATACATGCCATTGAGGAACACATGCACATAGAGAGCATTCACGCTTGTCCAGCCCATCTTGCGCTGCATACGACGTGCCCACACATCACGAGTGTATTGTGCTTTCCCACGATTCGACTCCATCCAATGCTGCCACGAATTGCCGAAATGACAGCGCAGCACGAGCTGGTCGAACTTATGGGGCTCATCCTCTCCAAAGAGGGGGTATTTGAGGTTCTTCTTGCCATATTTCTCCTTGAAGACGAGGCGGAAAGAGTGCTTGGGGTTTTTCTCTGCCAAACGCCCATGACCACCATGCAGACGAAGTCCACAGGAGACATGCATATCATGCGGCACCTCATTGCCGTGCTCATCAAGATAGGTGCCTCCAAAAAGTTCCACATTGGCGAAACGAGTCCAGCCATGACCCGTATTATCACCCACTGGAGGACCCGTAAAGATGTAAATGCCACCCGTATTAGGGTCTGGTTCTGGATTGAAAAGGTTATCTTTGTCGGTCAAGATGCTCAGCACGGGCAATGAAAGGAATCCCTCTCGAATCTTCTCTGCCAGCACAGGGTCGGAGGTCATCTCAGGATCCATCTCATAATCAGCAATGGCAGTGCCCCAAATATCAGTGTAGCTACCCCACTCTGCCGGATAACCCTCGGGGGTATTCGTCTGCTTCAACACATCGTCAAGGAACAGGTATGTGGCAGAGGTCACTTTGGTAAACGCCTCCGTGTCAGAAAGTGCCACAGCACGCACGATGGTGTTGCCCTTCACATGGAGAGGTTGGGTATAGATCGGACTCTCAAGGGTGGGTTCACACCCATCAAGGGTATAGCGAATGGTCACGCCCTCGGGTAAATCCACATCACATAAAATCTCTGTGGTAAATTCAGCATCATAAAATCCATGTGGTTGACTGAAACGGAGTTTCTGTGCGTTAGCCCAAATCGTCACACACATGGAAGCAAGAATCAAGTAAAAGACACGCTTCATTGTTAGAATTTGTAATAGTAAAAGTATTTCGTTGCAAAGTTACGCAGAAAATTCCCTTCAAGGGTTGCTCCCATGTTTCTTTTCCCTTTCGTCAGGTTACAATCTTGAAACAGCAGGCATGTCAACTTGCAGAAATGTAACATTTTCAACAAAAAGAGGAGGCCCGCATCACTGCGAACCTCTCCCTCCAATCACTCTTATTCAATAACGTAAAAGAAATCAGATCTTTTGTCGTGCTTAATGTGTTGTTCTTCTTTGTAAAAGTTATTGGCTGATTCGGACAACCTTACCTTGATTGATATAGTATCCCGATGTTGTCGGAGTACCCTCAACAGGTGTTCCGTTCATAGACACCCAGCGATCATTTTTCTTGCTCTGCTGCTCCACAGGCTTGATGTCTGTAGTCACATTCTCTGATGCCACAGGCGCCTTACGCTGCTTTGCCTCATTATCCTTACCTTTGGGAGGGAAGCGGAAACACTGAGGCTTTCTTTGCTGCTGGCGACGCATCTTCTCATTCTTCATCCGCTGCAAATGCATTCTTTCCAGTTGCTGCATCTTTTCGTATTGCTGTTGGGTGAGAACTGTGAGGAAACGCTTGTAGTAGGCCTCTTCCACATCAATCGTAGCGCGGCTACGGGCAAAACGGTTAGCAGTCATTTGCTCCAGTTCTTTATCGGAAGGACGCTGAGGTTTAGCAGCCGGTTTTCCCTTCGGAGGACATGGTTTCGCGTATCTTTCCCACACCTGCTTGAGTTCCTTACGGTAATCCACATAAATGGGTACAAACTTAGCGGTCTTGTCGGCATCCAGCTCCAAACGCTGAGCCATTCGTGTTGCCACCTGCTGCGACAACTGCTCACCACACAACTTCTGAGGTTTTGGCCCCTGTTTGGGCTGAGCCATCAGTGTGCTTCCTGCCACCAGAAGGAATGCCACTGCCATTGGAAGTATTTTTTTCATCATTGTGAGTGTATTTTAAAGATTATAAAATAGTATTTTCTTTATCTTCATAAATGGCTATCCACTCGTCGAGGGCTTCGTCTGTCATATATTTTTCAATTCCCTCTGACTGGTCTGCCAACAGAGGTGATTCTGCCGTCTCTGTTCCCATCAGGGCATAGAATGACACGCCTATCAGAAGCAGTACAGCTGCTGCTACCGACATCCACAGCCGCTTGGACACTTGGTGCTGATGTACCAAGAGCTGAGATTTTGGAGCGGTCACCATCAAGTGCTGGTGCATTTCCTCAAAGAAACCATCAGGCACGGTGTAGGGCATCCGCTTGTCGTTGTTCAATAACTCTTTCATGTCTTCCTATTTGAATAGTTCTTTTTTTATTTTCTCTTTTGCATGGTGAAAAGCCACTTTCAGTGTTGACACCGTACTGCCTGTCACCTGACTTATTTCCTCATAACTCATCTCATCGTAGTAGCGCATATTGAACACAGTGCGCTCTTGTTGACTCAATTGAAGAATCGCTTTTTGTAGACGGACTCCTTCCATATCTTCCCAATCCACATGCTCCGAGGCTTCTAACCGTTTCACCAACATATCATCTTCACTCAACTCTGAGACTGTTCGTTCCCGCATCTTAGTTAGATGACGAATGCTCTCATTCGTGGCAATCCGATATACCCACACTTTCAACATCTCCTTTTTCCTAAGCTTGTCCAGGCCTTGATACACACGAATGAAGGTCTCCTGCATCACGTCCTGCGCGTCCTCATGACTGACCACCATACGTCGGATGTGCCAATAGACAGGGCGTTCGTACTGCTTCAGCACGGCTTCAAACGTCGGCATATCATCGTCTTTCCGTCCTATCTTGAACAGTCCCATGACCTTTTTCTTCTACGCTATTTGTTGGTATAGACCCTTTAAAAGTAAAAAAGTTAATGCAGGAAAACTTTTTTTTAAAATAAATTTTCCTGCACCAACTTTTATGTATTTCGTTCCTTACTTCACAAAGATCGTTCTGGAAGGATTGGAGCCCATCTGAACAATGTTTACACCCTTCTGAGGCTGAGGAGAAGGAATACCCGAAACGCTGTAGTACACGGCATTCTCCGTATCAGATGCTTGTGGAGCAGAAACATGCAGCATCTCCTCGTCAGTAGCAGAATAGAGCGCCAAATCTGTGATCTTCACATTGACCGTGCTGGTTAATTTGAATCGGCATTCTGCAAACTCATCTTCTGATGCAAACACCATCGTGGCGTCCCCACCAGTCTTCACTGTCTGGTTCATGACTTCAGCTTTGTTGCCTGTATATTTCTTGATGGTCACAGTGATGGTGCCCTCTTCTTCACTCTGAGACTTGAAACAAAGCTTATAGTTGCCCTTTGCCAATTGGAAGGCATGGTACACATTCTGAATGTTTTTAGAAGTACTGTTAGGATCATCGCCAAACACCATTCCCTTTGCAGTGATAACCCATCCATGTTTAGAAGGTTCGAAGCCCTCTGCTTCCACATTGGGACGCCATTTCAAAGTAGCGTCACATGGAGAATCCAGCGTGTACTGCTTCATGAAGTTCCACATCGTCTTGGCAGAATTGCCATCCTCTGTATTGGCGGTGTAGTCATTATGACCCATACCATCAATCACATAATATATATATGGGAAACTGCCTTCGCCAGCCTCATACACACTCTTGGTGTATTTACCTGCCACTTTTGTCACTACAGGCACAGGGTTAGCACCAAGACGTGCCACCATTTCATCCACGATGGTCGGCATACGAGCAATATCAACAAAGTTGTCGTTCTTACCATGAATATGCAGGAAAGGAACGGGACGCACGCCTGTGTGGTGCAAGTGGAACTCATTCAACTGGAAACCACTGATAGAAGCAAAGGCTGCAAATATGTCCGCACTCGTATTAGTCTGTGAGTACGTCATCATACCGCCATTGGAGAATCCACAGCAATAGATGCGGTTGCGGTCAATAGAATAGTTCTTGGCCACATCATCAATGATAGCCTTGAAAAATTCCACATCAGATTCACTTTCGGCATCACCCGTCGAGTGCCAGCCTGGCAACGTACCGCCAAACACAGGGAAATAGATGTTCGAGCCATTTGGATAAACCACGATGAAGCCCTCTGTATCTGCAACAGATGTCCTCATTGGGGCTTTGTCGTTCATACTACCGCCTGTTCCATGCAAAGAAAGCACCAATGGCGCATTTTCTGTCACCTTATCAGGCACATAGAGCCAATAAGAACGGTTCACCCCATTCACTTTGATGCTGACCGACTTGTTGGCCTTTGCCGCAAACACCATCGTAACGGAAAGCAGCATCAGCATACATACAGAAAAGATTTTTTTCATATCAGTTTTAATTCTTGAGTGATTATTATCTCTGTTATTTGAATCTCTTACTTTTACTCTTCTTTTGCCTCACGAATCAGTTTCCACTCCTCTTCCGTGAAGTCAGAAGTGTCCTGCTGCCAGTTCGGGTCTGGCATATACCACCAAAGCGACTTGAAATAGGCAGCCAACTTCTGGTCTTTGAACACATAACCACGATGGGCATAAGGCAGGTTGCGCAAAATGCGCTTATTGGGAATGCCGTCCGTCGTGCCATCATAAAGGAATCGAGCCCCATCATCCGTCTCTTGCATCATCTCAAACGGCAGAAGATAGGTGAGGGAACGGTCGTAGTAACGTCCCAACTTCATGCTATTATCGCCATCACGATAGAAGAGAAGATTCTCAGGAGACGTGATGGTGAAATCCGACGTAGGACGGAAATTCTTGGCATGCCACTCCACGACACCGTTCCTCAACGAAAACTCATAGTATTCAGTCCATTCATTTTTTAAGGTATGCACCTTACCTGCTCCTTCCGCCACTCTCCACTGAGCCGCCTTCCACATATCGCCGTTCTCTATGCAGAACTGCTTGGCTGTCTTATCCACCTTGATGCGCAGCGTGAAGTCATCGATCTGATGATTAGCCCAACGCATGGCAGGCTTCAACCAATATGGCACGCTGAAACTCTGATAGACAGCACTCGACATGCGATAACGATAGGTGTGGTGTACGACATTCTTGCCCTCCTTGAAGTTGGCTTTGAAGCAATAGGCATAAGCGTAATTGACGATCTCGTCCGGATCCTTCCTGTTCACCAAGTTTCCAAGGTAATCTTCCTCTGCCGTCGGTTCCCTCCACACGTTCAAATCCAGTGGCACGAAATCGGCAGCCTCCTCTTCCGAACTTTCTCTGATGACATAGTTACGAATAGGCAATTCCTGTCCATTCATCTCCACAGTAAAATCAAAGATGTGCGGGTGCTTTCCTGACTTATTGAATCGGCTTTCACCAGCAGGATCGTATGGGCCTGTAGCCTCAAAACCCACATCCATACTCTTTGCCTTTCCTCGGTTGGTAAACTCGTACTGCACATCCACACGGGCAAACTCATCGTCCCCAATGGTGATGGTCAGCACCTCCTTTGTCACAGCCACATCAGTCTCCTGAAGGGGAACGATTTGGTTGCCACTCACATAATACACACCATCGTTGGCACTTGCCAAAATGGCAAGAATCCACAGAAAAGAGGTTGTCAGAAACTTCATTTTCATAGTCCATTTCATGTTTTGATAATGCAAAGATAAAGAAAAGTTAGGAGTTATAAATGAGGAATGGGCTTTTTTTTATACCTTTGTGCCGTTTTTCTTATGGCACGACATCTTTTACATCTGATTTTATGGTTGTTTGTAGTGGAAACTGCGTGGAGCATCCCTGCCAACCGAAGCCCCTTCACTGTGACGAACAGCGATGGGACAGTGCTGACTATCACCTTATGTGGTGATGAGTGCTGCCATTTCTATACCACGCTGGATGGTGTACCTGTAGTGGAGGAAGAGAATGGGGATTGGCGACTGGCACCAGAACTGAAGGATTCCATCAATCAGATATGGAGCGAAAGGAGCACCCGTCTGAACCTGCGACGCCAACAACGTGCCGCACAAAACAAGACCCGACAGGCATTTGGCTATCCAACCACTTATTCAGGTCAGAAGAAAGGCATCGTACTTCTGGTGGAATTTCCAGACAAAGCGATGAAAAGTGCCAATACACGTGACAAGTTCGATAAAAAATTTAACCAAAAGGGCTATAACGAAGATGACCATGAAGGGTCGGTGCATGACTATTTCTACGACCAATCCTATGGACAGTTCGATCTGACGTTTGACGTGTTCGGCCCTATAAAAGTAAGTCAAAACTATGCTTACTACGGCGCGAACGACAAAAACAGCAACGACAAGTACGTAGGAATATTGGCCGCCGAAGCATGCAGATTGGCCAACCAAAACTATGACATCAATTGGGCTGATTATGATTGGGACGGAGATAAGGAAGTGGATCAAGTCTTCATTATCTATGCTGGATATGGAGAGCATGCTGGAGCTCCCGAAAACACCATCTGGCCTCACGAGTCATCACTGACTCTCGCAAAGAGAAGTGGAGATGGAGAAGGCGCCATTAGACTGGGCGGGCAGATCATCGACACTTATGCGATGAGTTGTGAACTGAGAGGAACAAGCGGCAGTAAGATGGATGGCATCGGGGCGGCATGTCACGAGTTCACTCATTGTTTGGGACTGCCAGACTTCTACGACGTCAAATACACTGGTGGTTTCGGCATGCAGCATTGGGACATCATGGCATCTGGCAACAACAATGGTCCCTCGGGACATGGTGAAATTCCTGCAGGTTTCACTGCCTACGAACGGTGGTTCGCAGGATGGCTCAATCTGATAGAGCTGGACGAATCCACCACCATCACCGACATGCCCTGCCTCAACGATGAACCAGTCGCATATATCATTTATAATGAGGGTAACCACAACGAATACTTCATTCTTGAGAATCGCCAACCAACGGGATGGCATCAATATGTCAATTATTACACGGGCATGCACGGACTACTCGTCACCCATGTAGATTACTACAGAGATATATGGGTTACCAACACTGTCAATTCCGTCAAGAAACATCAGCGCATGAGCATCATCCCCGCAGGAAACAACTATGGAACTTTTACTGGCAGCACTTATAGCGTCACTGCAGACCAATACCGTTCCCATCTTTTTCCTGGCAACAGGTATGTGACCGAACTCACCAACGAATCTCACGCTTCATGCGGAGGAGAGCTTTTCAACAGAAATATCGGTGGCACCAAATACATGAATAAGCCCATCACTGACATTCGAGAAAGCAATGGACTTATTTCCTTCCAATTTATGGGAGGGGCAGAGGCAATGGACATCAAGGATGTAGCTAACAGCGCCTCCTCTTCTGTCACATTTTATACATTAGATGGTGTTCAGATAGAGCAACCTACACAACCTGGCATCTATATCGAGAAGAAAGATGACACAACCAAGAAAATCTGGTTAACGCCCTAATCTTTGGCACCTCAATCCTCGATCTTTCAATCCTCCTTATACCAGTCGGCATACATGATGTAGTGTTTCGCTATGCCGATGTTCAGTTCCTTGGCTTGTTCTGGATCCACCTTCTTGATGAACTTGGCAGGTACCCCACCCCACATTTCACCATCACCCACCTGCGTACCTTTCAGCACCAAGGCACCAGCAGCAATAATGGCACCTTCGCCAATGACGGCATCATCGAGCACCGTCGCACCCATCCCAATCAGTGCCCCACTTTTCACGATGCAACCATGCAGGGTCACATTGTGTCCGATGGTCACATCATCCCCAATCTCTATGGCTGCCTTTTTGTATAATGTATGCAGGCAAGAGCCATCCTGAATGTTCACACGATTACCTATCTTGATGTAATTCACATCACCACGTACCACAGCATTGAACCATACCGTACATTGGTCACCCATCTGTACATCGCCCACAATAGTGGCATTCTCACTAAAATAGCAGCCCTCACCCCACTTCGGAGTCAAGCCACACACTGTCTTGATTAAAGCCATTTTATTTACTATTTGACAAATTACGATTTACTATTTAGATGTAAAGGTAGGAAAAATTTGCGAAAGTTTCCATATTTCATCATTTTTTTTAGGGTTAGATGATGTTGTTTCAATATTTTTTTGCAATTTTGCACCATCAACCTATCGTACAATGGAACAAATCAAAGGGAAAATATCGCAGATCATCGGTCCTGTAGTGGATGTACAGTTCTCTGCAGAGAAGTTGCCACGCATTCATGATGCACTGACCATCGAACGTGTACAAGGACGCAGAATGGTAGTGGAGGTGCAACAGCATTTGGGTGAGAACACGGTGAGATGTGTGGCGATGGAATCGACAGACGGACTCAAACGCGGCATGGAGGTGGTGGCATTAGGACGCCCCATCACGATGCCTATAGGTGATCAGGTGAAGGGACGACTGATGAACGTAAGTGGCGATGCCATTGACGGCATGGAGGAGATGAGCCGTGAGGGTGCACTGCCCATCCATCGGGAAGCTCCCAAGTTTGAAGAACTGTCACCAGCACAGGAGGTGCTTTATACAGGTATCAAGGTCATCGACCTGATCGAACCTTATGCCAAAGGTGGTAAGATTGGACTCTTTGGTGGTGCAGGTGTGGGCAAGACGGTGCTCATTCAGGAGCTCATCAACAATGTGGCAAAGAAAAACAACGGTTTCTCTGTTTTTACAGGTGTGGGAGAACGTACGAGAGAGGGTAATGACCTCTTGCGAGAGATGATTGAGAGCGGTGTCATCCGCTATGGCGAGAAGTTCAAAGAGGCGATGGAAGAAGGGAAATGGGACTTGAGCCTCATCGACAAGGAGGAACTGAAGAAGAGTCAGGTGAGCCTTGTGTTTGGACAAATGAACGAGCCTCCAGGTGCACGTGCCAGTGTGGCATTGTCTGGACTGACCATCGCAGAGTCGTTCCGCGATGGTGTGAGTAGCGGCAAAGGTGGCGACATCCTGCTGTTCATCGACAACATCTTCCGTTTCACACAAGCAGGTTCTGAGGTGTCAGCACTGTTGGGACGTATGCCTTCAGCAGTAGGTTATCAACCGACGTTGGCAAGTGAAATGGGACAAATGCAGGAACGCATCACCTCGACAAAGAACGGTTCCATCACGTCTGTACAAGCAGTGTATGTGCCTGCCGACGACTTGACCGACCCTGCCCCAGCCACCACTTTCTCACACTTGGATGCCACGACGGTGCTGAACCGTAAGATTGCGGAATTGGGTATCTATCCTGCAGTTGACCCATTGGATTCCACCTCACGCATTCTCGACCCGAACGTCGTGGGTGAAGAACACTACCAGACGGCACAGCGAGTAAAGCAAATTCTGCAACGCAATAAGGAATTGCAGGACATCATCAGCATCCTTGGTATGGAGGAACTTTCAGATGAAGATAAGACGACGGTGAATCGTGCCCGACGCGTACAACGTTTCCTGTCACAACCCTTCGCTGTAGCACAACAGTTCACGGGTCTGCCAGGCGTCATGGTCAGCATCGAAGACACCATCAAGGGCTTCAAGATGATTCTCGATGGCGAGTGCGACGACCTACCCGAACAGGCGTTCCTCAATGTCGGCACCATCGAAGAGGCGTTTGAGAAAGCAAGGAAACTGAAAGAACAAGCAAAAGCATAAAGAAAGATGCATCTACAAATCATCACACCTACAGGAACAACGTATGAGGGAGAGGTGAAACGCTTTCAATTCCCTTCTGCAACAGGACTCATGGAGTTCTTGCCTGGGCATGCACCCATGATTGCAGAACTGAAGGAGGGCAGCATCCATACAGAAAGTGAGGAAATAGCCTGTGGTGCTGGTGTGGTGAGAATTGAGAACGATGAAATATCCGTAGTATGCGAGCCAGTCAATGCGCTGGGCGATTCATAAAGACAGACACATGACCAAAAGGCTTCTTATATATATAATATGTGTACTCGGCTTCGCTGCCCCCATCAGGGCAGAGGAGGAACTGAATGTGTCCAAAATCATCTTTGAACATTTGGGCGACAGCTATGAGTGGCACATCGCAAAAGGAGCAACCATTCCCCTACCCTGCATTCTTATTGGAGAGCAAGGTGTGGATGTATTCATGTCGGACAAACTTGAACACGGAGCCATCTACAAGGGTTACCATATCGCAGAAGCGGGAGATCACGAGGGAAAGATCGTGAATGAGGCAGGAGAGCGTCCATTCGACATCAGCATCACCAAGAATGTGCTGGAACTCTTCATTGTGTGCATTCTGCTGTGTTCTGTTGTCTTAGGTTTGGCGCGATGGTACAAGAAGAACGGTGCAAAGAAGGCGCCTGGAGGATTTGTGGGGATGATGGAAGCAGTGGTGGATTTCATTGACAAGGATGTGGCGAAGGAAAGTATCGGACATGGGTATGAGAAGTTCTCGCCCTATCTGATGACGGTGTTCCTCTTTATCCTGACAAGCAACCTGTTAGGACTCATTCCCGTCTTCCCTGGAGGTGCGAACCTGACAGGCAACATTGCTGTGACATTGACTTGTGCAGTCACGGCCTTCATCGCCATCAATTTCTTTGCACCCAAGGGTTACTACAAGAGCATCTTCTGGCCTGATGTACCCGTCTTCCTGAAGGCGCCACTCCCCATCATGCCGACCATCGAGTTCATCGGTGTGTTCACCAAACCGTTCTCGCTGACCGTCCGTCTTTTTGCCAACATCATGGCAGGACACATCATCATCCTCGCCTTGACCAGCGTAGTGTTCGTGACGGCAAAAATGGGTGCAGGCATGTGCGCCTCCATGACGGCTGTGAGCGTCCTATTCTGCATCTTCATGAATTGCCTCGAACTGCTCGTGGCATTCATCCAAGCATACGTCTTCACCATCCTGACCGCCAACTTCATTGGGCTGGCACATGATGAATAAGAGGGAATGAGCACGTTTCTATCGTTATGACGACAAATATTAATCATTAAAATAACAAATAAGACTATGATTCTTGAAGCAGTAGAAGCAGGCATGAGCCTCGCACAAATCGGAGCAGCTATTGGTGCTGCCATCGCAGTGATTGGTGCCGCATTCGGCATCGGAATGATTGGTAAGTCAGCCACAGAGAGCATTGCCCGTCAGCCCTCAGCAGCGGGTAACATCCGTACCTCTATGATTCTGACCGCCGCCTTCATTGAGGGTGTGGCACTCTTCGCCATCGTGGTGTGCCTCCTCGTAGTGCTGATGTAAAACAATGAATCCACTCATACCAGACCCGGGACTACTCTTCTGGATGGTACTCTCGTTCGGTGTGGTGTTCTTCTTGCTGGCGAAATTTGGTTTCCCAGTCATCACGAAGGCCATCAACGAACGCAAGGAGTTCATCGAGATGTCGCTCCTCTCTGCCAAAGAAGCCAATGAACGATTGGCAAACATTCAGGCAGAGAGTGAGAAGCTGTTGTCTGACGCCAAGGCTCAGCAGAAGGACATCATCACAGGTGCCATGCAGGAGAAGCAGCGGATTGTTCAAGCAGCGCAGGAAGAGGCACAGAACTCTGCCAACCAAATGATTGAGGAGGCACGGCAGAGCATCCAGGCGGAAAAAGAACGAGCCTTGCAGGATGTGCGGAAAGAGGTGGCAAGCCTCGCCCTCGACATCGCGGAGAAGGTCATTGGCGAACGGATGAAGGACGGTGCCATTCAGCAGAAAACCATAGAGCAACTCATCGATAAGCTCTAAACCCTAAACGCTCGACTCACAACGAATATGATGAACGGAAGTATTGCCAAGCGATATGCCATTGCCTTATATGAAGAGGCAAAGGAACAGTTCGTGGATCAGCAGATCTACAATCACTTGGGTGTGCTGTATCAGTCCATGAAAGCAGAGCAAGAACTGCAGATAGCACTCATCAATCCGCGTGTCAGTATCGAGAAAAAATACACGTTGCTGCTATTGGCATCGGGACTTGACCCTGAAGCCTCCACGCTTTACACAAGGTTTCTGCATCTCCTCTTGGAGAATCATCGCGAAAACCAGCTGCGCCTCATCATCTTCCTCTATCGGGAGCTGTATAGAGAGCAGCATGGCATCGACCGTGTGGTGTTCGAGACAGCAGTGGAAGTCGATGACAAAACCATCAGCCACTTAATCGAGCACATCAAAACCTACCGCCATCGTGAAGTGGAGTGTGTACGCGAGGTCAACCCACACCTGATTGGTGGTTTCCGACTCCGCATTGGTGACCGCCGTTACGATTACAGTTATCAACATCAATTGGAACTCATTAGAAAAGAATTATGTCCGATTCCATAAAAGTAAGCGAAGTGACAGCGATGCTGCGTCAGCAACTCGCCAACATTGACAACGAAGAGAACACCCTCGGCAACGAGATTGAGGTGGGTACCGTACTGACCGTCAGCGATGGTGTGGTACGCGCCTTTGGTCTGCGCAATGCTGAGGCAGGTGAATTGCTTGCCTTCGACAATGGCATGGAGGCCATCGTGATGAACCTTGAGGAAGACAATGTGGCAGCCGTATTGCTCGGTCCTACAGACAACATCGAAGAGGGAGATGCCGTGCGACGTACAGGACGCATCGCCTCCATCGCTGTGAGTGAGAACATGGTGGGACGTGTGGTCGATACCCTCGGACACCCCATTGACGGCAAGGGAGCCATTACAGGAGAGGCCTTCGACATGCCTTTGGAACGCAAAGCTCCTGGGGTCATCTTCCGTCAGCCCGTCAACGAGCCCTTGCAAACAGGACTCAAAGCAGTGGATGCCATGATTCCGATTGGCAGAGGACAGCGAGAACTCATCATTGGCGACCGTCAGACAGGTAAGACCTCCATCGCCATCGACACCATCATCAACCAGCGTGCCAACTACGAGGCAGGGAAACCAGTCTATTGCATCTATGTTGCCATCGGACAAAAGGGCTCAACAGTTGCCACCATCGTCAACACCTTGCAACAGAAGGGAGCAATGGACTACACCATCGTTGTGTCTGCTACAGCCAGCGACCCTGCAGCCATGCAATATTACGCTCCTTTTGCTGGAGCAGCCATTGGCGAATACTTCCGTGACACAGGTCGTCATGCTCTTGTGGTGTACGATGACCTCTCCAAGCAGGCCGTAGCCTATCGTGAAGTGTCACTGATTCTGAAACGTCCTTCTGGTCGTGAGGCATACCCTGGTGACATCTTCTACCTGCACTCACGCTTGCTCGAGCGTGCTGCCAAGATTATAGCTCAACAAGAGGTGGCTGAGCAAATGAATGACCTGCCCGACTGCCTCAAGGGGAAGGTGCGTGGTGGCGGTTCCCTCACTGCACTCCCCATCATCGAGACACAAGCTGGTGACGTGTCTGCCTATATCCCCACCAATGTCATTTCCATCACGGATGGACAGATATTCTTGGAAACAGACCTCTTCAACCAAGGTGTTCGCCCTGCCATCAACGTAGGTATCTCCGTCTCTCGTGTGGGTGGAAATGCCCAGTTGAAAGCGATGAAGAAGGTGGCAGGAACGCTGAAGATTGATCAGGCGCAGTATCGCGAACTGGAATCCTTCTCAAAGTTTGGCAGCGACATGGATCCTGTGACCGCATTCACTATTGACAAGGGACGTAAGAATGCCCAGTTGCTCATCCAGAAGCAATACCAGCCCATGCCAGTAGAGGAACAAATAGCCATTCTCTATTGTGGCACACATGGTCTGTTGCGAGACATTCCTGTCCATCAAGCACGTGACTTCGAGGCAGCCTTCCTTGACTTGCTTCGCACCACCCATCAAGACGATGTGCTCACACCCCTTCGAGAGGGTAAGATAGACGACAACATCATTGCCATCATCGAACAGACGGCAGCAACCATCAAACTGTAAATCGTAAAACAATAAATTAATTTGGCATCGCTCAAAGAAATAAAAGGTCGCATCGCGTCTGTCCGCAACACGCAGAAAATCACCAGTGCCATGCGCATGGTGGCAAGCGCGAAACTCCATCACACACAAGGTATGACGGAGGCGTTCCTGCGGTATAAGGACAAACTGCAAGAGATTGTTGAAAGTTTACAGTTGACAGTTGATAGTTCCAAGCGGACTGATGACCAACAAGGCGATAGCCAACTATCAACTATCAACTATCAACTATCAACTTTATTAGTTCCTATTTCATCCAACAGCGGACTTTGTGGTGCCTTCAACAGCAACATCGCCAAAGCCACTATGCAACGCATTCAGGAGTTGGAATCACAGGGCAAGAACGTGCGTCTGCTACCCATTGGCAAGAAGATTGCCAAAGAACTGAAGAAGACCAATAGGGAATTCCATGCAGATTTCATTCCTATGCTTGAACAGATAGAAAAGAACAACACCTTTACTGGCGTATCCACCCTTGTGGAGCAAGCATTCGAATGGTATCAGAACCAAGAAATCGACAGCGTAGAGTTCCTCTACCACCATTTCAAGTCGATGGGTACGCAAGTCATACAAGTTGACAGTTTACAGTTGACAGTTGATAGTTCCATGAAGTCTGAGGGTCGACAAAGCGGTAGCCAACTCTCAACTCTCAACTCTCAACTCTCAACTTACCTGACTGAGCCATCTCGCGAGGAACTCCTTGCCTCTCTTTTCCCTCGCTTGCTCAATGCACAGGTTTATGGCATCCTGCTCGACTCCCTCACCAGCGAACATGCGGCCCGTATGCTCGCCATGCAGACAGCGGATGACAATGCAAATGACTTGCTGAAGGAACTTACCTTATTATATAATAAGACCCGTCAGCAAGCCATCACCAATGAACTCATAGATATCATGGGCGGTCAGAGCGGAAAGCATTAAGTATGTTTTCCGCCCTAACCGATGATATTACATCACTATTTTCTTCACCACCCCACCTTTTCGGACAATCACCACTTGTCCTTTCTGCACTTCGGCAAGACTCTTGATGCGTCTGCCTTGCAAGTCATAATATGCCACATCCGAAGTTTCATCTGCTGTGACATCCACAATCCCTGTAGCTGTCAGACCCAATGAGATGAATGCCTCCTTCGAGTCAAGTTGTGCATAGACATCGAAGGGTGACAATGTAGAGGCGGCTGTCAGGCGCATCCATCCCCATTGACCATCTTGCGCTCCAAGGACGTAATCACCCACATAAAGCGGCAACTGCACGTAAGTGCCACGCAATGAAGCATCTAATGGACTGGAAGCGTATGAAACATCTCCAGTACCCCTGAACGTCACAAGACCCGTTGCCTCCACCAACACAGGCTGATGAGCCGCAATCGTAGTCACCTCCTGCAAAGTCTGATCATCCATTATGGTGTAAGCCTTCACACCTTCTGGCACTTCTGCCGCAAATGGCAACATCAGCATACGGGCACCTTCCACATTGACCGTCATCGTAGCTTGATCAGCAGTAAAGGCTGTCACAGGACGGAAATCCCCACCATCTGCTGATAGTTTCAGACTTTGGCACACGGTACCCTTTACCACATTATCTGCCGCTATCGTACTGCCCTCAGCCACGTAGGCAACACGGTTTGTGCCCTCCAACCAAGGCAGAGCAGCAGGGAGTTCCGTCACTTCCGTCAAGTCAAGACTGACACAAAATTCATCCTCCTTGAATTCCAGCACATTGCTGTCGTCAGCCACGTAGGCACCCGTCAGTTTAGCGGCATAAATGTCACCATTATCTAAATAAACATCGCCAAAGGTGATGGTGAGATGCGACTGGGCATTATCGCAAGTGAACGATATCAATCCAATGCACCCATCCGTAAGGGTCGCAGGCGAGAGGTCGAGAACAACATCGAAGTTCTGTCCACGACTCAAATCGATACGTTCATACTCATGCTTCTGAACCTTACCCTGACTATTCACATAAATCAATGTAGGAGCACCCATGGTCAACGAATTAGTGGTCGTCACCTTATTGATGTGCATGACCAGACGTGAGAAGCGGTCACTCAATGCCACATACCCACGTCCAGCTGTGGTTTGTGTAGAGATGAGCGGATTGGATGCATCGAATGTCTTGGTCTTTCCACTCAGTTTATACGAAGTGCCAAAAGTGGTCTTCGTGGCTTGCATATCATCGATGCGGTTGAAGCGTGTCGTTTCACCCTTCATGTCCGATGCCTGACGGTCACGCGAACGCACGAACAATACCGTACACACGCTCTTGGGTGCAATGGTGGCAACAGGTCGGCACGTTGCCTCCTCCTGATTCAGCACCGTCTTCGAGAAACTCTTCGATTTCCCAGTTGTGTACAGCTCACCCTTCTCCGTATAGAAAGGCAAGTCAACGGTCAGCGTCACCTCATCATCGCCCGAGTTCGACATCACCACCACCACAGAATCACCCGTCTGGGAAAGATAGGCCGAACTCTCCAAGCTGTTACCGCTCCATGTGGCATCAATACGCGTCATACCCGTCACGAATCGTGCAAAATGCGCCATGATGTAACCACGTTTGGTGATAGTACCATTCGACGTACCTCTTTGACCATCACCCATCATCGCATAATAACGCTTCGCAGCATAGTGAATCCATGCATTAAAATCGCCCAACATACACGTGTTGATGGCCGTGAAGAAATTGAAGAAGTCTTTCGAGAAGTCATAGTTACGCGTATTGTTCTCTATCTCGTTCCAGTTGATGAGGTATTCCGTCATCCAAATCTCCTTGCCCTTCTTTCCCAAGTTCTTGTAGGCCGACTGAATACCGCCATACTGGTGTCCGGCATAAATATCGAAGCAATCTATCACTCCACTTGCATTCAACGCATTGGCATAACCATCGCTCACACCAATCGACTCAGGCGCCATCACCTTACAGCTGATCGTTCGTCCGTAGGTCTTCACAAACTCCGTCATCTCCGAAGTTGACCACAGACAACCTGCATACGTGGCAGCCCAGTCAGGTTCGTTCTGAATGGAGATCGCATCCAGTTCCACCCCGTTCTTGCGCAGGTATTGTACATAGTCCTCGAGATATTGTGCATAGTCTGCCCAGTTCGCACGCTTCAACGAGCCAGTCTTTCCGTCAGAAGTCTTGGCATTGCTCGAATTGTTCGTCTTCCACTCAGCAGGCTGTCCCCAAGGCGAAGCAAACACAATCAGTCCCATCTGCTTAGCCTTCTTCGCCGTTGCCAGCGATTGGCTCCAAGCACCCTTGCCAATAGGAATATAGAGGCGCATGATGTTACATCCCACCATACTTTTAGCACCCCACACCTTCTCAATCTCGGCATTCGACATGTGGTTGTACGTAAACTGCGGACTGCACACGAAACCGCCAAAGCCTGTAATGCGCTGATGCGTCTTCTGAGCCTCCAAACGAACCGTTGCTTTCGTTTGAGCCATAGCGAGCGACGACATGCCCACAAGCATCATCGTCCCCATCGCCAAGCTCTTCCATATTTTTCCCATCATCTTATCGTTTTTGGTATTGGTAAAACATTCATTCAAATGCGTGGCAAAGTTAACACTTCTTCCCCACATCCAGTATTGCCCATGTTACATTTTTTTATTAGGAGGTAACACTTGATTGACGTTGAAACAGAACACATCGAGCTAACTTAGGTTTCTGACTCCTTAAATTCATTGAGTCGACTCAAACGATAAGTTGAGCCCGCTCAATCGATGAGTTGAGTCGACTCAGCTTTTTTCGAAAATATAGGCTTTTTCCTTTGGTACTATACGTATAAAAGTGTAACTTTGCACGCTTTTAACGAACACAAACGATTCATGGTATTTGACAAGTACGAACAACTGAGTGAGGATGCACAACGGCTCTTATGCTTTTATGTGGACATGGGCTACGGCTCCAACAAGCGGATGGATGAGCATATCTATCTGCTGGGACGCTATTGTTTCACGGCATTTGACGGCAAGGCGGCACTGGAGGAACTGACACAGAAGGGAATTCTCCAGCTGGAGGGAAAGGATTGGTATGCGAATGCGCCACGATATGGGGTGAATGCGGATGACTTCGTCCCTGCGTTGTGGTATCTGTATGAGTTTCGCAAGGATCTGTTGCTGGCATTCCAGAAGCTGCAACAGCTCAGCAGTCAGACGTATATGTTCGTACGCTATGCCATCAAGCAGTTGGTGGAGAGCGAATACCAGTTGTGCAGCAGTGCCAACGTGATTGGGAAGGATCAGGTGCAGTTGTTCTATAGCGTGGCGACAGAGCCGAGGTTTCAGCCACTGTTTTCGGGTCTGCAAGCGGAATCTTTCCTCTATTTCTATGAGAACTTGAGCGACTACCTTATCGGTCATGATTTAGTGGTTGACACGACGTTGGCTCTGACCGTCATTGAACATTACAACGCTATTACGGAAGCTTCCCGATGCCGTCTGCTGGCAGAGATGGAATTGTATGAATATATCGCAACGGGAAAGATCCCATCGGGAGGCATCTATTCCAACATTGCGGCTGGCTACATCATGGGTGCCTTGCGTAATTTGTGTGCCAACAAGCCTATCGAGGCGGCACAATGGTTCGACATGGCGCTGAAGACCCAACTGAAGGAGGGAGGGGTGAGAGGCTATTTCAAGAATGGACTGATGACCTTCTATTTGGTGCTGGCGTATATGGTAGTGGCTGATAAGGGACAAGGAGCGAAGAGCGAGGGGCAAGAGCCCAGTAATGAGGGGCATGAGAGGATGGCTGCTGCTTGTCGCACACGACTGAGGGAACTGGTGGCGAACATGGAGGTGAGAACCAACAACGAGATGTTGCCGGCAAAGCTCTTGGCTGAGGATTTCTGCAATATTAGTATTTCTCTGCACAAGGAACAGGTACAAAAGCTATATGATGAGGGGGCTAACGGCACGTTACCTCCTATCTACCGTTCGTTGGCATTCCTGCTGGCCAATTACTTAGGCTATTCGACTGCCGACATGGATATCAATCTCTGCATCCCCAATCTGGCTTTGCTGCAACATGAGATGTCGAAGTATCTGCCTTTCTACGACTACGAACGGGAATCGCTCCGTCATCGGTTTGGTGACCACCCCACTTTGGTGAACATCTACCACAAGGCTGAATGGGAGTCGGTGCTGGAGGGTTTGATGGACGAAGCTGAGGGCAAGGGACAAGGAGCAAAGAGCGAAGAACCTGAGATAAGATTGATGTACCTCCGTGAGTCGCCCGACTCACATGCCATCCAAGTGCGCGAACAGACCCGTCTGAAGAACGGAGCATGGGGCAATGGTAAACGACTCAGCGAATCCCGTTACAAGAAAGGGATGATTGAGTACATGAACAATGCCGACCGCCGCATCTTGGCAAGGCTGAACCACAGCGAACATTGGGAACTGCAACTGGAGCACGTGATTGAGGAGATGGTGGATGAGAGTCGTCTGTATGTCGGACGTACAGCCCCTTTCGAACTGGTGAAGGTGGATAGGGACAAGCCCTACCTGATGGTGGAGAAGGAGGATGACCGCTTTGTGGTGAAGTCAAACGTCCCGTTAAACAATGCCCAAGATGATTTGGTGATAGTGGAAGACTCGCCAACGCACTATAGCCTCATCAACATACCCAACGAGATTCGTGGCTACTACATCAAGCTGCTGCAATTGGGCAGTCTGCCCCTCGAGGCGGAACCCACCCTGCGCAGCCTGTTGGCAAAGATCGGTGGCAAGGTGGAACTGCATTCATCACTGATTGAAGGCGGCAGCACATTGCCTCTCGTGGATGGACAGTGGAGCGTGGGCTTCAAGCTCAGTCCCAAGCAGGGAGGTAACTGGGAGGTGGAGGTGTTTGTACGTCCCCTGCCAGGTGGCAGAAAGACCTTCCGTTTAGGGATGGGCGATGAGGTCATCATCGATGAGAATGAGGAAGGGCGTGTGCGTGTGAAGCGCCATCTGGAGATGGAACGGCAGAACCGTGAACTGGTGAGCCGTTTCTGGAACAGCGAAGGGGAGGATTTCATGGAACGGGAAATCTATTCACCCGACTTCATGCTCGACCTCGTACAGATGATTCAGAGTGAGCCCGACTCCTTCTATGCCGAATGGCCAGAGGGACAGGGATTCAAGATACGTTCCATCACTAAGGGATCGAGTATGTGGAGTGGTGTGCTGAAACAACGTGGTCAGTGGTTTGACATTGAGGGTGATGTGAACATCGACGAACAGACCCGCATCAGCATCAGCGAACTCTTGGAACTGGTGGGCAAGAGCAAGGGCAAGTTCGTGAAGATAGCCGATGGCGAGTTCCTTGCCCTGAGCGAGAAACTGAGAGCCCAACTGAAAGCGCTCGATGCCATTGCCAATCGTGAACGGGGAAAAATCAAGATATCACCTTTCAGCGCCGCATTGATGGGTGATGACCTCCTGAATGGAGAGATGAAGTTGGAGATGGACGGGAAACTGAAGGCGATTCGTCAGCGCATCATCGACTGTTCCAACTACAGTCCCGCCATTCCGACAGAACTGAACGCCACCTTGCGTCCTTATCAGAAGGACGGTTATCTATGGATTGCCCGTCTGAACAGCTGGGGGGCTGGTGCGTTGTTGGCAGACGATATGGGATTGGGAAAGACCATCCAGACCATCGCCTTCCTGCTGCTGAAGAAAAACGAAGGACCTTCCCTCGTGGTGGCTCCTGCTTCAGTGGCACCCAACTGGAAAACAGAAATGGAGAAATTTGCCCCAACGCTGAACGTGCAGATTCTCAACTTTGCCGCCGATCGTCAGCAGGTGATTCGTGATGCCAAGGCTGGTGATGTGGTGGTGACAACCTATGGCATCTTGTTGAGCATTCAGGATGACATCACCCAGAAACACTGGAACGTGGCATGTCTGGATGAGGCACACATCATCAAAAACCGAGGTGCCAAGACCAGTGCGGCTGCCATGAAGATTCAGGCAGACAATCGTGTGATGCTGACAGGTACGCCTGTGCAGAACCACTTGGGTGAGTTGTGGAGCCTCTTCCAATTTGTCAACCCTGGGCTCTTGGGCAACTACGAACATTTCTCGCAGAAGTTCATCATCCCCATCGAGGGCTACCAAGATAAAGAGAAGCAAGAGCAGTTGGAGGACATCGTGCATCCGTTCATGCTGCGACGTACCAAACAAGCCGTGCTGAAAGAACTGCCTGAAAAGACGGAGATTTACCATACCGTCGAACTCAATCGTGATGAACTCGCCATCTACGAGAGCATCCGCGTTCGGGCAGAGAAGATGTTGCAAGCCTCTGGTGCCGACATCAACATGCACGTGTTGGCAGAGATTACCCGACTGCGTCAAGCCGCTTGCAGTGCCCAGCTCATCGAACCCAAATGGACGGGCGAATGTTCGAAAATCACCTCCTTGGTGGAACTCTTGCAAGGTGTCATCGAGGGAGGTAACCGTGCGTTGGTGTTCAGTCAGTTCGTTAGCTTCTTCGACATCGTCAGGAAAGAACTCGACCGCCTTGGCATGAAATATTTCTATATTGACGGTAGCGTGTCCATGAAGCAACGCACAGAGATGGTGGAAGCCTTCCAGAATGGTGAGAATTCCATCTTCCTCATCAGTCTCAAGGCTGGTGGTCTGGGTCTGAACTTGACAGGTGCCAACTACGTGTTTCACCTTGACCCATGGTGGAATCCTGCTATAGAACAGCAAGCTACCGACCGTACCTACCGCATCGGACAGAACCGTGCTGTGACCGTTTATCACCTGGTCAGCAAGAACACCATCGAAGAGAAAATCATCCGTTTGCACCAGACCAAACGTGACCTTGCTGAGAACATTTTGGCAGGAACAGACCTCAGTTACAAGCTCACAGGCAAAGATTTGCTCGAAATGGTTGCCAAATAGCAGGATTATGCGTAACTTTGACACAACTTTCATAGTATATAGTGCTTATCGAACAAAGCAACAACGACTAATTAACAACTATAACTGACTTACTATTTTATGAAAAAGTTTATTCTCACATCTATCTTCGCTTTGCTTGCCACTTTGGGCTTCGCACAGCGTTTTACCGACAAGCTCGACCGTGGACTTGTGGCTGTGCCCAGTGGCAGCGGCAATCTTGTCAGCTGGCGCATCTTGGGTGAAGAATACTACGATGTGACGTACAACCTCTATTGTAATGGTTCGAAGATTGCCGAGAACCTGAAAGTGTCCAACTACACCCATACAGCAGGCAATGCCTCCAGCAGTTATCAGGTGGCAGCTGTGGTGCGTGGCGTGGAACAAACGAAAAGCAAATCCGTGACCCGTTGGGAGAATGGCTACTTCGACATCCCTGTTGCTACTGTGCTCGACCGTAACGGCAACGACGTGACTTCTCAATACATGATCAACGACATCTCTTTGGGTGATGTGGATGGCGATGGCGTGGTGGAGTTCATGGTGAAGCGCAATTACACAGGTGACATCCTCAACGCATCCAACACCACCAAGTTCCACCATTACGAGTGCTATAAACTCAACGGCACACGTCTTTGGTGGATTGACCTTGGCCCTAACCTGATGGCTGGTCCTGATGAGCAATGGGATCTTGTCAGCTTCGACTGGGACATGGACGGAAAGGCTGAGTGCCTAATGCGTGGTGCAGACAATATGATCATCCACGCTGCCGATGGTTCTGTCATCAAGGTGGGTAACATGAGCTATGTGTCTCCACGTGATGAATACACCAGAAATGGTGCTGAATACCTGCTCTATATGAATGGTGAGACTGCCGTTCCTTACGACTATAACGACAAGGCAACAACCTACACCCCGATGGCATACCCACTCCCACGTTTCGAGAGTGGCGAAAGCGACTATGCGACTGTATGGGGTAAGAACGACACGGGTCACCGCTCGTCCAAGCACTATTTTGGTGCTCCTTATCTGGACGGACGCAAGCCCAGCATCTTCCTGGGACGTGGTTGCTACACCCAACACAAGATGTGTGCCTTGGATGTTGATCCAGCCACCCACCAGCTGACGCAGCGCTGGCGTTGGAATGCCAATAACGGCTCCAGCCCTTGGTTTGGCAATGGTTACCACAACTTCACCATTGGCGATGTGGATTGGGACGGACGTGATGAGATTATCTTTGGTTCGATGATGATTGACGACAACGGCAAAGGACTCTGCACGACAGGACTCGGACATGGCGATGCCCAGCATTGTGCAGACCTTGACCCTTATCGCAAATACGCTGAGCAGTTCACTTGTAATGAGACTCAACCTGCCTGCACCTACTACAATGCCACTACGGGTGACATCTATTACCGTCTAAAATCGACAGCCGATGACGGACGTGCCCTCTGCGGCAATTTCACCAACGACTATGTGGGCAGTATCGGAAGAAGCACACAGACTGGCATCGTCTCTACGGTCAAGGACGCAGTGGTGGCTGATGGCCCAGGCGGCACCAACGATGCACTCTTCTGGTCACACCTCAACCAGCGTATCTACTGGGATGGTGACCTCTGCGACGAGGTGTATGACTCTCCTGGCAGTTCCAATGACGGACGTGCTGCTGCCATCTACAAATACCCTTCTGGACGTCTCTTCAACTCTGATGGCTGTCTGACCATCAACGGAACAAAAAACAATGCTTGTGCTATTGCCGACATCTTTGGTGACTGGCGCGAGGAGGTGGTGATGCGTACCAGCGACAACACGAAGATTCGCATCTTCACCACATCCTATGCTACGACTTACGGCATTCCAACCCTATGGTCTGACCACCAATACCGTAATGCGATGGTGACGCAACCCATTGGTTACAATCAGCCACCTCATAAGAGCTACTTCTTAGGTGAATTGGAGGGTCTCACAATAGCTCCTCCCACCAACACGATGACAGGACGTACGGAAGTGGCGAACGGTGGAACCATCACCACTACTGATGACCACCTCATTGTATGTGAAACGAACGATACGAAGGTGAGCATCCAAGAGGGTGCCAAACCGTATATGGTGACATTCAACGTGCCTTCATGGGTGCAGGGTAATGCTGCCAGCAACAGTTTGGCAAAACCTGCCCCCACCTACCAATACTATACTTGTGAAGTGACAGGAGGAGGACTTGCAGGTGATGCCCGCCTGGTGAAGCAAGGTGACGGTATTCTTACGCTGCCCAACGCTGTGATGAAGCATACAGGCAACACGGACATATGGGCTGGTACACTCAATTTCGATGGTACATTGGAGCAATCTCCCTTGTGGCTCAACCGTTTTGCTGAACTGAACTCCAAGAATGGTCAGTTCCTGGGCGGCATCAAGGCTGATTATGCTTCCGTCATCCGTCCAGGCGGCGAGAACACCTTGGGTAATATCACGACGACAAACTACACCATGGGCTTTGGTTCGCGTCTGGTGCTCGATCTCTACGCTGACGGTATCAAAGCAGACCAAGTGATGGCCAACCAACTGACCATTGAGACCAAACTCAACGAGAAAGTCTGGATGGACTATGGCCCGCAATACTTGCAACCCGTCATTGAGGTGGTGGAACATTGCAAGGATGGTGCCAAGACCCTCGAGCCAGGCGAATATATCATTGGAAAGGTGACAGAAGTAATTGGTTCCCTCAACAACATCAAGATTGAGGGTGTGACCGATCATCGTGCCGCCCTTTCCATCAACGATAAGAAGGAACTCGTATTGACCATCAGCGCTGTACGTACAGCCAGCGAGATTGTATGGACTGGCGCTCAATCTTCCACATGGGACTTCGCCAAGACTGAAAACTTCTACGTGGCAGACGATGCCTCGAAGACTGCCGACATCTTCGTGAAGGGCGATGTGGTGAACTTCACGGATGAAGCTTCTCAAATGAATATTGCCATCACAGAGAACCTTGACCCTAAGACGTTCAAGGTGAATGCGTCCAAGAACTACACTTTCTCTGGCAATGGTGCCATCACATCGGGTGCTTTGGTGAAGGAGGGTGTAGGCACGCTGACTCTCTCCACAGAGAATTCCTACACTGGTGGTAACGCCTTGAAGGGTGGAACGGTTGTGGTTTCTTCCCTTGCCAATGAAAACAAGGCAACAGGCAATTTGGGTGGCGTGACGACGTCTGCTGACAAGTTCACGATGGAGAATGGCGCAATCATTCAGACTGCAGCCAACGTCACCAATGGGTCACCCATCAAGTTCGTAGGTGAACAAGGTGGTGTCATCCATGCAGATGCCAGCAAGGACTTTATTCAGAACAAGGCCTTCTCTGGCACCCTCCTTACCAAGAAGGGGGCAGGATGGTTGAAGACCTACGCAAGTGGCGGCAGTCTTGACAGAGCCATCATCGTAGCTGGCGCTATCGATAACTTCTCTGGCAATGCCGCAAAGGTGGTGGAGTTCCAAGGTGGAACGCTCATCGATGAAGTGGGTACCAGTAACGAACTTTATATAGCCAAGGATAAGAAAGGTACATGGAACACCGCCAATCGTGCCAGTTACACCAATAAGATCACAGGAGAAGGTACGCTTGACATCTACTGTGCAGGAGAACAGGGCAGCGGTTGGGTGGCCACACGCACCAACCTCAGTCTGCACCTTTCTGGTTTCCAGGGCACCATTGTACCACATGCCACGATTGCTGATGATGGACGCTTCACGCTCGATACCAGCAATGGTTCTGAGAACTGCACCTTCAACATTCCTGAGAATGTCATCGTGCAGAACTCTGGCAAGACCTTCCGCATCGGCAAACTGACAGGTAAGGGAAGTCTGGGTGGTTTTTGTGCCTTCCGTAATGGTGTCAGCGAACAAACCAACACTTGGCAGGTGGGTAATGACAAGAACTTCAAGTTCGAGGGCAGCTTCACCAGCAAGGACACCTTCAACAAGGTGGGCACAGGCGAGATGACAGTCACTGGTGCATGGACGAGCACAGGTGCTGTCAATGTATCTGCAGGTGGCATTCGACTGGGTGCAGGCGGTTCATTGGGTACTGGTACCTTGACCGTAGCTAAAGACGCCTCATTGACAGGCGTGAGCGATGCCAAGGTGGAACTCGCTAACAGCAGCATCACCATCAATGGAACTGTTCAACCAGGTGAATCAGCCTCTTCCACATCGGGCTATATCAACTTTGGTGGCAAGAATGTGACAGTCAGCAAGACAGGTCAGGTAACGATTGGCATCAGAAAGAGTGCCTCAGAGTTTTCCATCAACAATTCCTACCTCAAGAATATTGGAACTCTCAAGTTGGCAGCAGGTACCACCATCAGCGCAGTCATCACCCAAAAGAATTTGGAGAAACTCACGACTGACGAGACTGTGGCAGACTCCTTCTATGTTTGGACAGACGTGAAGAAGGTGAACATTGCAGGTGAACTCAACTTCGACCTGCCTAAACTGCTTCCTTATAATTATTGGGACACCAGTCGCATCAGCGAGGGTATCCTCTATGTACGATGCGATGCTACCAAATATCTGGAATTTTTGACCGGCATCGACACCATTCCATCGGAAGAGACCGTAACGGTAGAGGTGGTGAATGCTAATGGTGTTACCATCGAGACCTTCACTTGTCCGATGGGCAACGTATCCGCTTCCTTCGCTAAGACTACCCTTTCTAAGGGCATCTTCCTGTTGCGCATCCAAAGTGCGACTGGCAAGAAGGCAACGCTTAAATTGATGAAATAAACTACTAATGTAACTATATGAAGACAGACATAGAAATCGCACGTGAATGTCAGCTCAGTCCCATTGAGGACATCGCAGAATACATTCAGATTCCTACAGAAGAACTTGAGCACTACGGCAAGTACATTGCCAAAGTGCCTATCCACCTCGTCAATGACAAGAAGGTGGCAAAGAGCAATCTTATCCTTGTGACAGCCATCACTCCCACCAAGGCGGGCATTGGTAAAACAACCGTTAGCATCAGCCTCTCTCTTGGACTGAACAAGTTGGGGAAGAAAGCTGTTTGCGCCTTGCGTGAACCCTCATTAGGTCCTTGCTTTGGCGTGAAAGGTGGTGCAGCAGGCGGAGGTTATGCACAGGTGTTGCCGATGGAGAAAATCAATCTCCACTTCACAGGTGACTTCCATGCCGTGACCACAGCCAACAACATGATTGCTGCCCTGTTGGATAACTACCTCTACCAGCATCTGGACGATGGCTTTGCCCTCAAGGAGATTTTGTGGAAACGTGTGCTTGACGTGAATGACCGTAACCTGCGCACTATTGTGACAGGATTGGGCACGAAAGCTGACGGCATCCCTGCTGAGACAGGCTTCGACATCACGCCAGCTTCTGAAATCATGGCGATTCTTTGTCTTTCCAAAGACCTTGATGATTTGCGCAGACGCATCGACAACATCATCCTGGGCATCAAGATGGACGATACCCCCTTCCGTGTTAGCGATATGGGTGTGGGTGGTGCCATCACCGTCCTGCTGATGGATGCTATCAAGCCCAATCTCGTACAGACTACAGAGCAGACTCCAGCCTTCGTGCATGGAGGTCCTTTCGCCAATATCGCACATGGATGCAACACCCTCATTGCCACACGTATGGCGATGTCTTATGCTGATTATGTAGTGACAGAGGCAGGCTTTGGTGCTGATCTTGGTGCAGAAAAGTTCTTCGACATCAAATGTCGCAAGAGCGGACTCCAACCCAAACTCACCGTCATCGTCACCACCACCCAAGGACTCAAAATGCATGGAGGTGTGCCTGTAGAGGAAATCAAGGAACCCAACATCGAAGGGCTCACCAGGGGATTCGACAACCTCGACCGTCATATCCGTAACCTGAAGGGCTTTGGACAGAGCGTCGTAGTTGCCTTCAACCGTTTCGATACGGACACAGAAGAGGAAATCGAACTGTTGCGCAGCCATTGCGAGAGTATCGGCGTAGGATTCGCCATCAACAACGCTTTCTACGAAGGAGGTGAGGGAGCCAAGGAACTAGCGCAATTGGTCATCGACACTGTTGAGCAACAACCTTCTCATCCACTCACTTACACCTATGCTGATACAGACTCCATCAAGACGAAGGTTGAGAAGGTGTGTCGCAAGATATACGGAGCCGCCAGCGTCTCTTACGGCAAGACAGCAGAGAAGTCCCTCCTTCGTATCCAGAAGCTGGGTCTCGAGCACTATCCTGTCTGCATCGCCAAGACGCAGTTCTCCTTCTCTGCAGACAAAAAACTCTATGGTTGTCCCACAGGCTTCAACATCAAGATTCGAGACTTCGTCATCAATACAGGTGCAGAGATGATCGTAGCTATCGCAGGTGATATCATGCGAATGCCAGGATTGGCGAAATCGCCACAAGCCGAACGCATCACCGTTACCAACGGACTCATCGAAGGGCTGTCGTAAGACAGTCCTTTTTTATTTCTCGCAGAAATCACAGATATCGCAGAAACAATCTTTTAATCTTCCCTATCTTGAAATCATCCGCAACGCGGATTAGTTTAACACAAAAAAGGATGGAGCCGTGTGGCTCCATCCTTTCAATATGTTTGTACGTTAGATCGAATTACTCGATAGCAACACCAGCTGCGTTGTACTTCACGCCGTCCTTCACGATAACGATCTGGCCGTTGATGAAGTACTTGCCATCCTTAACAGCTGCACCGTCCTCAACACCGTTGATGTTAGTGAGAACATCGCTGTATTCGCTTGCACCAACGAAGAGCTTCATAGCAGTAACAGTAGTGTTAGCCCAGTTAGCGCCCTTGATAGCGTGGAGGTGAGCATAACCGTCCTTTTCTGTGATAGCCTTGAGGTTGATGACATAAGTCTTAGAACCGTCACCGTTGTCAACGATAGCCTCGAACTTGTTCTGACCGAAGTCACGTGGGAGTTCTACGCTGAGAGGACCCTGGTGATCATCCTGTGCTGCACGGTTGAAGAGGAGACGAGGCTCACCCTCAGTAGCAGTAATAGCGAGGTGATCGTAAGCAGAGAGGTCTGCATAGTTGTACTCATTCACAGTGCCATCACCATAAGGCATACCAGTAGACTTATTGACGTCGTATGCACATCCAGCCTGGCCAGTCTTAGAAGCAGTTGCGTCAACAGCGTCCCAAGTGAAGAACATGTCAGCTGTCAAGTCACAGTCTTCGATTACACCACCCTTCTCAAGACCTGCGATAGCGTCTTCGATAGCCTTAGCTGCAGCTGCGAGAGTTTCCTTAGTAGCTTCTGCGTTAGCGAGTTCAGCCTTACCAGCAGCGATAGCGTCGTTGAGAGCCTGTACGCTTTCATCAGAGCAACCCTCTGTGTCAGCAGTGCGACCTGCGTAGCAAGCTTCATTGAGTGCGAGAGTCTCAGCCCACAGAGTAGTTGCATCTGCTGTCTGAGTAGCTTCCTCGATGGCTGCCTTGTCGTCGTTGACAATCTGAACCTTGAAGTTAGAGAATCCATAAGTGGCATCAGTAGCAACTGCAAGGTTGAATGCGATAGTGCGCATGTCTGCTGGAGCACTCAGGTACTTCTGGAAGTGAACAGCGTCAACTGCTGGGTCTGTCTTAACTGAACTCAAGTTAGCCTTGTACTGACCAGGTTCGTCATGAGCCTGAATAGCAATGGTATTGACTTCCTCTGCGTAGAGGTCAAACTCGAAGTTGAAGAGAGTGCCCTTTGGCAGAACGTATGGCAGACGAACGAAGAACTGAGCGTCGTGGTCATTGCCACCAACGGAACCGTCTTCATTAGTTGGACGTGCTGTAGTCTCGATGCCAATTTCACCAAATTGGTTCTTCTTGGCAAGAAGCATTTCTGGATTCTCAACGTCGTTGTTCTTCAGAATGAACGCGCTCATGTCGTCAGTAGCAAGGTCACCGTTCGGAACGATATTGTCTGACCAGTCCATTTCGTCATACTTAGGAGTTACGTCGAACAGTTCAACCTTCTCAAGAATAATCTTACCGATGAACTTACCTGGCTGGAAGATAACATGCCATCCACCTGTAGAAACTGGAGATACTCCATAAGTGAACAGAATCTGCTTGTAACCATCAGTATATGGAACCCCATCGTCAGCTACACCGTCTCCCCAATGGTTCACATCGGTTCTGATAGAGCCTTCACCCTTAATCTTGGCTGTATAGCGAACTACATATTGCTTACCAGCGTCGAAAGTCCAACCATCAGCTACAAAGAACTGAGAAGAGTATGGAGTATCCAACTCTGCTGAGTTTTCAATAACGAGACCTTCACCTTTGCTTACAGTAAGTTTCGTAGCATCATTCAAAATACTCCAACCACTATACGAAGTAGCTGTGGTCCAGTCTTGTGTTGCAACAAGAGTACCCTCAACAGGAGCCTCTTCCAATTCACCCCAATCAATGAACTCCTGGAATGAAACTTCGTCAATGTTGTATGTTATAGCATCGCCATTCTTCTCGGAAAGGTTCAATACATAATATGCGACTTGCTTGCCATTCTGGTCTGTTGCATCGGAATTGAATGTACGCTTGATTTCAGTCCATTCACCCACTGTGAAGGCAACTGCGTCACCAGCTGGAGCTGGTCCCCAACCATTACCATCTGCAGTACTGTGGAGTTGAGCTGCTACTGAAATCTCCTTGGAAGCCTTAGCTTTCATAGAAATTTGTAAAGACTTGCCACGGAGTTCCTCTGGAATCTCGAAGAAGATCTGGCTGTCATAGTCATTGGCTGCCGAAGCGTTAGAAACGACCTGGATATAGCCACCTTCTGCACCATTACCATAAACGTATGGAGCTTTGGGGATAGGATTACCATTCGTATATGTCTCGGTACCCTTCGTGTAGTCCTTAGCAAAGATAGGAGTTGCGGTATACCAATCCTCCTGAGCCTCTTCGAACTTCACGTTTCTGAACTTATAAGTGACAGCCTCTTTAGCATCGCTTACATCAGAGAGATCCAAGCAATACTGGTCAGCCTGCAAGTTCTTCCAAGTACCAGTAGATTGAACACCATTAGTCTTGAGGATACGTTCGATAGTAGTCCATTCGCCTACCTTGAACTCAACACCCTTACCAGGTCCAGGGTTACAACCCCAACCATTACCAGTAGCTGTTGCCTGGAAGCTTTCAGGACAAGTAATTTCCTTAGTAGCCTGAACCTCCATAGTCATCTTGGAAATTGTACCAACGAACTGCTCTGGAATAGCAATCCAAAGCTGGCTGTTATAAGTATTAGCAGCGCCAGCGTTAGAGATAACCTCTACATAGCCACCTTCTGCATCAGCCACATAACGAGCAACTGGATGTGGATTTTGGCCATCAGAGTATGAAGCAGATGGATCCTGATAGTCCTTAGCATGGAACTCATTGTTGAGATACCACTCAGAACCTCTAGAAATCTGAACATCGTCGAAGTAGATGGTTCTCTCAGCATCACCACTCAGGTTGAAGCAAAGATCTGTAAAGTCATTTTTAGCTTTTTCACCCGTACAAACGAATGTTACAGTTTGCCATTCTGTTGTTACATTCAGAGGTCCGAATGGGTTGCCACCTGTCTTGTAACCCCAGTTATTGTGAGCCTGGCTTTCCAATGTGTACTCACCATCAGCCTTTACGCGGAATGTAACTTTGAAACCATCCTTGCTTCCGTTTGCGACAGTCTTTCCAGCCTCTGTACCTCTAATCCAAATCTGAGATTGTGGATTAACATTAGCTGGCACGTTACATACGATACAGCCATTAGATACATCATCAGCATCAGCACCCCATACAGGCTCTACCTTATCCTTCCATGCAAAGTATGGACTACCTTCAGTTGCATTCTTGTCTGCTCTGAATCTGAAGAAGTCAGCTCCTGTGTACCAAGCTTCCTTTTCAGGAGCAGGAGGAGCAACAGCTGGCTTAACCAGAGTAAGTTTGAAGTTGTCAACAGTGAACCAACGAGCAGCCATTGGAGCTTCGAAGCTCTTTACACCAATGCGGATTTTGCCATCAGTCACTTCAATTGCGTCAGTAACATAAGGAACGCGAGTTTCACTATTCACGTCAACAAGCTTAGAAACAGTTTTTTCACCAACTGTAGCATAAACACCAACTGTAGGCTTGAACTCAGTGTAATCACCACCTTCATTGTTCAAAGAGTTGTACATTTCTGCACTAACAGTGTAAGTTCCATTTGGAAGACCGGTGATTTCCTGCCAATAATCGAAGGAAGCCTCTGCGCGATTAGAAGCATTACCTGCCCAATATTCGAAATCGCCACCATGATCAGGACCATTACCGCCAAGAGGCTTTTCAAAAGTCCAACCATCCTTAGCACCGCAATCGAAGTTAGCAATAGCGCGAGTGAAATCAGAACCAGCAGTGAGCTGAGTCATTGCAAGAGCTGGAAGAGCTGCTTCCACCTTCTGTGCATCAGCAAGTGCATCTTCCGACTTATCTGGGTCGATACCCTCTATAGCTGCATCGTAAGCAGCAGATGATGCACCCCTCTTCTTCATAGCTTCACCTTCTGCAAGGAGAGCCTTCAGAGCTGGTACATAAGTGGTCGATACAGGAACAAAAGCAAAGTAAACAGCTTCTTCCTTATTAGCTGTACCACCATCTGCACCCTTGTAAAGACCTGTACCAATGTTCTTCAGAGAGAAACCTTTTCCCTCTACAAACTGAACATCCCATACTGCACCATAGTCGATGTCTTGACCCAGTTTCTTGGCTGTGATACCCAAGTTGAAGCAGCACCAACCGCCCTTATCCTGAGAGTTCAGATACTTACCTCCCCAATCTGAAGTTGGAATTGGCGTTCCATTAGGAGCCACAAGATGGAGAAGATAATAACCATGGACAGACTCGTCTTCGTTTTCAGCCAAACTTTCGAGCTGCCACGTGTAACCAGAATTTGTTGTAACAAACGCGCTACCATACGCGTCGAAAGCCAAATTCTGGTTGTTTGAGCCAAACAGTGCCTTTTCAGCAGCCTTGTCAACAATCGCAAATGTCTTGCCGTCAAGAGCTGCAACACTGGTAAACTCATCACCAAGTTGGACAGTTGGTGGAATAGCAGCATTTGCCACCATCGCAACTACCATTGTCAGGAGAAATGTAAATAATTTTCTCATAATTGGTTTGAATTTAAGTTAATAAAAAAATTAATAATAAAAAATTGTTATTTAATAACGTTGATTGTTCTCTGGTTTTTGGTCTTTTCTTACATATATAAATAATGTGTAAAAAGATTAGTATGTAAATGGCGTAGCTCCCCTTTCAGGACTGCGGAATGTACCGCGCACCAAATCGGCGGTAAAGTTACACTTTTATAATTTTAACACGTTTAAATTTTGTAACAAATCTTTTAATTTATGATACATTTAGGCATTTTTGGACGATTTTGGCATGTAGAGTGAACAAAATAGGGGTATAAGGAGAGTTGACAGTTGACAGTTGACAGTTGATAGTTGAGAGTTGACAGTTGACAGTTGACAGTTGAGAGTTGACAGTTGAGAGTTGAGAGGGAGGGGAGAGGAAGATGAGTAAGGATATATTATTTTGCCCTTAGGGTAATGAATTAGCGTGAGCAGGGGAAAATTTATGTTCCAAAGTTTGGAATGTACGTTTCAAAGTTTGAAATATAAAAATGATAAGGGGGTTAGAAGTTTTTGTAGGTAGCAACGGAAAGAATGTAACCCTTGTCGAGATGTTCTTCTGTGTGAAGGTACACATTATTATATTTAAAGAGGAGGTTCGGAAGGTCGTCATCGATGCCTCGACCTGTGAGTTTGACAACGGCTTCCTTCTGAGTCCAAAATCGGGTGAAGGGAATTTTGGGGTCAGGAGCAGAAGAGACAAGGGCAAATTCCTCTGGGGAAAGGACATGACGTGCAAGGGATTCGCTGTAACGACCAATAGACTCGACATCAACACCTACAGGTCTTTCAGAAAGGACACAAGCAATGGCTTGTTTGCAATGGGAAAGGGTGAAATAGAGTTGACAGTTGACAGTTGACAGTTGACAGTTATGGTTGGGGGTGTGAGGGGAGAGAGGTGAGGCGTGAGGGAAGAGAGGGGAGGTGTGAGGGGAGAGAGACGAAGGGAGAGAAGTGAGGGGTGAGGTGAAGGAGAGTTCGGGTTTGCCGTGTTCGCCTATGAGGAAGGAGGGTTGTTGGGTGATGCCATAGGTCTCTTGGAGGGCTTGGCATAGGAGCAGGTAGGCAAAAGCACATTCTTTTCGGCCTTGTTCATGCTTGAAGCGCAGGGCTTTTTCGCGTCGCCAATCAGGAAGGGAAGCAATAGCCGCCTCAAGTTCTTCAGAAGTGATGGTGGCAAGATCGTCTCTCACATAAAGTTTATAATCTTTCTCCACAGTTCTTGCAGTAGTTGGCTTTGAGGTCGGTTTTTTCGTTGCAGCGAGGGCAGCGACCGTTCTTGCCCTTGCGCTTGGTCTCGTCTATCATGGTGGCAGACACGATACCTGTGGGGACAGCGATGATGGTATAACCCAGAATCATGACGATGCTGGAAAGGAGGCGTCCTACGAGGGTGACAGGTGTGATGTCACCATAGCCAACGGTCGTGAGGGTGACAATCGCCCAGTAGATGCTGGTGCCGATGTCCGTGAACTGCGTGCCTGGCTGGTTTCCCTCGACGATGAACATGAGAGTTCCGATGATGGTGACGAGGATGAGGACGAAGAGGAAATAGACGAGTATCTTACGGAGACTCAGGCGGATACTCTGCAGGAGCAGGTAGCCCTCGTTGATGAAGGCGAAGAGCTTGAGCACACGGAAGATACGTATGAGTCGGAACACACGCAGGATAAAGAAGTAGCGTGCAGAAGAGAGACATGGAATGAAGGAAAGATAGAGCGGCAAGGTCGCCAAAAGGTCGATGACACCAAAGAAACTGAGAGCATAGTCCTTGGGGCGAGGCGAGCAGTAAAGTCGAAGGATGTACTCGATGGTGAAGAAGAAGGTGAGAATATACTCCAGTATGGTAAGCACGTCCTTGAAACGTCCCATCACCGCTGGTTTGGTCTCGATGAACGCGACAATGAGGCTGAGGACGATGGCAATCATCACAGAGATGTCGAATGCCTTACCCGCCTTGGTGTCGGAATTGAACACGATATTGTAGAGGCGCTCCTTGTCTTTGAGCAATGCTATAAACTTTTTCATGGGTGCAAAGTTAGTAAAAAGTTTTAAACCACCCAACTTTTGCACATCTTTTTTTTAGGTGTGCAGTTTTTGCAAGCGATTTTTACACACATCGTTAATCAGTGTGTAAAATGCTCATAATTACATGCTTTTTATTTGTCCAAACCAGATTTTGTTCGTAATTTTGACCTCGAAAAACCGCACACCTCTCACGGAGTGTGCATTTTTCATGCCATTAACTCGAAGAAAGAGATAGAATAACATATGACCAATACAATGCTTGACAGGTTCCTGAAAAAGTCAACCTTCACCTCTCAAGAAGATTTCGAGAAGAACTTTGAATTTGTGATTCCCGAAAACTTTAATTTTGCCTATGACGTGATGGACGTATGGGCAGAAGAGACGCCCGATCGCCTGGCGCTGCTGTGGTGCAACGACAAGGGGATTGAACGTCGATTCACTTTTGCTGATATACGTCGCGAATCGAACAAGGTGGCGAGTTACCTGAAGTCGCTGGGCATCGGAAAGGGTGATTTCGTGATGCTCATCATGAAGCGCCGTTACCAGTTCTGGCTCACGATGCTGGCATTGCACAAGCTGGGCGCTGTGGCGATTCCCGCTTCTTTCCTGTTGACAAAGAAGGACATTGTGTATCGTGTCAAGTGTGCTGATGTAAAGGCGATTGTGGCGACTGGTGATCCAGAGATACTGAAGCACATCAATGAGGCGCATGCTGAATGGCCTGCGCTGAAGCATCGCATCAGCATTGGTCCTGTGGTGCCTGAAGGTTGGGATGATTTCAAGGCTGGCGTGAAAGTGGCAAAGGAATACAAGGAAGAGCGCGTGACCAAATCGTCGGACTTCCTGCTGATGTACTTCACATCGGGCACGAACGGACAGCCCAAGATGGCGATTCACGACCACACCTATCCTCTGGGACATATCGGCACAGGCGCTTTCTGGCACAACCTGCACATGGGCAGCCTGCACTTGACGGTAGCTGACACAGGTTGGGCAAAGGCAACGTGGGGAAAGATGTATGGGCAATGGATTGCTGGTGCAACGCTGTTTGTGTATGACCACGAGAAATTCCATGCTGCCGACATTCTGGAGAAGGTGGGACAGTACAGAATCACCAGTTTCTGTGCGCCTCCAACGATTTACCGCTTCATGATTCGTGAAGACCTGAGCCGTTTCGACCTCAGTTCCTTGGAACACGTGACAACAGCAGGCGAGGCATTGAACTCTGCCGTATATGATAAATTCCTCGAAATCACAGGATTGGAAATCAAGGAAGGTTTCGGGCAGAGTGAAACCACCTGTCTGATAGCCACGACCCCTTGGATGAAGACCAAGCCAGGTTCGATGGGCAAGCCAATGCCACAATACGACATTCACCTGTTGACACACGAGGGGAAGGAAGCAAAAGTAGGCGAAGAGGGACAGATTGCCATCCGTACAGACAGAGCGAAGCCCATCGGATTGTGCTGCGAGTATTACCACAATTCTGGCGAGACGAAGAAGGGCTGGCACGACGGCTTCTACTTCACTGGCGACTTGGCCTACAAGGACGAGGACGGCTATTTCTGGTTTGTGGGACGTGCTGACGATGTCATCAAGTCGTCAGGTTATCGTATCGGTCCTTTCGAGGTGGAAAGTGCGCTGATGACTCACCCATCTGTGGTGGAATGCGCCATTACAGGTGTGCCAGACGACATCCGAGGTATGGTGGTGAAGGCGACGATTGTGTTGGGCAAGGAATGGAAAGACAAGGCGAATGAAGACTTGGTGAAAGAGCTGCAGGATCATGTGAAGAAGACAACTGCTCCCTATAAGTACCCACGTATCATTGAATTCGTGGATGAACTGCCCAAGACACACTCTGGAAAGATCAGAAGAATTGAGATTAGGCAGAACGACGCGAAGAAAACTCAGAGTTGAGAAGTTAGAGGTTAGAGATTAGAGGTTAGGGGTTAGAGGTTAGAGGTTAGAGATGACGGAACAAGAGTGGATTGCGAAAGGTAAGGAAGCGTATGCAAGGCAGGACTGGAAGACCTGTCTGGATGCTTATGCTGAGGCCATCAAGCTGAATCCTGCATCAGAAGCGGTGGAGTTGAGGAAGATGACGATGAACATTGTGGAGTTCTACTGCAAGGACAGATTTAATCCATAAGAGGTGAGAGATTAGAGGTGAGGGGTGAGAGTATAGTGGTTAGAGTTAAGAATTAAAGTAAAGTAAAAGTAAATAATAATATGGCAAAAATGAGAGGCGCTATCGTTGTGGACATCGAGCGTTGCAAGGGATGCAACCTCTGCACGATAGCTTGTCCGTTACATCTTGTCACACTGAGCAGCACCGTCAACCACAAGGGTTACAACTATGCAGAACAGACCGATTGGGAAAAGTGCAATGGTTGTACCAGTTGTGCGATTGTATGCCCTGACGGCTGTATCACAGTTTATCGTAAAAAGGAGGAAAACGATGGATAACGGACAGAAAGATTTAGTATTGTTGAAAGGTAATGAGGTGATTGCCAAGGCCGCCATCCGCTATGGTTACGACGGTTTCTTTGGCTACCCTATCACCCCACAGAGTGAAGTGTTGGAGACACTCGCTGTTGATAAGCCTTGGGAGACCACAGGTATGGTGGTGCTTCAGGCTGAGAGCGAGCTGGCTTCTATCAATATGCTGTATGGCGCAGGCTGTACGGGCAAGCTGGTGTTCACATCCAGCTCATCGCCTGGTATCGCGCTGATGCAGGAAGGTATCAGCTATATGGCAGGTAATGAGCTGCCTGGCGTGATTGTCAGCGTGGGTCGTGGTGGTCCTGGTTTGGGAACCATCCAACCTGGTCAGGCCGACTACTATCAGGCTGTGTATGGCGGTGGTAATGGTGACTACCACACCATCGTGCTGGCTCCCAACAGCGTACAGGAGATGAGCGACTGCATGGGTAAGGCTGCTGAACTGACGTTCAAGTGGCGTATGCCTGTGATTGTGCTGTCAGACGGTATGCTTGGTCAGATGATGGAGACAGTGGAACTCCCACCCTATCGTCCACGTCGCACAGAAGAAGAGATTGGCAAGCAATGTCCTTGGGCCACCAACGGTATTGGCTTGAAGAACAGAAAGTACAACTTCATGTCCACTTTGGAGTTCGACCCACAGGTGATGGAAGATCGCAACCAGAAGATGGCTGCCAAGTACCGTCAGGTGGAGGCCGAAGAGGTGGATTACGAGCTTTATCGCGTGGATGACGATACAGAATACCTCATCGTGGCATACGGTATCTCCTCACGCATCAGCATGAAGGCTATCGACCTGCTGCAAGAGACAGGCATCAAGATTGGCATGTTGCGTCCTAAGACGTTGTGGCCTTTCCCCAACAAGATCATCAGCCAACTCTCAGAGCGCATCAAGAGCATCCTCTGCGTGGAACAGTGTGAAGGTCAGATGATTAACGATGTACGTCTTGCCACTGAAGGTCAAGCAACCGTGTTCCACTCTGGACGTTCAGGTGGTATGGTTTCCTCTCCAATGGAAGTGGTGGAGGACTTCAAGAGTATGGCACGCGAAAGAATGAGTAACAACTGGCCAAAGGGCTACTGGATGAAATAACCAGCCCGCTGGCGTTTCTCATTTTCAATCTTCAATTTTCAATTGAAAAAAGAAAGCAATATGTTGACAAAAGAACAATTAATAGTACCTGAGAATAGGATTTATGGCAAGCCAACGCTGATGAACGAGACGCCAATGCACTACTGCCCTGGCTGTAGTCATGGTGTGGTGCATAAGTTGGTGGCTGAAATCATCGAGGAGATGGGCATGGAGGAAGACACCATCGCCATCTGCCCCGTAGGTTGTGCCGTGTTTGCCTACCGTTATGTGGATGTCGATTGGATTGAAGCCAGTCACGGACGTGCTCCTGCTTGTGCTTCTGCCATCAAGCGTCTGTGGCCCAACAAGCTCGTCTTCACCTACCAGGGCGATGGCGATATGGCTTGTATTGGTACAGGCGAGACCATTCACGCCCTCAATCGTGGTGAGAACATCGCCATGATCTTCATCAACAACGCCATTTACGGCATGACTGGCGGTCAGATGGCACCTACTACCCTGATGGGCATGAAGACTGCGACCTGCCCTTATGGTCGTCAGGCAGACCTGCACGGATACCCACTCCACATCACTGACCTCGCTGTCAACCTCGAAGGCACCTGCTACGTAACCCGTCAGGCGGTCAACACTGTGGCGAACATCCGCAAGGCAAAGAAGGCCATTCGTCAGGCATTCGAGAACTCTCTGAACAAGAAGGGCACTTCCCTCGTCGAGATTGTATCTACTTGTGCATCAGGATGGAAGATGACACCAGAACAAGCCAACCAATGGATGGTGGACAACATGTTCCCATACTATCCACTGGGAGACTTAAAGAACACTGTAGTAAAGGAATAAGACTATGACTGAAGAAATCATCATATCAGGCTTTGGAGGACAGGGTGTCCTCTCAATGGGTAAGATTCTTGCCTATGCCGGCATTATGGAAGACAAGCACGTGAGTTGGATGCCTGCCTACGGCCCTGAACAGCGTGGCGGTACTGCCAATGTGACTGTCATTGTGAGTGACGAGGTGGTCAGCTCCCCTATCGTCAGCGCCTACGACACAGCCATCGTGCTCAACCAACCCTCTTTGGAGAAGTTCGAGCCACAGGTGAAGCCAGGCGGCACCATCATCTACGATGGACACTCCATCATTCAGCCACCCAAGCGCGACGACATCAATGTCTATCGCATTGACGCCATGGAAGAGGCTGCACGTACAGGCAATTCGAAGGTGTTCAACATGCTCGTCCTTGGCGGATTCCTCAAGGTGCGCCCCATCGCAACAGTGGAAGACGTGGTGAAGGGACTGCACAAGGCACTGCCTGAACGCCACCACAAGCTCATCCCCATGAATGAGGAAGCCATCCGAAGAGGCATGCAAATCATTCAGAAAATGAATTAAAGGAAAGCCCGCGAATGACAATCATTTGCGGGCTTTCTTTTTCTCAATACGCTTCGTCTGTCCTGATTTCTTCCTTATCCAATTTCTTGCCGTCTATCTTGCGCCAAGCGACAACGATATAAGCAAGGACGAAAGGTATCAGGAGGCTGACATAGAACATCGTTGTCAGCGTGAATTCGCTGGAGCAGGAGTTGGCAATGGTCAGGGAAGACTGGAGGTCTGCGGTCGATGGATAGTAGGCCGTATTGTTCCAACCTGCACAAAGGAGGAGAGACAGAACGGTCAAGACCACACCAATGCCGACTGGCCAGATGTTGGAGGAAGTGAGAGGCAAGAGGTTAGCGTCAGGAGCCTTCTTCTGTCCACTGATGATTTCCTTGACAATTCCATACAGCACCAGCACCACACCCACAAGCAGGAGCACGAGCAAGTACCACATCTCCAAGAAGTTATTGAGGTACTTGTAGGGTGCCATCGAGATGATGCCTGTGACGGGATCGTAGGCATAGCCGTCCTTCAGCAGCAGGTGCACCAGATAGCTCACGAAGAGCACCAGGAAGGCGATGGTGCTGCCCATCAGTCGCACAGAAGCACGAGCACGGATATCAGCATCGTTCACATTGTTCATAATATACAGGATGCCCAAAATACGTGCCAAGAAGAACACAGCAAAGCCAAACACCAGCACCCAAGGATTGAGCAGAGCGTCCAAGCCATGGGAAGCATTCGCCCACTGACTGATGATGGGAGAACCGACAGTTGAGAGTTGAGAGTTAGCATCCACGAGGTTTTCCTTGGCCACGATGAAGTTGCTGCCTTCGAAGAAGGTTGCCACAGCACCACCCAAGAGCACAGGACCTACGATGCCGTTCAGCACCAAGAAGAACTGGAATGTCCTGGCACCCAGCAGATTGCCGAGTTTGTTCTGGAACTCATAACTGACAGCCTGCAACACAAACGAGAACAGGATAATCATCCACAGCCAGTACGCACCACCAAAGCTGGTGGAGTAGAACAATGGGAAGGAGGCAAAGAAGGCGCCACCAAACGTCACGAGCGTGGTGAACGTGAATTCCCACTTGCGACCTGTCGAGTTGATGACCAGTCGGCGGCCTTCGGCATCACCACCCAAAGAACCAACCAAGGAATTGGCACCCTGCACAAACAAGAGGAATACCAACAAGGCTCCTAACAACGAAACGAGGAACCACCAATATTGCTGCAAAAATTCGTATGTCATGACTCTGGTCCTTTCTTTATCTGTTTCAGTAAAATGTTGATTTCCACTGCCAGCATCGTCGTGAAGAGCACAAGAAAAATGAAGAACGTGACGATGACGCTTGCCGACTGCAGGTTGCTCACGGATGCCCATGTGGGCAGCATGTCCTGAATGGTCCAAGGCTGGCGACCGAACTCGGCCACCAACCAACCGCATTCTGATGCGACATAAGCCAATGGCACCATCACGATGGCCGTCCAATGTAGCCACTTCGGAGCCGCTGTGATGTCCTTTTTGTAAAGGAAGAAAAGCACCACCATGAAGAAGAGGATGAGCAGACAGCCCACTCCCACCATCACACGAAAAGCATAGAAGTTGATCGGCACGAAAGGCACTACCTCGCTCTTGTCACGGATGTAGCCATAACCGAAGTACGGCATGTTCTCCTGCAACACCTGCAATTGGGCAGCAGCCGTCGAACCATCATCACTCGAAGCGAATTTCGCCTGACGATAGGCCGCCAAAGCCGCTATCGCCTTCTTACCTCGTTCAATCTTCTCATCGACAGACAATTCCACTGTACCGTCTGGCTTGGTGTAGCCGTTCAGGATGTCGTTGATGCCTGCCACATAACCATGAGGATCATTCGTGGCCAGGATGGACAAGGCGTAAGGCACAGCAATCTTCAGCGGAGCCTCCGCTTCGTTCTCATAATCAGGTTGTGCAAAGGGATTGATGAGGGCGATACCCGTCAGGCTCTGGTCTGTGCCACCATTGTAGAGGGCTTCCATCGCCGCCAACTTCATGGGTTGCACCTCAGCCACACGTGCTGCCGACTGATGTCCTGTGAGGGCAGCACCTACCGATGCCACCAGACCCACGATGGCTGCAATCTTCAGGCTCTCCACCGCCAACTTCTGTTCACGACCTTTCAGCAGGTACCAGCAACATACCGCCACAACAAACACAGCTCCGATAATCCAGGCCGAGATGACCGTGTGGCAGAACTTGTCAATAGCGAAAGGCGACAGCGCCACCTCAGCAAAAGAGACCATCTCGTTGCGCATCGTGTCTGGGTTGAACGCACAACCCACAGGACACTGCATCCACGCATTCGCCACCAGAATCCACCAGGCGGAAATCGTAGCTCCTAAGCCAGTCAACCACGTTGCAGCCAGGTGGAAACCTGCCGACACCTTCTTCCAGCCGAAGAACATGACTGCCACAAACGTGCTCTCCATGAAGAAAGCGACAATGCCCTCCACAGCCAATGGCGCTCCAAAGATGTCGCCAACGAACCACGAATAGTTAGACCAGTTCGTGCCAAACTCAAACTCCAGAATGATGCCTGTCGCCACACCCATGGCGAAGTTCACGCCAAAGAGCTTCTGCCAGAACTTGGCGACATCCTTCCAGAAGGGCTTCTTCGTGCGGTAGTAGCACGTCTCCGCAATGCCCATGATGACCGCCAAACCCAAGGTCAACGGCACAAACAGCCAGTGATAGATGGCAGTCAAGGCAAACTGGGCTCTCGACCACTCAATCATGCTGTCATCAAGATTGTACAGGAATTCCATAGTGTTAATAGGTATTTAAGTTAGTACTCCGTTGTATCAGTTCAGTTGCCACATACTCGCTTTCAGCACCCTCTTCTGCATTCTCTTTCAGGAAGTTCGGGAAGAAGAACACCTTCAGCACCACAAAGATAATGAAGAGCTTGATGAGAATGACCGTCCAGAGCACCTTCCCCAGCGTCATGCTGCGGAACCCATCATAATAGAGGTCAAATGCCCTGTGCCAAAACCCATTCTTCTTCATCGTCTGGTTTCTCAATCTTTCCGTTTATCTATAAATTCGTAATCCTTGTACTGGCTGCGAGGGAAGGTAAAGGTGGCGTCGGTAATGCCCCCTGCCTTGAAGTCGGAGATATCCACATTCGCCCAGATGAAAGCCACCTTGATGCGCAGCTGGAGCGGGTCGCGTGTCTTCTTGTCGAGCAAGGCACGAATCTCCTTCATACCCTTCTTGCCCTTCTTCACACGGAGCGTGATCAGGTAGCCACGCGGGTCGGATGCGATGTGGTAGGTGTAGTTCTCTGGCTCGAACTTGAAGTCATCACCAAAGCGGCTCTGCTTCGGGTCATCGCCACGATAGATCTCCACACGCTTCTTGTCCTCCTTCACCACATATGCCGTCACACCATCGTTCCACGACTTGCTGGAACTCGATGCGTACTTGCTCTTCTTGCCCTTGTACCAGATGGTGCCCTCCGTCTTGTAGATGTTAGCCACATTCACCTTATAGTGCAGGGAAGCACCCTGTGCACCAAACACTTTCTCATATACCTCATCAAACATCTTGCGTGCCTGACGGGTGTTGGCATTCTCCTGTGCCTGCACACCCAGCACCGTCAACAGGAACAGCAATCCAAAGATCAGTTTTGTCTTCATTCTATAGGTCTTCGTCATTTATCGTTGCAAAGATATGAATTATCAGGGAATTATTCATCAATTATTCATCAATTTCCCCTCAAATATCCTTTTTTTCACGCTGCAAAGTTACGGACTATATCGTGTACCCGCAAATTTGTTTCCAAACAATCCTCTTTTTTGGAAACCGTTTCCAATTTTTCTTGTTTTTTGGAAACGGATGAGCTTCCGATGCCCACAAAGGCTCGCAATGTCAGCAGACATCCCCCCGATCAGTCAGCAGACAAAGCCCCACTGATTGACTATAGTCAGGCGGTTAGCAGGCTCAAAAGTGTTATTTTGTTATTTTGTTATTTTGTTATTTTTTTGTTTTTGAACCGTGCGTGTACCTTATTATATATATATTATATATTAGGTATATATTATATATATAATATATAATATATACCTAAAAGGACAGAA
>JAEEGJ010003420.1_pt1 | contig 61634 bp, 46 predicted proteins | sample 8958761 | NCBI WGS metagenome assembly JAEEGJ01 (sample SAMN16246546, study PRJNA631951) | gut metagenome | biome: gut microbiome; feature: rumen; material: RS-attached | host: Bos | place: Iran: Karaj | collected 2018-10 | reverse complement strand
ACCAAGGCGGCCGAGGAGCAGCTTCCTTTCCATATTTTCAACCGTGCCGGCGGCGGCTTCGTGATTGTCGCGGCCGACGATGCCTGCAATCCCATCCTGGGATATTCTTTTACGAATGCTTTCGGCCGTGGCGCTGACATGCCGGAAGGCCTGAGCGACTGGCTCGATGACCTGGCGGAACAGGTCGGCATGGCCCGGGAGGCTTCGTCCGTGGAGCGTGCGAAAGCCCTTCGGAAATGGGATGCCGTCTTCGTGCAGACCAAGGCGGGTGAAGGATACAAACCCGTTGTCGTGCATGAAACCCCGCTGTGGGGCCAGCGGACCCCTTTCAACGACCGGGCGCCCGAAGTGGGCGGCAAGAGATCGGCGGCGGGCTGTGTGCCTTTGGCCATGAGCATGCTGGCGCGTTTCTTCTGCTATCCGGAGGCGGGCAAGGGAGTGTTGCCGACCTATACCTATACCACGGATTCGAAGGAAAGCATCACCATCCCTGCCTATACCTTGGGCGAGAAATACGACTGGGCCCACATCAAGATGGATTATCGCGACGGCTATACGGCGGAAGAAGCGGCCGCCGTTTCGCAACTGGTGTACGAATGCGGCGTGATGGTCCAGGCAAAATTTGACGCCTCCTCCACCAGCGCCAATACCTTCAATATGGCGCGCAAGGCCATTGAGTATATGGGCTATGATGCAGCTGCAACGGGCTACTATCGTTCCTATTTCAGTGATGAGGCCTGGCTCGGGATGCTCAAGGCCGAACTGCAGAATCATCCGCTGCTCTATTCGGCACACCGTGAAGACGAGGGCGGCCACTCCTTCCTGGTGGATGGCTATGACGAACAGGGCTTCCTGCGTATCAACTGGGGTTGGAACGGCGACAGCAACGGTTATTTCGCACTGTCTGCCTTCGTCCCCAATCCGGACCGGAAGTATGTCCTCGATCATGGCGCTGTTTTCGGACTGGTCCCCGACCGGGGCGGCGTTTCTGCCGAGTATCTCTACCTGCTCAGCGGTACGTCCAGCTCCGGCATCGATTTCAAAGGACTCGAGACGGACGGCCCGGTCGTACCCCGCAAAGATTTCAAGATGAAGGTCGGCGGAATCTGCAATGGCGGAAACGCGCCTTTTACCGGCTACTTCATCGTCGCCCTTACCGATGCCGAGGGCCATATCAAGGATTTCGTATGTGGTTCGCAGTTCTACGACACGACAAATCCCCGCAGTTGGCGTGGTTACCCCAGCATCTCCTGCGTACTCAACACCTATCCTGCGGAAGGAGACAGGCTCCGCGCTTTTTACCGGGGAGAGAACTGGGGCGAAAACCAGTGGACGCCTTTCCTCTATGACAAGACCGACGGAACGGTGGGCGAAATCCTGGTCTATGACAACCAGACGCTTGCCGAAGCGACGCGCCTGTCTTATGGCAAGCTGCTCAAGCTGGTGAACATCGATACCAAGGACAATGTGGAATGGGAGCTGAAAGCGTCCGACGGAAAAGCCGTGACAGGCTGTGTCAATTATTCCGGAACCTCGATGACCATCGACGCCAGTTCCCTGAAAGGCGGCTACACGCTGACCCTCAAGCGCGGCAGTGACCAATGCTCTATTACCCTTACATTCTGACGACCATGAAAAAGTATATCTCGCTGTTTTTCCTTTCAATAGTCCTGCTGACTGCCTGCGAGCAGGAAGATCCCGAGTTGTCGCTGAGCGTCAGCCAGGCGACGGTTCCTCCTGAAGGAGGCTCTGTCTCGGTCATGGTATCGAGCAATGTCAGTTGGACGGCCACGGCAGACCCGTGGATATCGGTCGGCACCCCTTCGGGCAGCAAGGGCACGACGACGGTCCAGGTAACCGTATCCGCGAATACCGGCACTTCGAGCCGCAAGGGCAATGTCAGTTTTGCGGCCGGAACCCTCAAGCGCAACCTGGTCGTCACCCAGGCCCAGCCGCTCTCCCAGAAGCTGACGATCGTCCACAATCTCAAGTCCTTCACTGTTCCCTCGATCCTGGGCACCGGCATGTCGGCCCGCGTCGATTTCGGGGAAGGGGAGAAGAAAGAGTATGTGAACGGTCTCAAGTGGGACTACACTTCTTCCGGCACGCACAAGGTGGTGATAGAACTCGCCGGCGGCACTTCCTTTACCATGGAGAGCATCGCCGGCGTATCTGCGATTGACATGAGCGCTTTCTAGCGCTCTTTCCTGAAGAAATTCGCGATTTCGTCGATCAGGCAGTTGATCTCTTCCTGCGTTTCAATCGTCTCGACCGGGAATCCCAGGATCACGGTTTTATAATCGCCCTGGTATGCCACTCCGGCCGAGATGTTGTTTTCTGCATAGCGGAAAATGGTGGAGGCACCGTCTCCGACCGGCATCAGGCCGTCGGGTGATTCCACGCAGTACAACTTCTTGTCCAGCTGCTGGTTGAAATAGTAAAGGCTGTTGCGGGTGAATCCGAAGGGATTCTGCTCGCCCCGGACTTGGCCGCGCACGGCCGCGCTGTTGGTCATCCAGCGGTAATGGAGCACCTCGGTGGCGAATTTTTTGGCGGGATCGAAATAGTCGGCTTTCAACGTCGAATCGACGGGGAAGGAGAAGACCGGTTCCCAGAGATCCGAACCGACGTAGGCGCCGGACACCAGCAGGTTGCCGCCCACGCGGGTGAAGTCGGTGATCTGGTCGCGCAGGCCTTTCGGGAACACTTGATAGCGCAGCGCGCTTGCGCCTTGCCGGCCCACCTGCGTGGTGAGCTGCTTGCCGCAGATCAGGTCTGCTACGGTGTAGTGGTTCATGGCGATGCGCCGCTCTTCCACGGCGCTGCGGCTGGCCGAAACGAAATTGTAGCCGGCCCGCATCCAGGCGATTCCGTGGGAGAAAGGATAGTCGAAGGTGTTGCCGGCGATTTCCTTGGTCTCATAGTCGCTGTCGGAGGCGCCGAAGCCGGCGCTGTCGTCGTCCATCCAGGGGATGTGTCGGCGGTATTCATGCTGGTTGCCGATGTAGGAGATATCGTACACATAAGGCACGCCGCCGTCGAGCCGGTTCATGAAACCGGCATAGAGCGAGTCTTTACTGGCGAAGCTCACGGGTGCGCTGAGACGGTCGAAGTTGTTGACGATCAGAACGGTAGGTGCATCTTTCGATACGACGCCGACCGAGAGGATCTCACTCGGGAAGCTTTCGCCGCCGGCATTGGTGGCCGCGACGCGGAAACTGTAGATATGGCCGGGCTGCACGGGCAGTTCGGCATGGGCCTCGTCGAAGGCCTGCCCGTTGTTGAAGCCGCCTTCGTCGATGCGGGTATAGAGGATGTAGCCGGTAGCTTTGGCTGTGGGCTCGAGCGGGTCCGTCACGGGCTGCCAGCTCAGGCACACGTTGCCCTCGGCGTTCAGGTGGGCTTCAAATCCTTTCACGGGCAGGGGCTGCACGGTATAGTCGAAGTCGTTGACATAGGCCAGGAACTTGAGCATGCCCTTGTAGATGGCGCGCGAAACGGTGAAACGGAAATTCGGGTCGAGGCCATAGCGCATGTCGGCCAGGTTCTGGTGGGAGAGGAGTTCCAGCAGCATGCCGGGGACTTCGGGCATGCGGCTTTCAGCGTAGGAGCGGTCCCAGAGCTGGCGGCGGCTCCAGATGGGCTCGTAGAGGGCCCGGATGTCATTCACGATCTGGGTCTGGACGATGTCGGTGTAGTCGCGGCCGATGGAACGGTCTTCGCCGTTGGGATATTTTTCGTCGTCGTTCGACAGGCGGGTGTAGATGGCCAGCGTACCGACGATCGAGTCGTTGAGCGTGGTGCCGGCGTCAGTGTGGAAGGCAAACGAAAGGTCGAGCGGCACGTTGTAGCCTTTTTTGCCGGGTTTCAGGTAGGAGCCGTCCGACAGGGTGTTCACCCAGAGTCCGCGCGACATGTAGTCGTCGTTGTAGTCGGTGGTACCGGCGTTGCGCGAGTAGATGGTGTCGTTGTAGCCGGCCCACTGCAGCCAGTAGCGTGAGCCCTCGGTGAAGCGGGGGTAGCCGGAGATTTCGGGATCGAAGTCGTAGGCGCCTTCCTTGGTTTCCAGCGGTTCACGGGCCATATTGCCCATGCCGCCGCCGAAGCGGACGGCGTCGGCGGTCACGATGCTCTTGCCGTCGCCCTTGCTGCTGAGGAACACGCCCTGGGCTTCGTGGCTGCCTTTGCTGAAGCCGAAGCGGCCCAGGTAGATCCAGGTGTTTCCGCCCATCTGCTGGTTGACGCTGTAGCGGGTCACGCCGCCGTTGTGACGCACTTCGTACTGGGCTGCGTCGGTGCTGCCGGGAACGGTCTGGTAGGATACATACACGCCGTACTCTCCGTCTTCGGGGATCGTGGGAATCCAGCTGATGCTCTTGTCACCATCCCTGTCGGAGGTGGTCATGCGGGCCGTTCCCATCTTGAACGGGTTTTCCTTGTAGAGATAAGTCGTTTTCGGATTGGCGAATCCGGAGTCGGGTGCGGCCTCCCAGTTTCCGTTTTCCTGGTAGCCTTTGGCGCCCAGGTCATTGTCCACGATCACTTCGCGGGTGTTCCAGTCGCGTTCGCGGGGCAGCAGCACTACGGCGCCGGCGTTTTCAAGCATGGGCACCAGGAAAGGCACCACGTAGCTCTGGGTATAGAGGTCTTCCACGGTTTCGAAGATGCGGGCGCGCTGCCATTCCCAGCGGGCCAGCGACTGCTCGTAATACCAGCCGTGGCTTTGCCACAGGGCGATGTGGCGCTTCTGGAGGCCTTTCGTGGGCTTGTTGGGCGATGAGCTGCGGGTCACCAGCGGGGCGCTGAGCTGGTCGTGGAACTGTCCGGCGTACTGCTGGTGCTCCTTCACTGCTTTGCTGTCGCGCTTGTCGGTGAAATAGCGGCTCTTGTAGTATTCCACGGGCTTCTTGTCGGCGTAGAGCGAAAGTTTGTTCTTGTACTTGGCGTACTTTTTCGGCAGGGTCTGCCTGGCGATGGTGTAGATGTCCTTGATCTCCTGCTCTCGCAGGGGGAAGTCGACGAGGCCGCGGCTGAGGGTCAGCCGGAGGGTGCCGTCTTTCAGGATGGTGGCTTTTTCGACCGTGACGGCGCTCTGGACGGTGGTCTTTTCCTTTAGGTAGCTGGTGAGGGAATCGGCCATGGGCTGGAGTTCTTTGTCGCGGGCGGCCTGTGCCGGGACCGGAAGCAGGAGGGCCAGCAGCAGGAGGGGGAACAGCAGGGTACGGTTCATATGATTGGAATGGCTATTTCTTTTTGGCGGCCAGGCCGATGATGACCATCAGCAGCAGGCCGGTGGTGATGCCCAGCAGGTTGGCGTTCAGGTCTGCGGGGTCTGTGAATCGCTCCGGGTTGATGCGGGTCTGGAAACGTTCGAAGATGGTTGCGATGACGTTGGCCGACAAGGTCACCCAGCAGAGGGTCCGCCACCAGGAGTGGTTGTGGAATGCGAGGGTGCCCAGGACGGGGAAGGGCATGAACATCAGGAAGTGTACGCATTTGTCGAGCTGGAGGCCCATCCATTCACGGGGTACGTCGGGACCGGGGGTGAAGCTGCCGAAGCAGAGCCAGGCGAGGGCGGCGAGATAGAGGAGGAAGGCGATGGCCCAGATGAACTGCGTATTGAATTTCATTGCTTTCTGCGGTTTTTGCGTTGCAAGGTCTGGAAGTCGTTTTCAGCCTTGATCTTGTCGATGATCGTCGTCACGACTTCGTACATCTGGCCACCGATGCGGTAGTCGGCTTCGCAGATGAAATTGACGCGGTCTTGTTTCAGGAGCTTGCGGGCTGTGTCGACCTGGCGCTTGTTGTGCGGGTCGTACACGGCGATGGAATTGCCGCCGAACATCTTGACGATTTTCATGCAGGGGATGTCGGTGGTCCCGTCGCCGAAGTAGATCATGTGGCTGAAGGGGATGGGCTTGTCATCCTCTTTCTGGCTTTCGTTGACCTTGGTATTGTCGCTGATGTCCATGATGCCCTTGGCGATCTTGAACAGGAACTGGGTCTTGCCGGTGTAGTCGACGGCGACGGCTGGCCATACGGCTACGCCGTTCTCGTCATACCAGAACGAGCAGGCGAAGATTTTCTTGAACTCTTTTGCAATGCTGGTGCCTTCGATGAGTTCGGTCTGGCCCGAAGAATTGATATAGTGCTCGACAACCACGCCGTGGCGGCGTCCGTAGTCATTGATCAGGGAGAACCAGTTCGAAACGCCCTCGTACAGTTCGATGTGCTTGCCGAACGACACGAAGGAGTCGCGGGTCAGGGAGATGCCTTTTTTCCGGGCTTCGTCGATCATCAGCTTCATATAAGAGAGGATGCTGCTGACTTCCTGCCCGTCTGGCACGGCGTTGCTCTTGCTCCAGAATTCCTCGGGCGTCTGCCCGATCGCCTGGATGAAGCCGAACTCCTGCATGTTTCCCGGCGACAGCGTCCCGTCGAAGTCGTAGATCAGCGCTACAGTAGGTTTTTTCTTCATAACCTACAAAGATACATAAAATTTCGTCATGCCGGGCTTGATCTTCTCGTCATGCCGGGCTTGACCCGGCATCTATCTCCGTCTGGGAATGTCCCTCCCCAGACTCCGACCTGGTATCTCCTTGCGTAGTCTGTTCTTGGCGAAAGAAAATAGATGTCTTTTTCTAGATATGCGCTATTAAGTGCGGGTAGCGTCCCAAAATCTGACAGGGTACCATCAAAATCGGCCATTTTTGAAGGTAGCGGTCCAACGAATGGGACGCTACCGTCACTACGTAGCGCTCTACGAACGCCTCTAGAGATAGCTTCGCGCTGTTCGGGTGTTCTTTCTGGCATAAGATTGCAAATGGGTTTGGTAATTCTACTTTTAATCTTTAACTTCGTATAGAAACAAAATACTATAATACATTTCGTGGACCAAGGGATGGCGGTTTGCTCAACACGCATGATTTTGCTCCCAGAAGTATTTATTAATTGATGATATGAAAACAAGCCATCTATTGCTCTTCATTCTTGTCGTGACAGGGGTACTCGGGTCGTGTATCTATGACTTCAACCCCCAGGTCGACGGCGAGGGCGGCTACATGATCGTGGATGGCGACATCATCATAGGAGAGGTAAGCAAAATCCGCCTGAGTTATTCCTGGTCGCTGGTTGATACTACAGCTACGCAGGATGAGGAACGCATGCGGATTCTTTATCAGAGCAAAATGCACATTGAAGACAGCCAAGGCAAGCGTTATGAAAATATGTCACAGGAGGCCGGAAGCGCTATCGGTTATTTCGATATGCGGGAGGCCGATCCTTCGCTGGATTATCGCTTGGTAATAGAGAATACCAATGGAACCTACGCATCGTCCTGGGGCCGGGCAATACCCCCTGGCCAAATCGACAGCCTTTCTTTTCAGATTAACGACGACCTCGGAGTTTTGAGCATTTTGGTTTCCGCCCATTCTTCCGATCCGGTTCCTTCTTACTTCCGCTGGAAAGTGGATGAAACCTGGGAATATCATGCAGAAATTCGCGCCAACTACAAATACATTTACACGGGAGGCCCGGATGGGGAAGTCGTACCCATGCCGGATAGCGAGAGTACATACCGCTGCTGGTTGAGCGATTCCCGCCCCGAAATCATGACGGCAAGTACCGAAAAATTGAAGGAAGACAGGCTGGTGAACCATCAGCTCTATACCATCGGCAACCGCGACTGGCGCATCAGTGTCTGTTATCAACCCGAGGTTACACAGATGCGAATCACTGAAGAAGCCTACCGCTACTGGGAGCAATTGGATCGCAACGGAAAGGATGTAGGTGGACTGTACTCGCCCGAGCCATCTGAACTGCGCGGCAACGTTTCCAATGTAAATGATCCGTATGAACTTGTGCTGGGCTATGTGAGCGTGATGAGTGTTGCGCATGCGACCTTCTATGTGAAAGACGGCATAGCCCGTTTTTATCAAAGGCCGGAGCGACGTTACGCGATACCTCTTGTCTTAAACAACGGCTACCAATACCTGGAAGCCTACCAGATGTGGAGATCTCCTGCCACAGATGTCTGGAACGACAATGGTTACTGGCTCGGCTACGAATGGTGGCCGGATTACTGCTTGGACTGCCGATACGACGGCGGAACAAACAAACGGCAGCCGGAATGGCCGATTTAAGTTACTGGTGCTATTTATTCACCCGCTGGAAGACGATGGGAGTGGTGCTGAAGTCGGCGGCTATGCTGGTCCAGCCCTGGATCTCCAGGCAGCTGTCGTCGTCGTAGACTTTGGCCTGCATCTTCTTGCCTTTGGGAGTAGGTTGTGGTACGTAGCTGTATGTCATGTCACCTTCCTTCCAGAAGCCATCCTGGATATAGAAGCCCGTATCGTATTTGTAGAGCGTCAGTTGAAGGTCAAAGCCGTTATGACCGTCCACGGTGTAGGCAAATGAGTAGCAGAAACGTCGGCCGGAGAGCAGATACCCCGTGCCGTCGCCGCGAAACACCCAGGTGTAGGATCCGATGCCAAAAGAAGAGGCGGCACTCTTGGTGAATCCCGTCCAGCGCCCCACGATCGGAGACTTCTTGTCCTTTTCGGGGATGCCGTACTTCGGGTCACCCTTTTTGCTCGAGAAAGGATCTGATTTCTGCTTGTACCAAGGATAGGTCACGAAGGTGAACGCCCGGTCAAAAACCTTGTTGAACTCGTCCCAGGAACGAGCAGTAAATTCGATCGTATCGCCCGCCGCGAAGACGCAAAGATAGTCGTAGCCTGTAAACCCATCATTCGACTGATAGTTGGTCAGCCAGTAATTGAAAGGATCATAGGCGACTTCTTTCTTGCCGTTCTTGAGTGTCTTGACGGTCCGAAGGTATCCTGTGCCGTCTTGCTTGAAATGGCTTACCTCAGAGATGGAGAAGGGCAGTTCGGCATAAAGTTCAACCTGGTCGTCGATGCCGCTGCCGTTTACGCCGCCGATGTCGTGATGAAGATGCAACCAGTCACTTTGCCAAGTACCTTCCAGGATGTTTGGTGCTCCTTCGGCACTCTTCACGACTTCGGTACTGATGAGCAGGAGGCATTTCACGTCGCTGACCTCCTGAAGGAACTGGAAATATTCTCCCATGGTGGAGAATACGATTCGCTCCCCGGAAGGCTTGTAGACGCCAGTGATGTCATCATAAACGCCACAGATCAGGTGATACACTGTTTCACCGTGCCATTTCATCTGGTATACTTGTGTCGAGGCTCCGAGTGCATGCCCCTTGACGGTTTCCCGCAATGCCTCTGGAAGATTCTGGAAGGAGACGTGATTTACGGGGACTGCCCATCTTATATAGCCTACTTCTTGATAAAGACTCGTGATGTCCATTAGCCGTAAGGTCATGTTGCGGTTTTCCACATAGAAGGTTCCAATCTCCACGCCGTAAGATTCCTCAGGAAGAATCGGCATTTCTTTGCCGCCATTGTTGTTTTCAATCGGTTCACAACCGAAGAGAAGCGCCGTAAGGCAGAACAGAAACAATATAAGAGTCTGTTTCATTGCTTAACGATTGTTTAAATCTCTAAATGAATGAATAGCCGGATTCGTGCGTCTCACTCAATAATAATTTAACGATATGTATCCACTTGAGTAATTATTGAATCCTCGCAAATACTATTCCAATATCTCCAACTCTGATGATGACATGGACAAAGTACTCAACCGCCATACCCATAATTGCAACGCCGAAAAATGTGTCCCACCGTCCCGGGCCGCTGCGCCTTGGGACGTTGGGACAGTGGGACACTTTCCTCCTTCCTGCCCATGTACGTCCTACAGCCCTACGACGGGCCGTCCACCCGGCACGTCTGTCCCCGGTGCGGCGATAAGAAGAGTTTCACGCTCTACATCGACGAGTCCGGCAACAAGCTCGCCGACAACGTCGGCCGCTGCGACCACTCCTCCGCCTGTGGCTACCACTATACTCCGAAGCAATACTTCGCCGATCACCCTGATCTTCGTCATGCCCGGTTTGACCGGGCCTCTCAAAAGCCCAAGTCTGTCCCGCCGAAGCCCAAACTCCTCTGCACCATCCCCATCTCCTACGTCGAACGCTCCGTCCGCACCGACCGCGACTCCCACCTGATCACCTTCCTCCGCACCATCCTGCCATCCTCCACCATCGAAGCCCTCATCGAAGACTACCGTATCGGCGTCGCCCGCAATGGTGCCACCATCTTCTTCCAGCTCGACATCGAAGGCCGGTGCCGGACCGGCAAGGTCATGAAGTATGATCCTGAGACAGGCCATCGTATCAAAGATCCTGACACACCGTCTCGGATCACCTGGGTGCATTCCCTGATGCGCCAGGCCGGGCAGCTGCCCGCTTCCTGGAACCTGATGCAGTGCCTGTTTGGAGAGCACCTTCTCAAAGAGCATCCCGATAAGCCCGTGGCCATCGTCGAGAGCGAGAAGACCGCCGTTATCTGCGCCGGCCTGATGCCGAAATACGTCTGGCTCGCCACCGGTGGCAAATCCTGCGTCAACGACCGCCTCCTGGTCCTCTCCGGCCACAAAGTCGTGGCCTTCCCCGATGTCGATGGCTATCAGGAATGGATCGAGAAGCTGGCGAAGTACTCGGCCCCTAACCCCGTCATTCCGGGCTTGACCCGGAATCTCGACATCACCGTCAGTCCCATCCTCCAGCAGAACGCCACCCCCGAAGACCTTGCCGCCCACATCGACATCGCCGACTGGCTCATCCGCACACGGTGCAAGCCGGTGGCAGAGCCGGCGAAGGAACCCTCCATCACTTTCCTCAAAACTGCGCGATATATTGACCCGGCATATCACGCCGAATTAGAGGCGTTAATCACTGATTTTGAGCTAGAACTGATATAATTTCCGCCTCGTCATCTCAAAAAATGTTCCGCCAAAGTTTGTTTTTTTGAGCATCTTTGGCGGAACATTCGGCAGACGTCCGCCGAATTGGATACCCACGAATATGTTGGCAAAAATCGGCCAAATTCAGCAAAAACTGCTCATTTTGGCCGATTTTCTATGGGATATGTTATAGGCATATTATATGCTTTATATCAGCTAATTATCAATTATTTGAGCCTATCTCAAGTTATCGATATCGAGATAAAAAAAACCGCCACCTCAAGAAGTATCTTGAGCTAATAGAGGAGAAACCGCCGTATAAAAGATCTCTGGTTACTTCCGAGGACCAATGAAACGGTCTCCGTTGAAGTGGATCATGTGGTCAGGCTTATCGCCCAGCCATACTTCAGTTTCCCATGCAATGCTGTCCACGTGTTTCTTGAACTCTTTGGCATTCGGGAAGGCCGTGACATACACGACTCCGTAAGGACTGTCTTTCGTAAACTCTTCCAACTCCGTCACACGTTTCGGTGAAACCGGGCCATGGGAGGTGACGACTTCTATCAGGAACAGCCAGCCTCGCTCATTGTCGCTGATTACGATGTCCGGCAACTTTGAGTGCTCTGTAATGGGAATATGCAAGGCCGTAAGCCTCTCTTCGTTCATATACAGATTCTTATCCTCCGTGTCTCCGATATAGAGCAACTGGCCACCTGGCACGAACCGGGGCGCGAAATCCTCGATGACCGCAGCCTGAAGCTCGTTGTGCTCGCCAGGAGAAAGCATATACTCTTTGCCTTCGATCATCAGCGGAATCTTGTGAAACTCACGTTCTCCAGCATACTTTTGCCGCAAGATGACAGATTCAACCCCAAACTGGTTGACTTTATTTTCCCATTCAGGTGTTCCGTATGAACGTATCACTTCCAATGCCTCCTCCGTAACGGCGTAATGTGCATTTGGGCTATTGACAGGGAGATTCGGGTTGTCAGGATTATAATCAACGACAGCTGCTTGATAGAACTGATGCAGCACTTGCCGCCGGAAGGTCTCCCGGGTATTGGGGGCATACGGGCTATCCGTCTTGTATACTTCATTGACAAAGGCCATGATCTCTTTCGTAATCCGCTTGCTTCCACGTGTTGCCTCAGACCATGGAGTTTCTTCTCGGATATCACAAAGAGCCAATAAAGTCAGCGCAGACATCTCATTCTGCTGTGCTACCGGCAGGCCCAATGCTTTCAAAATCTCTTGTGCTTCAGTAATCTTGCTCATCGTCAATGAATGCTAAAGGTTTCTAATACCAAATCGTTGATATAATCGATTGAATAGTTGTTCTTTAAAATAATCTTACGCCCAATTTCCCGAATCGTTTCAATCGGAGGAAGGGGCATCATCCGCAACTCTGTCGCACTCACATTGATATTCCCATTGAATGTCCGGAAATATGCATCAAACACTTCGCTGTCGAGCAGTGCCGATAGCCCCATTACCTCATCCCGACGTAGATGTCCTTTCGGCCTGTATATATAGTTCAATTTGTTCTCAATTCCCACAAATTCGTATTGCGTCATATTGCCGAAATATGGCGCAGCCACCAGGCGGCTTTCGTCATCCTTCGAACTAAACCGACGCAGCAGCACATAATTCTTGTTGGGGAGCAGCGACGAGCGGCTCTCGGGTGTCACTCGAATATACTGGCCGCGATCTTTTTTTTGTACAGGGTGGTCGCAAAGCATCTTCACCACATTATGAAGCCAGTATAGGGGTACCGTGTCCTCTCCTGGCTCTGCGACGATGGCGTCGTATGACCGAAAAGCTACCACCGGCCCGGTTGAAATCTTGATGCCGTACTTCTCAATCGTCCCGTCCCAGGAACGGAACAGCGCCAGAATAGCCTCGTCCTTTCCATCCACCGGCAGATACACCACTTTCTCCTTGCTATCCACATCCACGATATCTTTGGCCGTGTAGCGCTTTTCGGAAGGATGATCCAGATCCCGGATGCCCTGGCTGTATGAAACAACGACATCCTCTTCGTTACGAGCTGGATGCATCCGCATGATCACCAGTTCCTGAAGCACCTCATCTTTGGCAAAGGTATCCTTTCGGGTGTTGAATAGATGGATGAAGTCGATATGGACATTCCTGAATAAGAAATCGCGGAACTTCTGGAAATACAGCCCCGATGCGAAACTTCGCGGTGTGATGAAGATCATCTGCCCATCTTCCTTGAGCAGCTTCGCACAAATGGCCATGAAAAGTGCGTAGATGTTGGCTGAGCCATCCACAACTTGGGGGCAGGCCTTCACCCTGGAATCTTCTTTTCCAAGTTTGAAATAGGGCGGGTTTGAGATGATGTAATCATATTTCACCCCGTTTTCCGGTCCACCAAACAACAAATTGCCGTCATCTAGACACCCATAATTCTCAAGCACAAAATCTTTCTTTTCAACCTGGTAAGTCAGTTCTGCCCCTTTGTCTGCGCACCAGGTTACTAAATACTGCAAGACTTCCTCCGTAAAAGGGAGAACAGCAGTATCCGTGTCGTAAACTGTGAGCGAAACCCGCTTTAAGGATGATGTCTCGATGAGATGTTCAATCAAGGCGCACGAAAGAATGGCCATTCCGCAACCGGGATCAAGGACCGATACCGATTTGTGTCCACGGGGCGTTGCAAGTCTGCCCATGAAGCAGGAAATGGGCAGTGGCGTGAAAAATTGCCCCTTGTTCTTTTTATCCTTCTGGACAGAGGCTTCGGCATACACACGTCCCATCCGCTCCGCAAACTGCGAAGGATATTCTCCGGCGAGCGGAAAGATATGGGTGTTTTCTTTAGCCATCAATGCGACGCTATTGTTAAGGCAAATTTAATCATTATTCTCCGATAGCCATCAAAGAATAGGTAAAACCTAACGTCAAGTCATCTCCATAGGATGGAACGTATTGTACACTCTGATATTTTGCATTCCGTTGTTATATATTGTATATTTGTCATTGTACTCTGTGTGTAAGCGTCCCCTTTACATCAACTATGAAGCTCTGGGCGTGAACAACGGAATGTTGATGGACGATAGGGAATCATATGAAGAGGCCATCGAAAGCATGATGAATCAAGATTGATGCGGGTTGTTCTAAAACACATGCGGCCCCTCAATTATGAGGAGCCGCATTTCCTTATGCCAAACCGTTACGGAATTGCTTGAATTCGGTGTGCCCATTCCTTCCAGAAGCCAGTCTTTTTATAAGTTTCAACCGAAGTTTTGGGTACGTAGATAGGGCATTCATTAGTGTTGTAGAATGCTCCGTTATTCTCACATGTGGGCGGAGTCTTCGGAAGAACGGTGGCCTTGGTTAAGCCGATGCAGCTATGGAAGACATTCGTGCCCAAGAATGTGACTTTCTCGGGAATGACAATAGCTGTTAAACTTTTACATCCCGAGAACGCCCATTCTCCAATGCGCTCTATAGAATTAGGAATCTCAATGGTTTTTAAACTAGTGCACCCCCAAAATAGGCCAGCACTTATGGATGTGATTCCTTTAGGGATATTAGCGCTTGTTAAACTATGACAGTCTCTGAATACATCGTTACCGATGTAAAGAACACTCTCAGGAATCTTTATTGATGTAAGCTCTTCGCATGAATAGAAAACCCGGTCTTCAATCCGCTCAATAGAGTTAGGGATCTCTATACTTTTCAGACTTGAACAAGATTGGAACAAGCCAGCCTGAAGGACTCTGATTCCTGTTGGAATATTCGCACTTGCGAGTTTTTTACAACCTCCGAAAACTCCGCTCCCCAAATTGTTCACACTTGCAGGTATCTTAATCGAAGTAAGACTTTCACATCCGGAAAATGCTTCTTTTTCAATGCTTAAAAGGCCTTCATGAAGTGTGATAGTCTTTAGTGCGGAACAACCGGCAAAAGTGTTATTCGAAATGGTCGTAATTGCACTAGAAAGAGAGACTGTTTCTAACTGTTTACATTCTTCAAAGGCGCATGGCCCAATTTCTATTACGCTGTTAGGAATAGAAACAGATTTAAGGCCTGTTCTATCTAATGCATATAAATCAAGTTTCGTTAAATGGCTGGGTAGCTTGATAGAAGTAAGGTTGACGCAACTGCTAAAGGAGGATGCTTTAATCTGAGCTACACCATCCGGGATTTCAATTCCGGACAAATTTGTACAATCTTGAAAGACTCCACCTCCTAATTCCGTTAATCCGTCTGGGAGTTTTATCTCTTTAATAGAGACACAGCTATTAAATACTGCATCCCCAATTGATGTAAGAGTACTGGGAAGAGTAATCTCTTTCAACTTCGTACACTCACGGAAACAATCCCAAGAAATCTCTTCAACGCCTTCAGGAACTCGTATTGAAGATAGACTAGAACAACGATAAAAAGCATAGGAGCCCAAAGATCGAACCCCGTTGGGAATAACAATTGAAAGCAAACTGGAGCATTGACTGAATGCGCTCGTCCCGATGTCTCCGGATAAAGAAGTTGGTAGAACAACAGTTTGAAGGTTTGAGCAACCCATAAAAGATTCATGTGGAATCCCGCCCGTGATAGAAGGGAGATTAATAAAGACTACTGAACGACAATTCCTAAAAACAGAATTACCTAAAGTAGTAATAGTCAACGGTAAAGTGATTGTCTCCATCCAAATGCAATTGTCAAATGCCGACCCTCGTATCTCGACCAATCCTTCTGGCAAAACAATAGATTTGAGATTTAGACGATTGTAAAAAGCCTTTTCGCCCATTAATTTCAACGGCTTTTCAAAACGGATGGAACCTTTCCCGTCAATAACAGTATTAGAGACAATTGTTGAACCAAAAGCATCAGCTTGAAAAGGGGTCACAATAGACCCATCCGTTGAAGTGTATAATATTTCATTACTGATAGGGACATTGACCGGATTCTGCTCAACACGGACGGTATCCGACAGCCCTTCTTTTTGGTTGACAAACTGAACTGTAGCCACACGAGCTTTTGCCATCTTGTTCGTCGCAACCTGGAAGGTTAACGTCTTTGTAGTGGCCGCTTTTGTGGTGACCTGAGTTAGCCAGGTGGCGTCCTTAGGAATCACTACCTCTATTTCAACAGTAGACTCTACGTCAATAACGAATGTGTCTCCCACAGACGAAGCCGCAAAGTCATGGAAAGCGGCAGTTATCGTATTCTTGCCCGTCTGCTTCACAGTAAATGAAGTTTCCGCAGAGCCGTTAGGTTGCTTGACATAGACCTTACCCTCCCGAGGTTGTTCTGATTCATTGGCGGTCACACTGAGCGTAATCTTCGATGGATCCATAGCCTTCGTTCCAACTACAGACAACCAGTCTTTTGCCGCGTCTTCAACAGTCGATTCGTAGTCCACATTGGCTTTGACGTTGACTTCGACATTTCCACCTTTATGGTCAATGGTATACAATTCTTTTTCAACCTGAATGCTGTCGGTTTGTGCCTGGGTCACTTTAACAGTACCACTCAATGGCCCGTTCTTTTGCTTGAAAGTAATGCTGCCTTCACGGTTGTTGTAAGATTCGTTCTTTGCTACCGAGAATGTCAATGTACTTGTTTCCAGCCCTTTTGTGTTTACCTTTGAGATCCATCCCTTACAATCAGCCGGTATGACTACATCGAAATCTACGTTATGCTTTATTTCAACATCGATGGTCTGCGCCACATTACTCAATTCATACTCTGTCTTGGAAATTAGCAGGCCATAATTATGGTCCTGTTTGATTGTTATCATGTCCTCGAGACCACCACCCTTCTGTTTCACAACGACCTTGCCTTCACGCTTGTCGTAGTCTTGATTTGCTTCAATTTCCAGGACAATGAAAGAAGTATTCAAAGATTTTGTCTCGACATACTTGATCCAACTGGCACCAGACGCTACCTCAAAGCTGACGTTGGACTTTACTTCGACACTTAGCTGATGACTTTCGTTTGAGAGCTCATATTCCGGCGTCGTGATAAATAAGCCGTTATTCTGGCTCTGCTTGATTTTGATCGTTGAGAAGAGAGATCCGTCAGTCTGGCTGATCGTCACGTGACCTTCACGACCATCATAGTCCTCGTTTTTGGATATATCCAGAATCACAGTACTTGTGGTAAGGCCCTTTGTGGCGCTATGACGAATCCAATTCTTGCACGCATCATCTACCGCCACAGAGAATTTCACATTGGCCTTGATCTCAACGCTGACTTGCTGGGCCTCGTTGGAAATATCAAAATCGGTTTGGGAAATGAGCATGCCTTCACTCTCGTCCTGAGTGACAGATACAGTTTTCGTCAACTCAGCGCACGTGAATGTGATATTGCAATATCTGGTATCGTATGTTGTGTTCGGATCACAGTTAATCGAAATACGGCTATTTGCCGCATCTTCTCCTCCAGATGGCGTCACTTTGCACCAACCTTGATCTGACGAAGCGGTCCAAGGCTTATTTGCGGTTAGAGATATGATTTGGGAGCCTCCAGACTCATTAAAAGTCAACAATTGCTGGTCCACAGACAAGACAGTCGCTTTCTCACATGATGAAAAGGAAAGGGCAGATGCAGCAATAACTGCAAAAAGAAGGGCAACTCTTTTCATTTGATTTTGATTTAGTTGTCCAATATACGATTTAATTATCACTTTTCCAATTTTTGACAATACGACCTATATGGACTCAAACATCGTTCGCATGGTTATACTACCAGTAATAGTTGTGTCCCATATGTCCAAATATGTCCCACGTGTCCCGTATCCAGATTGGGACAGGACAAGAAATCAAGTGTACTATCGCCTGCGTGGTGCAACCGTGGTGCAAAAAGACAAAACAAAAATCGCAAGCGATTACAAATCAATCACTTGCGTTTTTCAGTTGTGGCCCTTAGCAGATTTGAACTGCTGACCTCCTGCCTGTCAAGCAGGCGCTCTAAACCAGCTGAGCTAAAGGACCTTTTTTCCCGGCCGTTTGGCTTTGGGACTGCAAATATAGCAAACTTTTTGAAATTCCTCGCAATCTTTGATTTTTTTGTCAAATTCTGCTAGAGACGACCCTGTTCTTCAATCTGCTTGGTCTCCCCGATCACGTTGGTCAGCATCAGCATGTTGGCCGCAATATCGCGGACCATCCGGTACTGGCCTCCTTCACGAAGGGCGTACCAGCTGCGGTCGCTGTCTTCGATGCTTTCCACGAAACCGGCCTGGGGGAACCGTGCCTGGATGTTGCGGCGGAAGATGTTGGTGTACTGCTGGCAGAGGCTTTCCACTTCAGCCTCGAGACTGTCACGTGTCTCTGCCTCCTGCATACGGGTGTAGGCGTCCTTGAAGGTGTCGTAGTAATTGGAATGCTTGATTTCCGCCCAGCCGTCGAGCGTATTGAGGATCCAGCAGTGGTCGATGTCGTCCGTATCGGGTTCCAGTTCGCTGCTGATGTCGTGCAGCCGGCTGAACTTCACACCGGAAAAGAGCAGCTGGTCGTCCGCGAAGGTGAACTTGATGCGGTTGAAATCCAGACCAATGGACACTTTATAGTAGTATTTCTTGATATACAAGACCTTGCGGACTCCCTGGTCCTTCATCATCAGGGCGTCGAGCATCTTGTTGAACAGGCCCACGTCGGGAATCATGCCCTTGAAACGGTCGTCCGAAGCGAAGGATTCCAGCGGTTCTTCCTTGACCACATACCCTTTCTTCGCATACTCCATCTGCTCGAGTTTGAAGGTGAAGTCGATGTCCGCAGGCGAGCCTTCCGTCTGGGCGCGTGTGTCGAGTTTGTTCTCGAGCTCGCGGTTACGGCTTTCCAGCAAATCCACTTTCTGCTCCAGTTCGTGCTCGATCTGCTGCTGCTCGAGCAGTTCCTGCTGCCGCTTTTCGAGCAGGTTCTCGATCAGCGCGTTGATGGGGCGGAAGGCGATGATGGCCAGAATCAGCGTAATCGCGTTTGACAGCAGGATGGACATGGGCGCCATCAGGCGCGGGAAGAAGATGAATCCACCCACATTGATGGCCATCAGCAGGATGCAGACAGCCAGCACGACGTGGCTGACCACCACTTTCTTGCGGTCGAGCGCCGCTTTCGTCTTTTTCTTGATGAAAAGTCCCATAGCCTAACCCAATAAGGACTGATGAAAAATAAGCTGGGCCAGGCCTTCCGCCAGGGAAGACAGGCCGATGACAGCGATCAGGATACCGGAGATGCGGTTGATGGCGATGATCTGCCGCAAGCGGAAGCGTTTCCGGAAAAGGCTGATCCCGCTGCTGAGCAGGAACCACCAGGCCGCCGTTCCCAGAAAGATACCTCCCAAGACGAACCCCGCCGCCTCCGGATGACTGCCGTCGCCCAGGTCGAGGCCGAAGAAGGCGAACAGACCGAGCATCAGCACCAGGGCGCCGGGATTGGTGATGGTCATCAGGAAACCTTTCAGCAGGTCGCGGGCCCGCCGGGAACTGAGCGAGCCGGCAATCGGGCGCCGAAGGTCCTTGATCGGATTCTTCAAGGCGATCTGCAGGCCGATGCCAAGCACGATGGCGCCGCCGATCAGCATTACCCAGATGCGGTTCCGGTCGAGGAACTGGCTGATGTAAGAGACCGAGAGCAAGGCGATGGTGGCATAGAACGTATCGGCTACCGACGAGCCGAGGCCCACGGCGAAACCCGCCCAACGCCCCTTGCTGAGCGTCCGCTGGATGCACATAATCCCCAGCGGGCCAAGGGGGATGGCCGCGGTCAGACCGACGAGGAGCGCCTTGAGGAAAAACAGAACCATAATCTTCTAAGCGGGGACAAATATACCATTATTCCATCAAAAAACCTATCTTTGTCTGTCATTACTGATTGACTGCAACATGGCATCCTCTCCCGACAAATATCCCAAAGGCGGACTATGGCTCCTGGCCGCCGGTTTCGCGCTGCTGATGAGCCTTCCGTTCCTGGTGCCGCACCTGGGTTTCCTCTCCCTCGTCGCGTTCGTGCCCCTGTTTTTCCTGGACGAACTGCTCCGCGCGCACAAGGTCCGCCACGCCTTCTGGTACTACTTCTGCGCGTTCCTGGCGTTCAACATCGCCACCACTTTCTGGATCTGGTTCGTCTCGGGCCCGGGCGCCATCGCCGCGATCATCCTCAACGCCCTCCAGATGGCGGCCGTCTTCGCAATCTATCGCTGGGGCGCCAAAGTCATCCGGCGGCACGAAAAGCGGCCCTTCGCCGCCAGACTCGAATCCCTGCTCCTGTTCATCGTGACCTGGCTTGCGTGGGAGCACGTCTATTTCGAGATCGAACTCTCCTGGCCCTGGCTCTGCCTGGGCAACGCCTTCGCCACCTCAACCCGCCTCGTACAGTGGTATGAGGTCACAGGCGCCGTGGGCGGCTCCGCCTGGATCCTGCTCTGCAACATGCTGGTTTTCCTGGTGCTGACCAGTACCACCCAGACGCAGCGACGCTGGAGCACCGTCTCCGCAGCGCTGCTGGTCTTCGTGCCGGTTCTCTGCTCGGAGATCCGGTATGCGACCTATCAGGAATCCGACGACCCGTTCGAAGTGGTCGTGGTCCAGCCCAACATCGACCCGTTCCACAAATACGGCGTCGAACCGCAGAGCGGTCTGGACTACCGCCTGGTGCAGCTGATGGAAAAAGAGATGACGCCCGACACGCGCTATGTCATCACACCGGAGACCTTCACCTACAACATCGATATCGACCATCCGGAGACCAACCCTTCCTATATGCGTTACCGCGCGTTCCTGGCCGGGCATCCCGGAACCAATATGCTGCTGGGGGCCCTCACCTACCGCAGATTCGAGACGAAGGCCAAGCCCTCGCGCAGCGCCCGCCCGCAGGGGGAAGGCCAGTGGGTCGATGTCTACAATACGGCCATGGTGCTGGACGCGCAGAACCTTTACGGCTCTTACGTCAAGTCGAAACTCGTGCCGGGCGTGGAGATCATCCCCTATGAGTATGTATTCCCTTTCCTGGGCCGCCTGATCCAGAAGTTCGGCGGATCGAGCAGCAGTTACGGCACGCAGGATGAGATGGACGCCCTTCCGGGCGGCGACGGACGGAAGGTTGGCGTAATGATCTGTTACGAGTCGGTGTACGGCGACTGGTCGCGCGTGGCAACCCGCAAAGGAGCCAACTTCCTGGCCGTGATTACCAACGACGGCTGGTGGGGCGATACGCCGGGCTATCACCAGCACTTCAATTTTGCCCGGCTGCGGGCCATCGAGAACCGCCGCGACGTCGTCCAGGCAGCCAATACGGGCACCTCAGGTCTGATTGACCAAAAAGGCGACGTGCACGCCACCACGGGCTGGTGGGTGGAAACTACGCTGCGAGGTACGGTGAACGGCAATGACACCCTGACGCCCTTCGTCAAGCACGGTGACCTGACCGGGCGCATCGCATCTTACGCTTTCCTGGCACTCCTGGTTATGCTCCTTGTCCTGTCGTTTGCTGGCGCTTCGGGTAAGCGATCCGGGCGTGGTAAATCTGCTGCAGGTAACGCTTGAACGACTCTTTTACGCTATTGATGTCGCGGATCGAGATGTCGGCTTCCGCGAGCTGTGAATCGTCGAAGCGGTTGGTCATGATCCGCTCCACAAGCGCGGAGATGCTTTCCTCGGAATAATCTTTCAGCGTGCGGGAGGCCGCCTCCACGGCATCCGCCATCATCACGACCACCTGCTCCTTGGTGCGCGGCAACTGGCCATTATAGGTAAAGGGCTCCTTGTTGGCAGGGTCTCCGCCCGCATTGCAATAGACGTTGTAGAAATAGAGCGTAAGCGATTTCCCGTGGTGGCAGGCGATGAAGTCGGACACCACGGCAGGAAGCCTGCCCTTGCGGGCCAGCGCCATACCGTCATCTACGTGCCGGATAATGGCCCGGGCACTCTCCTCGGGCGTGAGGCCGGCGTGGTAGTTGACACCTTCGGCCTGGTTCTCAATGAAACACATCGGATTCTCCATCTTGCCGATGTCGTGGTAGAGGGCGCCTACGCGCACCAGCATCGCATCGCCGCCGATTTCACGTACCGCGTACTCGGCCAGGTTGGCCACTTGCAGCGAATGCTGGAACGTACCCGGCGCCTTGTATTGCAACTGCTGCAGGAGCTTGTTGCTGGTATCCGACAGATCCCACAGCCGCGAATAGGACACGAACCCGAAAATCTTCTCGAACAGGAAGACAAAGGGATAGAGCATGATCACCAGGATGGCATTGACGCCCAGGAACAGGAAGTTGGCCGACTTGATGGCATACGACAGGTCGCCCGCTCCCAGTTTGAAGGCCAGGTTCACCAGTGCCATGGCCAGGAAGATAAAAATAGCGTTGAGGAACTGCAGCCAGCCCCGGCTGAGGCGGCTGTAGGCAAACAGCACCACGGCTCCGGCGATCAGGTTGATCAGAAACAGCTCGACGCCGTTCTCGGGAATCAGGAGCAGCGGGATGATGGTCACCGCAAAGACGGCGAAGGCCACCTCGTCGCGGAAAAAGGCACTCATGAAAAGCACCGTCACGGCGAACGGGAAGAGATAGAGCAGCCGCTGGTCCACCCGAAACAGGATGACTACACCCAGGAAAGCGATCAGCAGCATCAGCAGCAGGAAGATCAGCTTGGGTAGGTCCGTCAACAGCCGGCGGTCGATGAAATACAAGGAGAAAAAGAACAGGGCCAGCACACAGAGGGCCAGCAGTACATGACTGGCCAGCAGGGCGTTCGGCGACCCCGAATAGCCGTAGCTCAGCTTGTATTCCGCCTTGTAGGAATCGAGGATCTGGCAGATGTCGCTGGTCACGATCTCGCCTTCCGAGACGATGAGCTGTCCGGCATAGACCATGCCTTTGGTCGGCGAAATGTAGTTGACGGCCTCGCGGTGGACCATCCGGGTGGTGTTCTCGTCGAAGAAAAGGTTCGGCACGATAAACGAGCGCAGATCGAGCTGCGCGGCGACGGAATCGATGTCCATCTCGGGATAGTCATAGACCAGGTCTGACTTGAGCACGAGGAACACCCGTTCGATGTCGAAAACATCCGCGGCGGGCATCTCGGTGATCCGCTTGTCGCGCTTGACCGAGATGACCTGGTCGGACAGGTCGTCCGCGACGAGTTCCGAGACGATGCCCCGCTCGTAGGCTTCGCTCAGATGGGTATATAGTTCCCGGGTAAGGTCTTCGTCGAGTTTGAGTTCAACGGCCTTGTGGCCGAACGATTCGAGCCGGGGAGCCGCCACCGACGGATCATAACTGTAATAGGCGATCGTTTCGGAAGCCCGGTCCTCTTTCTCCTTCAACATTTCAGCCTCGGTCTTGAGAATCGGAAAATCGATCGGCGAGATCAGCGTCTCATAGACCCAGGGACGTCCTTTCTGGTACTCGTACTGGAATTTTCCCTCCTTGGGCCACAGCACGATCATCAGGGTCGCAACGATGATAAAACAGATATAGATCCGATAATTTTTCATAAATTTGCAAAACCAGTCAAGTAGTAAAATTACGAAAAAACTCCGGAATATGAAAAAAATCGTCTGCGCCCTCCTGCTCGCGGGCCTGTCCCTGGCGGCAAGCGCCCAGGACCTCGTCGTGATCACCTCGCCCAACCTGCACGAGAACGACTCCATCCTGGTCTTCATCCCGCAGCAGATCGAAGCCAACTATGCCCCGGAATACTGCGTGGAATGCTGCGGCGAGCCGGACCCCGCGCCCGCCCTTTTCCTGCTGCACGGCTGGGCCGGCTGCTACCGCAACTGGAGCGACAAATGCGAACTCCAGAAACTGGCCGACCAGACCGGTTTCCTGATCATCTGCCCCGACGGCTTCTATGACAGCTGGTACGTAGATGCGGACGATCCCTACAAGCGCCAGTGGCGGAAATTCTTCGACCAGGAGCTCTACCCCACCCTGATGAAGAAGTATTACCTCAAGCCGGAGAAAACCTTCATCACCGGCCTGTCGATGGGCGGCCACGGCGCCATCAACCTCTTCCTCGACGACATCAGCCGCTTCCGCGGCGCCGGCTCGATGAGCGGCGTGCTCGACCTGAATTCCGAGCGCGGCCGGCTCGGCCTCTCGGAACTGATCGGCCCCTATACCCCTGAAAATAAGCGGCATGACAAAGAGTCGGCCATCAACCGGCTCGAGAACGCCAAAGGCACCGACAAACTCATCCTGGTCAGCTGTGGCTACGACGACAGCCTCTACCCCAGCAACCGCGCCTTCTGCGAACGCTGCAAGGAACTGGGCATCCCCTACCTCGAAATCTACTCCCCCGGCACCCACTCCTGGAAATACTGGGACTACGCCCTCCAACTCCACCTCTGGTACTTCGGCCGCATCCTCAACGGGGAGAACCTGGGGTACTAAAAAAGGGGCGCGAGCCCCTTTTTTATCGTCTTAGTACAGACTTCTGGAAGTCTTGGGCGGGATCGTTGGGCGCGAAACGGATGAGAGCGCCGTTTGGTCCCTTTCGCGGCCTCAAATCCTTCAAATAACCCTGATCTGCTGACGTGAAAGGCATGAAATGGATGATTCATCCGTTTCGCGTCCAACAAATGAGATTAAATCGAGGGGCAATTCTAGTTCTAATACTCAGCATACCTTCCTCTCATCACCTCAATGTAACGAGCTATTTCTTTTCTCAATGACTGAGGTTTGAGAACCTCTATCCGGTCCCCGCGGGATAGCAGTTCCTGAACGAATTCCCAGGCATCTGTTCCGACTTTCAGAGAAAAAACCGCGTAGTCGTTCTCCGTCTCGATTTCCTGCTGGGACGGATGCAAAGGACAAGACCGCCAATAGTCCGCCTCATGACCGTACGCTTTTACGATCACTTTCCTGGCAGGTGCGTTCCGAATGCCGAAGGTATCACGAAAATAGGTCTGCGCATCAAAACCGACAGGACAGTCGGATGCCTCATCCAGGATCTCGATACCGGAGGATCTGTCATCAAGCGCAAAGGTCTTGAGATACTCTCCCTCTTTCGCAAGCAGGTACCAGCGACGCTTGAACATCTTCAAACAATAGGGAGACAGTAGCCTATCCTTTGGATAAGCGTCACCGTACTTCCTGTATTCCAGCCGGACCTTCTTTCCCTCATGCATGGCTTGACATATCAGCTGGAGATAATGCTGATCCACACGCGGCTCTTCTTCTCCCAAAACCCTCCCCCGCAAATCCTTGTAACGATTGATCGTGGCGTTGAGCGAAAGGTAGGACACAATCTCCTCCTGTACTCTCCCGTAGTAGTTCGTGACTCGGTATTTCCTGTCTCGCTTGGATTGGGTAATCTCAAGGTCAAATATCTCTTTGATGGCATTGATGTGATTGTAGAAAGTTCTGACCGGCAGTGGTGCGCCAACAGGATTCAGCAAGGGGTCATCTTGCCAAGCATCATCAATGTCGGCGAAAGAAGCCCCGTCAACCCTATGCAGCAGTTCTATAAGCCAGATATATCGTTTGAAGTCGTTGTGTGCCATACAGGATATCAACTATAATCAATACAAAAATAGCATTTTTGCCATAAATTGGCAATAACTGATGGCTATTATTTGGAAGTGTAAGTTATTTGCTATACCTTCATCCCAACAAAAAAATCCCCTACACATACATATTAAAAAGATTTGTGAAATATCGAATCTAAGGTGGTGAAATAGCCGCCTGCTCGTTCTTTGACATTTTTTCAAATTCACTCTTACGTGTTCAGAACCATGGACGCGCCCCTTTCGCCATGCGAATTCCATTAGTATTCAATAAATTACATTTACAAACAACAAACCCTGCAATTCATTATAATACAGAATAAACCCAGCATTTATTATATGGAACAAAACATTCTCAACGCCCTCAACACCATCGTCACCAATATTAAAAACTCCGAACTCAACCTGTTCGATTCTGCTCTCGACAGCGCCGAGAGCATCCAAAAAGAAATCAGTATGCTCCGTGAGGCACTCGGGCTGACAGCCCTGCAGTCGGCGCTGCTCGGACTCTCCGTCGAAGGAGCGGCCGGGAAGCGGACCTCCTTCCGCGAGATTGCCGATGCGGTCGGCTGCTCCTATCTGGAACTTATGTCGCACGCCGACGAGTTCCTTGCTCTTCGCAAGAAGGGCTACCTGCGCATCTCCGAGGAGAAGATATCCATTCCTGCCGAGGCGATGGCCGCGTTGATGAAAAACAAGGCTTACACACGGACAGACCCGAAGGGTATGTGCACGGAAGCCCAACTTGCGAAAATCAAGCGGTACCTGGGAAAGGTGTACCGTAGGCAGATGGCCGATGATCTGTTTGTTGAAGAGGCCGACCTGCTGATCCGCAGCAATCCGGAGTCCAGCCTGGGCATGGCCTTTACCAAGCATATCGTACCCCTCAAGTTGCCGGATCAGGAACGGTACCTTTTCTATCTTGCCCTCTACGGAGCCCGTTTCCACGGCAACCAGTTTTCGGTCGTCGATGTACGAGACTATTTTGCCGATGATTCCAGCTATGATGAAGCCATCTTCTGGTTGGAGAACTGCCACAGCTGCCTCGATCTTTTCAAGTATAAAATCCTGGAAGAGGTTTCGGTCGACGGGCTGATCGAGGAAGGTCAATTCAAGATCCGTGACGACATCGTTGAAGACTGCCTGAAAGAAGCCACCCCTTTTGAGGGGCACAAGAGCATCTGGCTCGAGGACAGCGCCAAGTACACGCCCAAGGAACTCTTCTACAATGAAACCGAAAAGCAGCAGGTTCAGCGTCTTTCCGCGCTCCTGAGCCCCGACAACCTGCACCGCGTCTTTGAATCGATGGAGGCTAAAGGTATGCGCACCGGCTTCACCTGCCTCTTCTTCGGAGCACCCGGCACCGGAAAGACCGAAACGGCCCTCCAACTCGCCCGGGCTACGGGCCGAAAAGTTCTCTGCGCAGACATTGCCCAGATCCTCAGCAAATGGATTGGCGAATCCGAGCAGAACGCCCGCCGGCTCTTCCGCGACTACCGGAAAGCGAACGAGGAAAACCCTCTTTCGCCGATCCTCCTGCTCAACGAGGCCGACGCCTTCCTCTGCAAGCGTTTCGAGAACGTCCGTAACTCCACCGAGAAAATGGAAAATGGACTGCAGAACATCTTCCTGGAGGAACTTGAACGCTTCAGTGGTATCCTCATCGCCACTACCAACCTTACCTCCAACCTCGATCCAGCCTTTGACCGTCGTTTCCTTTTCAAGATCCGTTTCGACAAGCCCTGCACTGAGGTAAGCGCCTCTATCTGGCGTTCCATCATACCGGAACTCTCCGAAGGAGAGGCTCTTCAACTGGCTACCAGCTACGATTTCAGTGGCGGTCAAATCGAGAATATCGCCCGTAAACGAAACCTCGACGCCATCCTCAACGGCTCCGAGCCGGATTTCGCAGCCATCCGTCACTACTGCGACGAAGAAACAATTGCCAACCGCCCCTTCCGCCGGGCCATCGGATTTTAAGCCCATGGAAAAAATACTTGAAATATGCGAGTGGTGCTCGGACACTTTCGGCACCACTCTTTTGATCCTCCTGATCCTCGCCCTCCTGCCGCTCATCTTGGCAGTGGGGATGCTGCTATTCGTCTTGGCGGTTCCGATCGGAATCGCCTACGACATTATTAAATCTTTTCGAAATCCCAACAAATGAATAACTGTGAAAAAAATGGAAATCAACTACCTTCTCTCTCTGACTGTCAACGAAATCGAAAGCGGCGTATTCCCGCTTCGACAGATGTTGGAAAACTCCCTTTATTATCCCGCTTGCGACCTCGACGGGGACGTCATTCGCTATTGCAACCAGCACTTCCCTCAGCTAAACATCTGCAGTTTCGTCTATGTCGACTATGCCGCAGGGGAAGAAAGGCTCAAAGCGCATCTTAATGATTTCCGGGGCTACCATCTCCTTGCCACCCGTGCGCTGACGCTCACCGAAATTGGGGCTGACCACCCGGTTCAAGCACCACAGGGCATAGATCCGACTGAATACAACCGCTATCGAGACATCTGGAAACCATTTGCCCGCTGGGCAGTATACGAGCGTGATGAAAAGTACGGAGACCTTCATGGCCCGGAACGCTTCTCGCTACTCTTCCTGGGCGCTGAAGGAGCCGCTGCCTACGCCGGTCTCTATATCGCCAACCACATCAAGCCCAAGGCAATGGCCATCATTCAGCCCGGCACAGGTTTCGGCTTTAACTGGACAGATTTTCGCGACTTTAACTCTCCATTGGGCCGCACGGTTATTATGGGCTCTTTGCCGGAGTACTTCTTTTACGGCGGAAATGGCGATTCTGACTATGAAGACTTCGATTGGCCAGACTACCATATGGTCGACGCAATCGATCGCTACTCTCACGTTAAGGAAGGACGGGTAACCGTTTGGAGAATTGATGATTAAGGAATTGCGATCTCCGATATTATTCAGTATATTTGTATGAATCGAAACCAATTTGCAAATATGGAAGAAACCCTCAAAATCATTGACGACGTCATCGCTGAATACAATAAGCGAATGGAAAACCAGCCCTATCAAATCAATCTTCTTGAAGAGGTTCATATGCACGATGATGGACAAAGGAATGATTTATCTGGGGCAAAAAAGAAAATCTGCGAGAACGCACATACGAGGATTTTGGAAAAAATACTTCGATTCCATAATCAAGAAGACTACATTTTTCTAAAGAGTCTGATTAGCTATATTCAAGAAAAGAGCCAATCGGAGAGTTGGTCAAGTATCTGCATTGATGCCCCTTTATTTAAATCCGAGTTTTATTGTGATAAGACTTCAGGTAGAATAGATCTTCTGATATGGGAAGAAAGGAAGTATGCTATCATCTTTGAGAATAAGATTAATGAAGCAGGAGATCAATCTCACCAGATAGCTCGGTATATAAGCCATCTCTGCCAAAGTGGCTTCTCGGTAGAGCAAATATACGTTCTTTATCTTTCGGCAGAAGGTATCGAAAAAGAGTTTAAACAGACTTGGCAACTAGATAATGGGGAGGATTATAAAGAGCCTTTCGAGCCTCGCTTCTTTGACCTTTCATACCGCTATGAAGTATTACCTTGGTTGACTGACAAAGCGACTTCAATCGTTAACCATATGCATCGGCAGATCCCATTAAAAAGCTCTATAAATCAGTATATTGATTATCTTAAAGGAAAATTCTCTATACGTAAGGCAGAAAAATCATTAATGATACAATTGCTTAATCATAAGCTTAACATTAAAACGTCCATTAACCAGCGTCTTTGGCAAGTTGACAGCCTTATCACAAAGGCGAGATCCATTAGCTCTAAACTTAACGCAGAATTAAATAAAGATCATATTCGTGCACTAAATCTAATCATTGAATGCTGTGAGGAAATCAAGTTAGAAACCATAAAACAAAGATTGATGCCCACAATCAATTACAAAGAATTCTTGAGAAGGCATTTTCGCGGAAGGGATGTTTTTCTAGGTTATCAAATCCCTTTGAATGATAGAACCTATTTACTTTACATCGGGAAGAGTCCGTCCAATTACTTGGCATGTTCGGCCATATCTCTTCCGAAAGAGGAAGTAATGGATGAAGTTTCGGCATTATTATTTCAAAGGTTTCTTACACAAGGCCAAAATGGATATCGATATATTAAATGCAAGACAAAAGACGGCAAATGGGACTATGAGTATGCAATAACAGTATATAATAGCATCCTTTCTCTTCTTTATAAATGACTAATAATCTACTTCACCAAATCCGCTTTTAAACAAGCGCTTGACTGCCCGACGTCCCTGTACTACTACGGAGACAACGTCCACTATGCCAACCAAAACAATGAGGACGATTTCCTGCAGGCCTTAGCCGAAGAGGGGACAACAAGTGGGCGACCTGGCCAAAGTTTATTACTGAATAGAGGGAGATTGCGACATAGAAGAACTACTAATCTACCTCCTCCGTCAAGTTCTCATCATCCGGAAAAAAACTCATGAATCTAATCTCTGCTCCCAGCGCCCTCAAGTCAATCGGTCTATAATGGTAGGCGTCTTCTTCATCGCAGACATCCTCCCCCATACTCACAGATTCTGACTTACGTTTGGGGATACAGAAGTGCTCCAGCGTCTCCATCTCCTTGCGCACAAGTACCGGATCGGGATTTTTGACAAAAAAGGCGTCTAACAGAACGGGGAGGGTTCCGTCCAGAATGCTTTGCAGCCTGGCTTTATACCGTCTTTTTGCCTCCTTGGTCTTCACTTCATCCAACCAATCCTCAATGCGGCGACGGAGTCCAGGCTCCTTCTCACGCGGACATAGATGCAGAAAGAAACGGTAGATATTGCAGGTTATATGGGAAGTTTCATTCCGCAGAAGATTGAGTTCCTTGATCCTGTCAAGCGATATCCACTCCTTGTCCTCGATATTCATCTTCCAAGGCTTTATCTCGTGCTCTATAATCACAAGATCCCCATCGTCCTCTAGACTACCCTTAGAGAGTCGTCCAATGATACTATCTTCTGTCGTCACATAATGGAACGGAACGCAATAAATGCCCGTCCCCACATTCTTCTCCAACAGTACCTCCGCTCGTCCTTTCCGGGACCGGTACCAGTAATAATCGATTCGTATTCTCTTTAGGTCTCCCATCGTCTATAGCTTTTCACCAAAACTACACAAACTCTCTAAAAAACCAAATCCTCTGTGCCATAATCCGGCACAAGGGCAGCCCAAAGGAGAGACTAGTCAGTTTCATTCACTGATTTTGGTTTATCCTTACTAATTTAATGAAAATCTGTCAGGTCCGAGTAACAGCCGACTTGGAAGTGTGTGGAGGAGGGATGTAACGACGATTGAGTGATTTTGTCGAAAAAGGGACATGCGTGGGGCTTGTGCAGGGAGCGGTGCTTGCATGACGGCGTTTGTTTGACGACCGTTACGGCCCGGGCCGTAAAAGGGAGGAGTTCGCCGTCAAGCGACCGGGTGAGCTCCCTTTTTCGACACATGAGCGAAAGCGTCGTTACATCCCTCCGATGCACACGAACTGCTATGCATTCATCGGCTTGCCTGAAAAAAAATTTGGCCAATCAGCGGGAACTCCCTATATTTGCCAAAAAACTAACGCTATAACGTCAGTTTTGGCAATGATACTATATCACGGATCGAACAAGGTCATCGAAACACCTGTATATGGCGAAGGGAATCCGAAGAACGACTACGGACTGGGGTTCTATTGCACGGAGGTCCTGGAACTGGCCAAAGAATGGGCTTGTCCGAAAAATTCCGACGGATTTGTCAACCAGTACGAGCTAGACAGGAAGGGACTGACCGTCTGCCATCTGACAAAAGCCCCGTACCATATTCTCAACTGGCTGTCCATCCTCCTTGAAAATCGTGTCTTCGCAGTATCGGAAGGACTTCCCTTAGAAGCAAAAAGCTATATTCTCGAGACCTTCCTTCCTGACTATAAGCATTACGATCTCCTCATCGGCTACCGCGCTGATGATTCCTATTTTGCTTTCGCCAATGCCTTCCTGAACGGCACCATTTCACTGGATCAACTGGGCCGGGCGATGTATCTCGGCCAACTGGGCGAACAGGTAGTCCTGCGGAGTAAAAAGGCTTTCAAAGCTATCCATTTTGTGGACAGCATCCCTGTCCCCGGTGCTGTTTACTATCCCAAACGGGTTGCGCGCGACCAGGGAGCCCGGAATGCTTTTCAGCGCGAGAAGACGCAGTCCAATGTGCGGGAAGGTATCTATATACTTGATATCCTGCGACAGGAATGGAAGAACGATGATGCACGCCTACGATAAAGTATATCTGGAAGACGCGATGCGCAATCTCGGCGGAATGTTCGATTTTGCCGTGAATGCAGCCGCTATCCCGATGGAGCGTTTCTATGCGATGTTCCTTTCGAGCGAAGAATCCTTCCAGTTCGGAAAAGGAAATCCGAAGTATATCGCCGGAATGTCGGGCATTGAACTGGCAGAGCGCATCATCGCACAAGCCATGGATTCCAGTTTTCTTTTCGACAGAGAGCTTTGTATCACCCCGTCCCGCGAGTACTGGGCTGGATGGGCGCTGGCCTATCTCCAGTGGTATACGGCGCGCAGCTTTGCACAACTGAACATTTCGGGCATTTCTGCTCCGGCCCTGCTGCAAAGCTATGATCCCCTGCACGAAGCGGATATCACCAAGATACTGGAAGTATTCCTGCCCCTGCTGGAAGACAGCGGCAGCAGGCTGAAAAAGGCAAGGAAACAGATAGGCCTCACGCAGGAATCCCTGGCTGAAAAATCGGGAATTTCTCTCCGGATGATACGCGCCTACGAACAAGGTTCCCAACCTTTGCGTCGCGCAGAGGCGGGAACCCTTCTCACACTGGCACAGTGCCTCAATGTATCGCCAGATTATCTACTGTAAACCGGGCGGGAACCCTGAATTATTTGATGCTCATGTTCTGGATCTCGTCCGAGTCGTAGAAACCTTTTTCCAGTTTCCCGCGCACTTCGGCGAATGCGTTGAGGGTGTACTCGACGTCTTCGAGGGTGTGGGCGGCGGTCGGGATGATGCGGTACATCAGGATGCCTTCCGGAACCACGGGGTACGTGATCACCGAGCAGAAGATGTGGTAGTTCTTGCGCAGGTCGATCAGGATGTTGGTCGCCTGGGCGAGGTTGCCCTTCATGAAGACGGGCGTTACGCAGGCCTCGGCCACACCGATGTCGAATCCCCGCTTGCGCAGGCCGTCCTGCAGGGCGCGGGTGATGACCCACAGCTGCTTGCGGAGCCGGTCTCCTTCCTCGCCGCGGATGATTTCCAGACGCTTGAGGCAGCCTTCCACGATGGGCATCGGGAGCGCCTTGGCGTAGATCTGCGAACGCAGGTTGTAACGGAGGTAGTTGATGATGGTATGCGGGCCGGCCACGAAGCCGCCGATGATGGCCATACTCTTGGCATAGGCGCCGATGTAGAGGTCGACCTCGTCCATCACGCCGAAATGCTCGGAAGTACCGCGGCCATTGGGCCCCATCACGCCGAAGCCGTGGGCGTCGTCGATCAGGATGCGGAAGCTGTATTTCTTCTTGAGGGCTGCGATCTGGTCGAGGATGCCGAGCGCGCCGGTCATACCGTAGACGCCTTCGGTGATCAGCAGCACGCCGCCGCCGTTCTCCTCGGCTTCCTTGCAGGCGCGCGCGAGGATCATCTCGCAGTGCTTGATGTTGTTGTGGCGATATTTGTACTTGCTGCCGATGTGGAGCCGGATACCGTCGAGCAGGCAGGCGTGGCACTCGTTGTCATAGACGATCACGTCGTGGCGGGTTACCAGCGAGTCGATGGTCGAAACGATGCCCTGGTAGCCGAAGTTGAAGAGGAAAGCGTCTTCCTTCTTCTCGAAGTCGGCCAGTTCGCGCTCCAGGCGCTCGTGCAGGGCGGTGTGGCCGGTGAGCATGCGGGAACCCATCGGATAGGCCAGACCCCAGCGGGCTGCGGCTTCGCCATCTATCTTGCGGATTTCCGGATGGTTGGCCAGGCCGAGGTAGTTGTTCAAGCTCCAGCAGAGGACGTCCTCACCCTGGAATTTCATATGCGGTCCCAGCTCCCCTTCGAGTTTGGGGAACATGAAGTAACCGAAGGCCTTGTCGCGGTACTGACCCAGCGGGCCGCCCGAATCTTTCGCTATTCTTTCAAAGATATCCATATCGTAATTTGTTGTATGTTCGGTAATTAAGCGTCGATGTTGGCGTATTTGGCGTTCTGCTCGATGAACTCGCGGCGCGGCGGGACGTCGTCGCCCATCAGCATCGAGAAGATGCGGTCGGCCTCGGCCGCGTTTTCGATGTGCACCTGGCGCAGGATGCGCTTCTCCGGATCCATGGTCGTGGCCCAGAGCTGCTCGGCGTCCATTTCACCCAGACCTTTGTAGCGCGAGACCAGCAGGCCCGTGTCCTTGCCTTTGCCGATCCTTTCGATGGCGGCGGAGCGCTCTTCGTCGGTCCAGCAATACTCTTCCACGTTGCCCTTTTTCACGCGGTAGAGCGGCGGGGTGGCGATATACACGTAGCCGCTGCGGATCAGGTCGGGCATATAGCGGAAGAAGAAGGTCAGGATGAGCGTGGCAATGTGGCTTCCGTCCACATCGGCATCGGTCATGATGATGACCTTGTGGTAGCGCAGCTTGGTCATGTTGAGCGCCTTGGGATCTTCCTCCGTGCCGACGGAAACGCCGAGGGCGGTGTAGATGTTGCGGATGGACTCGCTTTCGAAGGCGCGGTGTTCCATGGCTTTCTCCACATTGAGGATCTTGCCGCGGAGCGGGAGGATGGCCTGGAACTGGCGGTTGCGGCCCTGCTTGGCCGTTCCGCCTGCGGAATCACCCTCCACCAGGAAGAGCTCGCAGTTGGCCGGATCGCGGTCGGAGCAGTCCGCCAGCTTGCCGGGGAGGCCGGAGCCTGACATGACCGTCTTGCGCTGCACCAGTTCGCGCGCCTTGCGGGCGGCGTGACGGGCCGTAGCGGCGAGCACCACCTTGTCGACGATGGCGCGGGCATCTTTCGGATTCTCTTCCAGATACTGGTCGAGCGCGGCGCTCACAGCCTGGGAGACCGCGGCCATCACCTCGCTGTTGCCCAGCTTGGTTTTGGTCTGGCCTTCGAACTGCGGCTCGGCGACCTTGACCGAGATGACGGCCGTCAGACCCTCGCGGAAGTCCGAAGGGTCGAGGTCGAACTTGAGTTTGGAGAGCAGGCCGTTCTTGTCGGCGTAGCTCTTGAGCGTGGAGGTCAGGCCGCGGCGGAAACCGCTCAGGTGGGTACCGCCTTCTATGGTGTTGATGTTGTTGACGTAGGAGTGGACATTCTCGCTGAAGCCGGTGTTGTACTGCATCGCGATCTCGATCGGGATGACCTTGTCGGTCTCCAGGTAGATGGGCTTCTCGGTGAGCTTCTCGCGCACGCCGTCGAGGTACTGCACGAATTCGACCAGGCCGTGTTCGGAGTAGAAGACCTCTTCCTTGGGCTGCGGGACAACCTCGTTGCCGTTCTCGTCGAGTTCGGCCTCGCGCGGGCGCATGTCGCGGAGCGTCAGGCGGACGCCCTTGTTCAGATAGGCCAGTTCACGGAGACGGCCGGCCAGGATATCGTAGTCATAGACCAGGACCGTGAAGATTTCCTTGTCGGGCTTGAAAGTGATGATGGTGCCCGTATCGGAGGCCTCGCCCACGACCTTCACGTCGTAGAGCGGCTTGCCCTGGGAATATTCCTGTTTGAAGATTTTACCTTCGCGGTGGATCTCGGCCGTCAGGTGCGATGAAAGGGCGTTGACGCAGGAAACGCCCACGCCGTGGAGGCCGCCCGACACCTTGTAGCTGTCCTTGCTGAATTTACCGCCCGCATGGAGCACGGTCAGTACCACTTCGAGGGCACTGCGCTGCTCCTTCTCGTGCAGGCCGGTCGGGATGCCGCGGCCGTTGTCGGAGACGGTGATCGAATTATCGGGATTGATGACTACGACGATGTCATCGCAGAAGCCGGCCAGCGCCTCATCGATTGAGTTGTCAACCACCTCATAGACAAGATGATGCAAACCTCTCGAACTGATATCTCCAATATACATCGAGGGGCGCTTGCGCACTGCCTCCAGACCTTCCAGGACCTGGATACTGTCGGCAGAATAGGTTTCGTTGCTTTCCATTAAATCTTTGTCTTATAAATCAAACAAAGATACGGAAAAAACACGAAAAATCCAAGCAAAAAAGCCGTTAAAAGTTCAGGCAGAGGCCGCCGCCGAAGTTGCGGCCCGGCTCCAGGTAAAGGGGCATATACTGGTTGCGGTGATCCAACACGTTGCCGACCTTCGCGAAAACCGAGAAATGCTTGTTGATCAGGTAGTTGACATTCAGGTCAAGGTCCACGATCGCCGGAACCTCATACGACTGCACGACGGGGCCGATCGATTCGTGGGGGATCATGGTTCCGCTGGTCTTGCTGCGGTAATTGCATTCGATCTGGGCGATGATCCGCTCCCGGAAATTGTAGCGGGCGAAGGCATAGCCGGTGTAACAGGGCATCTCGGTCACGATGGCCTTGGTTTCACTGTCGGCGTAACGGGCGTAGCGGAAGCGGCCGCCGACCGTCAGTTCCTGTGAACGCCAAAAGGCTTCAGCCTGGGCCGAGAACTGGTTGACGTCCCGATAGGATGCCGTCATCTGCGTCATCGGCGTGCCGTCGTAGACGGGGATGAAGATCATCTTGTTGCGATAGATCTTGTAATTGGTCTCAAGGTTGATGCCGAGCCGGCCGCTGATCACGCCTTCCAGCGAGAAGGTCGCGTCGAGCGGGCGGGAGCCGAACTCCATAGTGGTGGTCGGGAGGACGATCGGGCAGTCGTCAACCATCCGGGAAAAGGCATTCAGGTCGTTTCCGCCCGTCACCACGGCGTGAGCCCAGAGCGTCTTGTCGATCAGCGTATAGCGCAGGTCCACGTCGGGGAAAATACTGCTGCGGGCGCCCAGGTCGAGACCGGGCTCTTCGATGGAGCCTGTCAGGCCGTAGCGGCTGCCGAACTTCACGCCCAGCCGCGCATTGAGCCGCTTGCGGTTCAGCTGATAGATCGGGGAGAACTCCACCAGACCGATCTTGAAATCGTGCACGCCGCCGTAGGTGGCGTACTCGATGTTCATATCGACGTAAATACGATGGATGTCAAAGGAGGCGCCTACATAGCCGCTTACATTGAGGAAGCCTTCGGACAGACGTGTCGTGTCGGGAGTGAGCCGGGTCCAAGCCATTTCCTTCTGCGTGTTGCGGTACGATACGGTCACGTCGTAATAAACCGTATTTTCCTCCTTCTGTGCCGAATTCAGGTTGAACGCGGCAGTCAGGCTGTTGTTCTTATGGCCGGCCCTGGGGAAAAAGCCGGTCATCCCGTCGTCCTTCACCTGATAGTTGTAGCGGTCGAAATCGTACTTGACGTCGAACATCATCTCGCCGGTAGCCCAGTCGTAGGTAAGGTCGCCGCCCACCGTATTCTGCATCCGGGACGTCTGCAGCACAGGGGAAACGTCGAATCCTCGTCCCAGGTCGCCGAAGAAGGAATTGTGGCGGCCGTAGAGGCCGGAGCAGAAGCCGTTCTTGGGTTTCGACTGGAGATAGATTTCGCCGGCAGGCATCACGCCCCTTTCTCCCGGAGCATACTGCGCACCGAGTCGCGTATAGACATACGGCGTACGATTGGCCCCGACCGTGGAGAGCTGGATCGATTCATACGGAGTGAAGTCGTACAGGTCGCCGTAAGGCCGGTTGAAGATCGAATAGTCGAAATGGACGTCGAAGCGATGGAGCGAGTCATCGACCGAAGTCGGGATGGCGGGCTTGCGGATGCCGTCGAGGTTGACGTCGTAGGGACGGCTCACCTCCACCGTGGCTACCTGGGCACGGAGCGTCAGGACCCCGCAAAGCAGACTCAGTATAAGGATGGCTGTTCTTTTCATCTTCTCGTCGTTTTAAGCTGGTTCAGACGGGTACGCACCTGATCGAGGATGTCATCGTCATCGCGGGTAGGTTCGTAGCCGTCCAAGATGCTGTTATACGTTGCCTCGGCCTGTTCCAGTTCACCCCGGTCGGCGAAGGAGTCGCCCAGGACGATGAAGCTCTTGGCCAGCCAGTACACCTGACCGGATCCGGAATCGGAGAAGGCATAGACCGCTTCCTCCACCTGGGCGAAGTCGCCCTGGTCGTAGGCTTCCTGGATCAGGGTGAAGGCGCTCTCGGCGCCGAAGGCGTCGCTGCGGTCGGAAGCCAGTTCCTCGAAAAGGGAGCGGGCCCGGGTGCGGTCGCCCTGCGTGCGATACGACTTGGCCATCAGGAAGCGTGCCTCGCGCGTACCCACGACCTGCGCGCTGCGGATCGCGGTCTCATAATCCTTGGCACCGAAGGCCGAGCGCATCAGGCCGGTGTAGGCTTCCTGCCGCACGGCATCGGAGCGCGTGAGGCCGACCAGCTGCTCATACGCATCCATCGCCTGCTTATAGTGCTGGAGGTCGTAATTGATGGCGGCATACGAGGCGAGGGCATCTTCCTGGCTGGGAGAACTGCCCATCCTGACCACTTTCTGGTAGGTGTCGGCGGCCGACTCAAGCCGTCCGGTGGCGCGCAGGCTCTCCGCCAGGTAGAAAGTGGCCGTCGCAGCCTTTTCTCCGCGGGGATACTGGGCCAGGAAGCGCTGCAGGGCGCTGATCGCCGCCGCATAGCGGCCCGAATTGTAAATCTGCTGCGCGGAGTTGAAGAGCATCTGCTCTTTCTCGGCGTCGCTCTTGATGTCGGAGCGCCCGATCTCTTCCAGGTAGGTGAGGAATTCCTCCGGCTTGTTGCGCAGCTGGTAGAGGCTTTCCAGACCGGCGAGCGCATCTTCCGCTTCGGGAGCGTCGGGCGCGGTCGTCACCACGGTCTTGTAGTATTCGATGGCCCGGTCGTATTTGCGGGCGTTGGCGTTGATCAGCGCCAGTTCCAGCAGGGCTTTCGTATAGAAGTCATTGCCCTTCATCCCCTCGAGGGTGTAGAAACACTCCGTCGCGCTGTCGTCCTTGCCGGCCTGCACGTAGGTGCGGCCCAGTTCGAAGAGGGCCTGGGGATAGAGCGGCGCCGTGCGGTTGTAGCGCGTCACCTGCTTGAGCAGTTCGATCTTGCGGTCCGTATCGCCCATCAGGCCGCAGGCGATCGAAGCCTGCAGGGCGGGATAGATGTCGGAAGCGGCGGGATCGGCCTCATACACTTTCTCGTATACGCGGGCGGCATCGTCATACTTGCCCTGCATGAAGCAGGCATCGCCGAGGCGGACCTGGGCGTCACGCTCATACTCCTGGTACTCGCCCGATACGTTGAGGAAGTTGCGGAAATTGTTTTCGGCATACACGTAGTTGCCGCTCTTGAGGTAGTTGTAGGCCTGGTTGTAGAGGGCCTGCGGGTACTCCGAGGTCATGCGGAAATCATTATCCGCCAAGAGGTTCGAATTGATGGCAATGGCCTCAGACCAGCGCTCGTCGCGGTAGCAGCATTCAGCGAGCCAGAAGCGGGCGAGATTGGCCAGCTGCTCGTTGTCACCCGTCTCGGCGGCCGTCTCGAGCAGCGGTTCGGCCGCACGGTAGCCTTTCCCTTCAATGAGCTGGAGCGCCCGGAAGAAAGCGGCTTTCTGGAGATTGGCCGACGATTCGGGCGTATGGGTCTTGATGGCGCTCAGCGCCTCGACGGCGGAGCGGTAGTCCTTCGAAAGCAGGAACGAGGCCGCCATGTAGTTGTGGATGATGTCGTCCTTGCCGCTCTCGGGATAGGTTTCCATGTATTTGCCGAACTGGGAGATGTCGGCGTTGACGTCGAACGAGAGTTTGGCGAAGTTGAAGAACGCATCTTCCTGGATCACGGGGTCGAAGTCGCAGGATGCGGCGGCCTTGAAGGCGTCGAGCGCGGCGATCTTGTTCTTGGTCTGCAGATAGCTGTTGGCCGTGTAGTACCAGGCGTTCTGGCCCAGCTCGTCCTCCTGGCCCAACACGTGGGAGAATGACTCGATGGCGGCCGGCCACGACTTGAGGCTGTACGACACGATACCCGAAAGGTAATGGTCCTTGCGGTTCATCTGGGCGCCGCTGTTGGCATAGATGTCCATATACTCGCGGGCCTTCTGCTGGTTGCCCTTCTCATACCAGGCTTCCGAGAGGATGCGGGCCATGCTGGCCTGCATCTCGCGGTCGAGCTTGTCGAAGAGCGGCGTTCCGCGGTCGATCACATAGTTGTAGTCCTTGAGCATGAGCTTGCTCTCCACGGCGAAATACTGCGCCATCTGGGAGAACTGGTTGCCCTCGCCCACCTTCTCGAACAGCGGGACCGCCTGGGCGAACTGCTGGCGGATGTAGTGGACGTATCCCTTGTAGTACGTGCTCGGAACCGTATATTGCGAATACGGCCCGGCAAGGACTTCCGCGAAGCCTTCTTCAGCCCGCTCGTAGCCGCCCGTACGCAGGTTGCTGTACGCCTTCTTGAAGGTGAAGTCGGTGCGGCGGGTCTTGTAGAGATGGTTGCGGTTGATGGTGTTGTAGACCGCCAGGGCTTCGGGATAATGGCCGGTGTCGAAATAACGGGAAGCCAGCGCCTCCTTGACCATCGACTGCTGCGGGGCGTTGGGATACTTGCTGCAGAAGGTGTTGACCAGGCCTTCGGCATTGACCTTGTCCAGGGCGATGGCGCACATCACCTTGTAAGCCTCGATTTCGGAGCGGTCCAGTGTCCGGAGGGACTCCTTGCCCAACTCGGTGAAGGCCTTTTCAGCCGCATAGTAGGAACCGCTGTAGTATAGTTTGCGGGCCGATTCCAGGCGGTCGGAATGCTGCCGGTCCTTGACCTGGCCCGACACGGGCAGCACCGCCAGCAGGAGCAGCAGGACCGCTGCGCCTCGTCTCAGGGATATGCTCACGCTTTTCATCTTTCTATGATGCGAAAATAATGAAAAAAAGTTAAATTTGTGCATCAATCCAGTCCTCATGAACACGGATACACCCATTGTCTTTTTCCGGTCGGCAGACATCTCCAACGGAGAGGTCGTGGTCGTGGACCATCTCGACCTGACCATCCTTCCCGGCGAATTCGTCTATCTGACCGGCTCGGTCGGAAGCGGCAAAACGTCCATCATCCGAACGCTGACCGGCGAGAATCCACCCCTGGGCGGAGAGGCGCGGGTCGGCGATTTCGACCTGACAAGCCTCAAGAGCAAGCAAATACCATACCTTCGTCGCGGCCTGGGCATCGTCTTCCAGGATTTCCAGCTGCTGATGGACCGTTCCGTCGAGGACAATCTGCTTTTCGCCCTGCGGGCCACCGGATGGAAAGACAAGGCCGCCATGGCCGAGCGCATCGACCGCGTATTGGAGGCCGTGGGGCTCTCCCACAAGGCTTACAAGCAGCCGCACCAGCTTTCCGGCGGCGAGCAGCAGCGGGCGGCCATCGCCCGGGCGCTGCTCAACGAGCCGCCGCTGATCCTGGCCGACGAACCCACCGGCAATCTCGACGAGGCCACGGCCGGCGACATCATGAACCTGCTGTTCGAAATCAACCGCCGCGGCACGGCCATCCTGATGGTCACGCACAACCTGTCGATCGTCCGCAACTACCCGGCCCGCGTCCTGAAGCTCGAAAACGGAACCTGCCATGAAGAAAGGCCCGAAGCAGTCTGATCCTCCCTTCGAGCCCATCCTCGCCTGGTTCGAAGCGAACCGCCCGCTTCCCAAAAGCGAGCTCAATTTCCTGTCGCCCTACCAGCTCATCGTCGCGGTCATCCTCTCGGCCCAGTGTACCGACAAACGGGTCAACATGACGACGCCCGCCTTCTACGAGCGTTTCCCCGACGTGGAACAGCTCGCCGCCGCCACGCCGGAAGAGGTCTATCCCCTGATCCGGTCGATCTCCTACCCCAACAGCAAGGCGGCCCATCTGGTGGCGATGGCCCGCAAAGTCGTAGATGAATATGGCGGAGCGATTCCCCGCGACATCGATGCCCTGATGACGCTCCCGGGTGTAGGCCGAAAAACCGCCAATGTGGTGACCAGTGTCCTCTACGACGAACCTGTTATCGCCGTGGATACGCACGTATTCCGCGTCGCGCACCGCCTCGGCCTCTCCGACGGAAAGACGCCCTACGCCGTGGAACTCGACCTGGAAGCCGGTATCCCGGAATCCGTCCGCCCCAAGGCCCATCACTGGCTCATCCTCCACGGACGCTACGTCTGCACTGCCCGCAATCCCAAGTGCGGCGAATGCGGCCTGTCCCCCTATTGCCGCCATGCGCAATCACGCTGACAGTTACGAAACCACGCTGCTCGACTTCAAGGCCCACCTGAAGCTCGAGCGCTCGATGTCGCCCAATACCATCGCGGCTTACGCCTCCGACGTACAGAAATACTTCGCGGTGCTGCGGCGCGAGGCCACGGAGCCGGCCGCCGCCACGACGGAGCAGATCGACCGTTTTCTCGAAGAGCAGGTGGAGGCAGGGGTGACCAAACGCTCGCAGGCCCGCATCATCAGCTCCATCAAGGCGCTGTACCGTTTCCTCGATGCGGAAGGGAAACTGGCGGAGAATCCCTGCGACAAACTCGCTTCCCCCAAGATCAACCCCTATCTGCCGACCGTCCTGTCGGTCGAAGAGGTTATGCGGATTCTCGACTCCGTGGACTTGTCGCAGCCCGGAGGACATCGCAACCGTTGCATACTGGAAGTGCTGTATTCGTGTGGATTACGCGTGAGCGAACTGGTGAACCTGCGGATCTCGGACCTGTTCCTGGACGAACAGTTCATCCGCGTCATGGGCAAAGGGAGCAAGCAGCGGCTCGTGCCCATCGGCGATCCGGCCATCAAGGCCATCCGGCTCTACCGCCAGCAGCGCGATGCCGGTCCGGTTCAGAAAGCGGCCGAAGACATCCTTTTCCTCAACCACCGCGGCGGGAAACTCTCCCGCGTAGCGGTCTTCAATCTCGTGAAGGAACAGGCACGCATGGCCGGCATCTCCAAGGAAATCTCCCCGCACACCTTCCGCCACAGCTTCGCCACCCATCTGGTCGAAAATGGCGCCGACCTGCGCGTCGTCCAGCAGATGCTCGGCCACGAAAGCATCCTCACGACCGAGATCTATACCCACATCGACACCCGCAAGTGGCAGGATACCATCCTGAAATACCATCCGGCCCGGGATTACGAAAAAAGCGAGGCCTGATACCTCGCTTTCTTGTAGCCCCGGGCGGAATCGAACCGCCATCTAAGGTTTAGGAAACCTCCATTCTATCCGTTGAACTACAGGGCCTACATCACTGGGGCTCTGCCCCAAACCCTGCCGCTACGGCCTGCTATCGCACAGTCTCCCGCAACGGCCTCCGCTAGCGCCTGAAGGCGCTGGTCTCCATAATTAAAAAAGCCGGTCTTGCCGGCTTATTCAATCGATTCGGTCAGATTACGCAACGGTCTTGTTGATGATCTGACGGCCACGGTAGAAGCCGCACTCAGGGCAGACGTGGTGATACATGACGGTAGCACCGCAGTTCGGGCAGGTAGCCAGCTGAGGGACAACGGCTTTGTCGTGGGTTCTTCTCTTATCTCGGCGCTGCTTCGAGATCTTGTGTTTCGGATGTGCCATTTTTTCCTTTTATTTTAATTGTTTTTGTTTTCCAACAAATCTTTCAAACCTTCGAAAGGACGGACGGCCTCCCCTTCGGAGCCCGTCTGCTGGCCTTCGGATTCGGAGATGTAGCGGAGCATCTCGGGATTGCATTTCCCTTCGGGATGCACCTTCACCAGCGGAAGGCCCAGGCAGATGTAATCGTAGACGAACTGGTTGAGGTTGAGCTCACTTTCGCTGCGGTCGATGACCAGCACGTCATCGTCCGCACTTTCGTCGTCCACATCGACGGAGCCGAAGCCGACGGTCAGGTGGGGTTCGATGTCCACCTTCAGGGTCAGGTCTTCCAGACAGCGGTCGCACTCGACCACGACGAAACCTCCGACCCGGCAGGTGATCTCGAGCAGGGTCTGGTAGCGCTTCACGCTGACCATCACGCTGCAGTCCGCATCCTTGATCTGACGGTTCTCGAACGCTTGAAAGAACGGTTCCCCAATTTCAAACCGGAATGAACTCTCTCCCAGCGGTAAACCCTTGATGGGAATGATGATATCTTGATTCAATCTGTCCATGGCGGAAAAATTGGGGCTGCAAATATAGCAAAATATTTTAAACTTTAGTTTCTCGACGCTCTTTTTCTTTCGGTTTCGTCGAGAATAATCTTCCTCATCCGCATCGACTTAGGCGTTACCTCCACCAGTTCGTCCTCCTGGATGTACTCCAGTGCCTCTTCGAGGCTGAAACGGACGGGCGGCGGAAGCATCACCTTCTCGTCGGTCCCGGCGGCCCGCACGTTGGTCAGCTTCTTGGTCTTGCAGATGTTGATCACCAGGTCGAAGTCGCGGATATGCTCGCCGACCACCTGACCGGCATAGACCTCTTCGCCCGGGTCGATGAAATAACGGCCGCGGTCCTGGAGCTTGTCCATCGCATAGGCCACGGCAAGGCCCGTCTCATGCGCCACAAGCGAACCGTTGGTACGCTTCTCGATCTCGCCCTTGTAAGGCTCGTAATCCTTGAATCGGTGCGCCACGACCGCTTCGCCCTGCGTGGCGGTCAGCAGGTTGCTGCGCAGGCCCATCAGGCCGCGGGCCGGAATCTCGAATTCGAGATGGGTGCGGTCGCCACGGCTTTCCATGTGGATGAGCGCGCCCTTGCGCCGGGTCGTCATCTCGATGGCACGTCCGACGAACTCCTCGGGCACATCGATGGTCAGGCACTCGATCGGCTCGCAGCGCTTGCCGCCGATGGTCTTGTCGAGCACGCGGGGCTGGCCTACCTGCAGCTCGAAACCTTCGCGCCGCATGGTCTCGATCAGAATCGAAAGATGCAGCACGCCGCGGCCGTACACGACGAAGGAGTCGGCATTGACGCCGGGCTTCACGCGCAGCGCCAGGTTTTTCTCCAGCTCGCGCTCCAGGCGCTCCTTGATATGGCGCGAAGTCACGAATTTGCCTTCACGGCCGAAGAACGGCGAATCGTTGATCGTGAAGAGCATGCTCATGGTCGGTTCGTCCACGGCGATGGGAGGAAGGGCTTCGGGATTCTCGAAGTCGGCGATGGTGTCGCCGATTTCAAAGCCGTCGATGCCCACCACGGCGCAGATGTCGCCGCATCGGACTTCTTCCACTTTCTTTTTCTCCAGTCCCTCGAAGACCATCAGGTCCTTGACTTTCTGCTTCTCCACGATGTCGTAGCGCTTGCACAGCGACACCGGCATGCCGGCGCGAAGCGAACCGCGGGTGACACGACCGACGGCGATCCGGCCCACATAGGGCGAATACTCGAGCGAGGAGATGAGCATCTGCGGCGTTCCTTCCACGATCTCCGGTGCGGGAATCTCTTCGATGATGGTATCGAGCAACGGCGTGATATCGGTCGTGGGATTGCGCCAGTCGAGCGACATCCAGCCCTGCTTGGCGCTGCCGTAAACGGTCTTGAAGTCGAGTTGTTCTTCCGTCGCATTGAGCGAGAACATCAGGTCGAACACCTGTTCGTTCACCTCGTCGGGACGGCAGCCCTGCTTGTCCACCTTGTTGATCACCACGATGGGCTTCTTGCCCATCTGGAGGGCCTTCTCCAACACGAAGCGCGTCTGGGGCATCGTGCCTTCGAACGCATCGACCAGCAGCAGCACGCCATCGGCCATATTGAGCACCCGTTCCACCTCTCCGCCGAAATCAGCGTGGCCCGGGGTGTCGATGATATTGATCTTCACATCCTTATAGGGGACGGAAACGTTCTTGGCCAGGATCGTGATGCCGCGCTCACGCTCCAGGTCGTTGTTGTCGAGGATCAATTCGCCCAGGTCTTCCGCCTTGCGGGTGAGCCGGGCCTGATAGATCATCCGGTCCACGAGGGTGGTCTTGCCGTGGTCCACGTGGGCGATGATCGCTATGTTTCTGATGGCTTGCATACTGTCTTGCTTCACATTGAAGGCGCAAAAGTAGAAATAATCTCGCAATTTCAAGAAACTGTTTCGTACTTTTGCACTATGGTTGAAAAGATTATCATCCTCGACTTCGGCTCCCAGGTGACCCAGCTGATCGGACGCCGGCTCCGTGAACTCAACGTTTACTGCGAAATCCATCCCTTCAACAAGATTCCCGCGCTGGACGACAGCGTCAAAGGCGTCATCCTCTCCGGCAGCCCGTGCTCCGTCACGGCGCCCGATGCACCGCAGGTGGACCTGCGCGGCATCAAAGGACGCCTGCCGCTGCTGGGCATCTGCTACGGCGCCCAGTACCTGGCCCACCACTACGGCGGCAGCGTCGAGAGCGCAGGCTCCCGCGAATACGGCCGCGCCGAACTGGAAGTAAAACAACGCGATCCGCTTTTCGACGGCGTTCCGCCGACGAGCCAGGTCTGGATGTCACACGGTGACACCATCACGGCCCTGCCCGACAATTCGACGGTCCTGGCCTCGACCCGCAGCGTCATCAACGCCGCGTATCGCATCTACGGCGAGAAGACTTATGCCGTGCAATTCCACCCGGAAGTTTACCATACCGAATACGGTTCGCGGATCCTCGCCAATTTCGTCAAGACTATCTGCGGCTGCAGCGGCGACTGGACTCCCGCCTCGTTCATCGACACCACCGTCGATGCACTTCACCGTCAGATCGGAAGCGACAAGGTCATCCTCGGCCTGAGCGGCGGCGTCGACTCCACCGTCGCCGCCGTCCTGCTCCACAAAACCATCGGCGAACGGCTCCACTGCATCTTCGTGGACAATGGCCTGCTGCGCCGCAACGAGTTTACCGAAGTCCTCGAATCGTACCGCGGCATGGGCCTCAACGTCACGGGCGTCGACGCCGGCGAGCGTTTCCTGACGGCCCTGGCGGGCCTCACGGAACCCGAAGCCAAGCGCAAAGCCATCGGCAAGACCTTCATCGACGTGTTCGAGGCGGAAGCCCGGCGCGTGGAAGGCGCCCGCTGGCTGGCCCAAGGCACCATCTACCCCGACGTCATCGAGTCGGCCGCCATCGGCGGCCAGGCCGCCAAGATCAAGAGCCACCACAATGTGGGCGGCCTCCCCGAAAAGATGAACCTGAAGATCGTGGAGCCGCTGCGTATGCTCTTCAAGGACGAAGTGCGGCGCGTAGGCCGGGCGCTCGGCATCCCCGCCTCGCTCATCGGCCGCCATCCTTTCCCCGGCCCGTCCCTGGCCATCCGGGTGCTGGGCGAAGTCACCTTCGAAAAACTGGAAATCCTGCGCGACGCCGACAAGATCTACATCGACGCCCTCCGTGCCGACGGTCTCTACGACAAGATCTGGCAGGCAGGTACGATCCTCCTTCCGGTCAAGAGCGTGGGCGTGATGGGAGATGAAAGGACTTACGAATACACGGCTGCACTCCGGGCGGTCACCTCGACCGACGGCATGACCGCCGACTGGTACCCCCTGCCCTACGATTTCCTGGCCCGCGTCTCCAACGACATCATCCGACACGTCCGCGGCATCAACCGTGTCGTCTACGACATCTCCTCCAAACCGCCGGCAACGATCGAGTGGGAATAGTTTCAGACACCATCTATTGCCACAAGAAACCTGCTAACCGTTTGGCAATAAATAACTAATAGGCTATTGAACTTAAGGTTACTGCCACCTCTATTTATTCAGTATTTGGATTATTTTTAATTTTTTGACCCCTAAAATTGACCCCTACATTCCAATAGGGGTCTTTTTTATTATAGCAGGTGTTCCATCAGAAAGGGTAATACCATTGTTGAGGAAAATCCACCCATCATTATTAAGTTCCTTCTCATCCTCAGGTGATAAAGATGCCTCAATGGAAAGGAACAATCTATCATTGATTCTATCTATTTCTGTTTTGTAGTGGTTCATCATTGTATTAGATTAAAGTGTCTTTAGAACCTGTAGTTTACCCCAACTGTAGTCATTAGGCTGTTGACTCCAATTCTTGGTATCCATTCATTGTTCATGTACCTGATACCTACAGCACCAACATCAGTGAAAACTTCCCATTTGGGTAATACCCTAAACCTCAATGATGGAACAACACCAATATCCATGACAGAAATGCTGTGTTTAAATGCTATCTCAACTGTGGGCTTAAAATCAAGAAAGAAGACATTGTTATACCAAGCGGTTAGTCTTGCATAAACCCCTGTCTCTCCTAATAAATAGTCACCATAGCCTTGTGCTGTTGCTCCAATCCCACCCATTGCCATTAATGCAAATCTTTTGTTGAACTCATACCCACCATGAATTGTTGTCTCATACAGCAATTCATTTGAAAAGAACAAGGTAAACCTACCACCAATAAAACCATTCTGTGCCTTACCAACAAATGAACAGGAAAGCATCAATAAAAACAAGATAAGAGTCTTTTTCATAGTATTTGATTATTTAATATCCAATGGCTTATCAAATGTCAGTTCCTTTCCAAGAAGATGGATATGTTTGCTTCTCAGGAGTTTATAATCAATATCAGGTTCTGTTCCATCCTGAATGCACTTTCTGCAAATGGTCAGCTTGGGCTTGGATACCTGCTTGCCACTCTCCTCCTGCTCTGCCAAATACTTCCTTATGACACCAATAGGTATTTGGGAAAGTTTATTTACATACTGCTGATATTGATTGTCCTTCTTTTTGCTATTATGTTCTGTCAGTCTCTTCTCTCCCACAACAAAGGGCCAATACTTTCTGATGGTGGAAAGAGAATACCCCAATTCCTTGTGAATCTCATTCCTTGAGGCATTAGGATGTTCGTTCAGATATTTTTTGATAGAATTAATTACATTAGTTTTTGCTTCTTTCCTTCTATCAATGAAATGGGACTGAATATGGTATCTTATCCCTGCTTCTGAGACACCATTGTTCTTGGCATTCTCAGAAATAGAGAGGTGGGGATTATACTTTATTTTGCTGACTCTTGACATGTTCTAAACTATTTTCTATGGTTGAACAAGTCATCCAAATAAGCAATAAACATTATTAATCCAAATAATCCTGTTGATAGTAATACCCCAATACTTGTATATTTGAAAAAACAAAAAATTCCTATGATGGCTACAATCAAAGCCCATAATCTCCATCCCCTAAACCATATTGAACGGTTCTTCCACTCTTCCTTGATAAATGGGATAAAACCTTTAGGTGATTCATCAACAACACTTCCTTCTTGAATTGGCTCAAGATATCTAACCACCTTCCCTTTTTGCTTGGCATATTCAATCTCACTCTTTGTACTTTCACCAATATATCCACCCACATTGATGACATAGATTTCATCTGCCATATCAATCTTCCTCTTGTGCATATCATCCAACATCTCTTTTGTCCCCTCAGTCCAAACCTCATCATCACCTGAATGCCCAAACAAGCCAACTGAGATAACAATGTTCCCTTGCAAGGTTAAGTCCTTCTGTGCTTTTAGAAAGGCTTCCTTGAACTTAGTGCTGCCACACAGGGTGATTACTTTGTACTTGCCAACCATCTTTAATAGAATATCCACCTACCACACTCTTCTTGTTTAGTGCTCCACTGCACTTGATATGCTATCCCAAGAATTGTGTCCAACAGTATGAAGTTGTAATTGTTCTTTGTAGGATAGAGTTCATATCTGCCAATAACAGTACCATCCTCAGTAACTGCATTTGTAATACTATATTCCATTTGCTTGCCATTTTCTCCCACACCAATTTGAAGTGCCCATATTTTACCTGTAGCAGTATCTAATCTAAGAGAAGTATAATTGTTAGTTGTAGGATAAATCTTATACCTACCAATCTTACTTTGCAGGTTATTTGACAAGGAAGAAATAGCATTATCAATTCTTGTGAGCAAACTATCTGTTTTACTATCTACAGGTTGATTTTGCCCAAACAGAGGTGTAATAACCAACAGGAATAAGATAAGAAAGCCAACTCTTTTCATATTATTCATTATTAATTATTGGTAGTTTATTGACAGTATTATTTGTTTCTAAACCTTGTTAAAACACTTCAAGAATGTCTTGGCATGATTTCATCCAATGTTAATTGGCAGATTAACTATCAAAATTAATCAATATTATCTTAAGACACAAAAAGAAAAGGCTTGATTACTCAAGCCTTATCTATACAATCCATATCTATCCTCTTCCCAATATCATCTTCAGCAACCCACCTCATTCCCCTGTACTTTCTATCATCCCAATATACAGGAATCAAGAACCCCTCTTTCCTTTTTAAGTCTTCCCTGTTGAGGATATCATTCAATACATCTGCTTCATCAAATGTTCTCTCCTCAGATAGCAAAATACAATCACCTTCTCTTCCTGTAGCATCACAATACTGATTCCATTTCAGCATCAATTTCAAGGGCCCTAAACCCCTTTTTTCTTCATTCATTTCCATTGGCCATAATGTTTATCTCCAAAGATAAATGAAGAATTAAGCCTCTAAACACACTTCAAAAGGAGGTTACATCAAGACAATCCGAAGAATCCCTATGGGCTGTTTCTCAGATAATTATGCTGTAATTAATGAGGGATGGTTATATGTTGGTTGTATCTGTGTTTTTTCAATCTGTTCAATCTCCTTCAATACATCCAAAATATCTTCCTTCTTCTGAATCTCTCTTATTACACGACAAGAGAATAATATTGCACCCCCAAAATGCACCCTTTCGAAAATATTCAAAGAATATACTGATAATCAATTAATTATCTATACCCACCATAATCGAATGGGAATAAGCGTTTCCTCCCTCCTTGCGCTGCAACGGACGCAATTGATTTACAGCGCCTTACAGAAAGTGATCCCCCTTGTTTCAAGGGGGATCACTTTGCGTAAATGGCTGGTGGTCAATTGCGTCCGTTGCAGCGCAAGGAACGGGAGAACAGCCGTTTGTGACAACGATTCCGTCAGGCGGCGGCGACGTCGTCGGCTGTGACCATTATCGTACCGGTGCTGGCGTTCATGATGATGTGGTCGCCGTTTTTCAGCCGTTTTGTGGCGCCTTTGACATTGACGATGGCGGGAAGACCGTATTCGCGCGCCACGACGGCGCCGTGCGACAGGGATGAGCCGATCTCGGTGATCAGACCGTTGACGACCGAATAATAGGGCGTCCAGCCGATGTCCGTGAAACGGGCCACCATGATTTCTCCTCGCTGGAGCTGGTTTGCATCTTCGATGGAATGGACGATACGGACGATTCCCTCACATTCTCCGTTGGAAACGGGAACGCCGGTGATTACGCCTTCATCCAGCTCTCCCTCAAAGACATCCGCGACAGGTTTGCCGATGTAGATATCGTCGAATGACAAGGTCTCCTGGATGGCGTTGGCTTTCCGCCTTCTGACCGCGATTTCCGCAAGACGGTCGTCGCCTTCGAGAAGCTGACCGATCTCCTCGTGCGTCAGGAAATAGATCTGATCCGTATCGCCGAGCCTTTTGTCTGCCACCAGCAAGGTAGCCAGCCGGGCATACTGGGTCTTGAAGCGGTCGATGAGTTCGATCAAACGCGATTTCGTGTATTCCCGGTCTACGACGGCCTGCCGGGCTTTCTTGGCATAGATGATGGAAGCGGCCTTCAGCAAAGGATTCCGGACAAAGGCGAATTCCTTCCGATAGTCTATCTTTTCCTCTCCCTGCACCAGATTCATCGGGGAGCGGATGATGCTCGACAGATAGTTCATCAGCGGAACTGGATCTTCCCGCCAGGGCTTGTTGCGCAACTCCGCCTCCTTGATACAGCGGTGGCCATGGAGCCGCAGGAATTCCTGGTACAGTCCGTCGATTTCCGCGTGACTTTGAATGAATGCCAGCAATCCGGCTGCCTGAAGGTCTGCAGCGCGCGGGTCCAGCTTCTTGATCAGGATCGCCAGATCCTGCAGCCGGGACAGGATATCCGCGCTTTCAATATTCGGAATCCCGCTCAGCAGATGCGACAGGAAAGACTGATACTCCTTCTTATCCGGGAAATATTTGTCGACCATCCTGTACAGGGTACTGGTAGCGCTGCCGGAATAGGCGGAAGAGGCGTAATGGTAGATGAGGCTTTCATCCAGCAAGGCGAGATTCTCATCGATGCACTTGTACAACTCCTTGGCGGAAGTCGTTTCACAGAAGTGCACGCGGGTCAGCAGCGCATCCAGCTTTTTCATCGCCCGGTGGCCCGAGAACACATAGTTCAGGAACCGGATGGAATTGATGATGCGGATGGGCTGACTGGCGAAGGGTGCGGTTACGGGAGGATAATCGTGGTATTCCCCCATAATGGAAAGGTTCATCGACTGCGGATCGGCGATACCCACCCTTGCGTACATGTTGTAAAGCAGGTTCATATCGAAGAACAGATGTCCCGATATGGAGGATATCAGCCGCAGGGGCTCTTCGTCATAGGGCGTCTTGTAGACACCGGCCTTGGCGAGCATGTAACGCATGCCGTAGTCGATGGCTTCCGCAGAGGTGGACAAGGTCAGCGGGGTGACGGCACCCGGCATCATTTCCCCGACATTCCGTTTGGTAAACAGATGTCCGGTCAGGTCGTCGTCCCGGTCGAATTCCTCGATGTCGATGATCTCCGTCGTAATGGGGCGCATCTGCAGCAGGAACAGCTGCCCGCCCTTGACCGCCCACTCGACATCTACTTCTTCCCCGAACGTGGACCTTATCTTTTTCCCGGTCTCATAGAGCAGCCGGACCTCATCCTCGCTGAGCAGCTCATCACCGCAAGGACGGTAGCACTTGCGGGAAATCTCATAGCGATGGGCCGCGACCTGTCCGGAAACCAGGTTTTCTCCTTGTCCTTCAACGGCTTCGATCAACAGGTCCGAGCCCTTGTTGGGGCTGGCGGTGAACAGCACACCTGCCTTGTCGCTGTCGATCATCTCCTGGACGACGACACTCATCGTTCCCTTGCCCAAATCAAAGCGCCGGGCATAATCCCTTACCCGCAGGGAATGCAGGGAAGCCAGGCACTTCTTGATACTCTCCAGCAGATGGCTGCGGTCCACAAATAGGCAAGTCTCGTATTGGCCGGCATTGGAAGCCCCGGCCTGATCTTCATTGGAGGCTGAGGAACGCACCGAAACCTGCGGGACATCCAAAGCATCGAATGCCTGATAGAGGGCCTCTTCGTCCAGCTGATCGGTTTCGATCAGCACGAAACCCTTAGGGACCGTAAACTGATGCCTGACCAGCAGATCCAGTCCTTTCGCCTTCCCTCCTGCCTCCGGATACTTTTCCTCGGGCAACGCGCCTAACGGGTAAATGGTCATCTTCTGATACGGTTCAAAGGCCTCTGGTTAAAGAAGCGGCTGCTGTCGCTGTTGAAGCCGATTTCCAGGATGCCACGGCAAGCCTGACCGTCAATCTGGAATTCCGCGATATTCTCGTGCAGGATATATCGGCCTTCCTGGAAATGATAGGTTACGCACGCCAGGACTTTTGCCGTCACACTGATCACACGACTGTCATCCAAGCGGACATGCAAGCCGAGTTCCTGCGGGACCTGGCCCGTAGCGACCTGCCGGAAATCCAAATCCGCCTGCAGCATAAAATGCTGGCCTGCCGCATCCCGGTAATTGCCCACTTCGAGGGCACTGATGACGGGATAGGAAACCAGGGAATAGTTGAACTGGCGGGAAGCAGAAACCGCCATCAGCCACAGGTGGTTGTTCATATAGCTCCAGTCTCTCCTCCCGAAGGAATGGTCGCGCACGCACGGCAGCTGGAACTGTATAGCCTTGCCATTCAAGGTCATCTCCCCTTCCAGCATCCCCTCCTGTTCATAATGGCACTGGCCGCTGACATGCTGCAGCCCGGCAAAGAGGGCCCGGTTCCATTTTTCATTCGCAATGCCGGTAGCCATCCGCTCCGCGGGCATATTGCTGGTAAAGTCGATGGGCTCCTGTCTGGCGACAAACTTCGCCCGGAAGACGACTTCATCGTTTTCATTGACCTTGCCCCGGAAAGAAACGGTCCAGTTCTCCACGCACTTCTCGACAACGAGCGGAGATGCGCCGCTGGGGAAGGATTCCTGTTTCAACGAATACAATCTGCCTTCCCGATAAACCACGAACCAGGTTTCATCTTCGTTGACCCGCCTGCCCAACCGCGCGAAGAAGGACATCGTTTCGTCGTGCGCGGAGAAATAGTAGGAATTGTTCACCAGCGGGTCATTCTCCCCTTCGAGGGAAAAGTTTTCGGCATACTGATAATCAAAAGGTTTCTGTTTGTTCCTTTTGGCCAGCATGCGGCACATCAAACGCTTCTTGAGACGGAACATACGGATTCAGGTTTAGATTAGGGTGCTGGTTTCAGGCTTTCAATTTCTCTGCAAGGGCCTGGCTCCATTCGCCGTTGTTCTCCACGAGCAAGGTACGGATGCCCAGGCTCTGCGCCACTTCGATGTTGCGCGGGCCATCGTCGAGGAAGCACAGCTCTTCGGGCTGGACCTTTTCCTGCGCAAGGACGAGACGGAAGAATTCCGGATCGGGTTTCATCATCTTGCAAACATAGCTGAGATAGCATGCGTCGAAATAATCATCCAGCGAATGGCCGTTTCCGTCGAATGCGGAAGACCGCGCCCACTTCATGACATAGGGATTGGTATTGGAGAGCAGCACGACGCGGTACCCGGCCTGACGGAGGGCGAGAATGGCGTCGAGATTGCGCTGCGGAACACTGTCGATAAAGCCCATGCAGGCGTAGCTGCACTCATCCCAGCTCATTTCCCGTCCGGTCTGCCGGCTCATCTCTTCGCGGAATTCCTCCGCATCGATCCGGCCACCTTCCAGGTCACCGAAAAAACCGCCTTGCTGGAAGGGGTTGAGGAAGTTGCGTACGTTCGGGACGCCCAGTTCCTCAAAGTGCCTGACGGCCTTTTCAAAACTGATGGCGACGACCACGCCGCCAAAATCCAATGCGATGGTCTTGATCATGTCTCTTTCCAAAAATCGGCTGCAAAGCTACAAAAAAACCCAAAAATATTTGCATAGTTCAAAAATAGCAGTACCTTTGCAATCCCAATCCCCGCCCAGGTGGTGAAATTGGTAGACACGCCAGCTTGAGGGGCTGGTGCCCGCTTTAGGGCGTGCAAGTTCGAGTCTTGTCCTGGGCACAAAAATAAGACATGCTGATAGCATGTCTTATTTTTGTGCCCAAAGGGCACCTTTTTTACGGGGGCATATCCCCCGAACCCCCTTCGCTTCGCGCAGAATTTCGTATCTTTGTCGCCAATGGCAGAAAACTCTCTGGATAAGAAGGCTGAGGTGATCAGCGGGATGTTCGATTCGATCGCGTCGAAATACGACCGGATGAACCACGGCATGTCGCTGGGAATCGACCGTTTATGGCGCCATCGTTTTGTAGGCAGGTTGTCGAAGCGGCTTCCCGCCGCAGCAACGGTCCTGGATCTGGCTTGCGGGACAGGCGACCTGACGAAGGCGCTTTCCCGGAAGGGCTATGCCGTCACCGGCCTCGATATTTCTGCCGAAATGATGGGGATCGGAAAGGTCAAATGCCGCGACCTCGACCCGCAGCCGGCGTTCATCCTCGGATCGGCCGAGGAAATCCCCTTCCCCGATAGTTCGTTCGACGCCGTCACCATCGCCTTCGGGCTGCGCAATTTCGACCATCGGGCCCAGTGTCTGCAGGAAATCCGCCGCGTACTCAAACCGGGCGGCCAGCTGGCCGTGCTGGAGTTCGCCGTACCCCGCAACCGCATCTGGCGGGCTCTCTACCTCTTCTATTTCAAGCACGCAATGCGGCTGGTCGGCAAGCTGGTCGGCAGCGGTGAGGCCTATGGATATCTGGTCGATTCCGTACTGGCCTTCCCGCGCTATGAGGCACTCTGCAAAGAAATAGAAGCCGCCGGGTTCGCCCGCATCCATTACGAGCTCTACACCGGCGGCATCGCTGTGGGTTACACTGCCGAATAGTTATCGCACGCCACTGTGGCCGCCGCCGCTGAAGCCGCCGCCACCACCGAATGACGAGTGGCCGCCACCGCCGCTTCTGCTGAAGCCGCCCAGTGAACCGCCCGAATAACTGGTTGAAGGCGTGTACGCATACGACGAAACAACTCTCGAGTAGGAATTCGACAGGTTGATGACGCGTGACATGTCGCTGTAAGGCATCGAGTAGGCCTTCTCGAACATCACCGGATCGATATCCTTGAGTTCCTTGGCCACCTGCTCGGCACTGCCGATCAACGAGGCGAAGATCAGGTATTCGCGCCACAGGGCGACTTCCGGGCTCGTACGCTCCTTGATGAGCGTCGCATCTTCCAGGAATTTCTTGAAACCGACGATTTTCCGGTTTTCAGTGCGGCCTTTGTCCGTGTATTTGCTTGACTGGTAGTACCCTCCGGTGCGCAACTTCGTCAAACCCGTGGACTTGACAGACTGGGTCCAGTTGATCAGCCGTGTTCCTTTCTTCTTGGCCCAGGTCGAGAATTCCTTCTCTTCCAGGACCTTGTTGGGTCCGCTGGCCTCGAGCATCATTGACCAAAGTCCTTTTTCCGTGCTGTCGATCTTGGAAAAGTCAGCGTCTTCCTTGAAATAGATGTTGACCTTGCCGGTTGCCAGGTCGCGCTGGGCTTCGAGGCAACCCTCCTGCAACATATGGAGAATCATGGCAGAAGCCACGGAATTGTTCTTGGCCTTGATATCCTTGGAAGTCGAGATGATGTAATTGTTCATCATGATGTCACCGCCATAGGGAATCTCCCGCGACCAGTCGATAGAGGAGAGATTCAGGGTGCCGAACGCATTCTTACGGGCCTTGCGACGCTGGATGATCCGCGCAATCAACGGGAGGAACGGCAACAGGACCATTCCCATGAACATGAAGAATCCCAGTATGGTGTAGAGTCTCTCCTTCCATTTCGGAAGCGGGTTGTCCGGCTCGTCGGCCCCTTCCAGCGCGCGGTCCAGGACGGTCTGGAAAGGCCGCTCCTGCACACTGCCCGATTCGAAGGTTCCCTTGTCGAAACGCATCAGGATGATGATGTCGTGCGACGATTCGAGCGGATTCTCGTTTTCGGCAATCACCTTCCCGTCCTCGCGCCAGATGTAGCCGTCGTAACCGAAGGCCCAGATACGCGTGAGGGTATCCATCTCGAAGCCCGGCTTCTCCAACGTCACCTTCACATGTTCCGCCCGGAAATCGTTGGGCGTATAGAACATGTAATGGATCATGTCGTAGTCGTCCAGGCTCTTGACCAGGTTGGTCAGGGTGTAGTCGACGGTATAGGTCCGGTGTCCGTATTCTCCGATGCCCCAGCAGATCTCATAACCGTCGGAGATGGAATGCAGGCCGCAATGGCCCTTCTTCCGCTCGAAGGAACGGTCGGTGTCCCAGCCGCGGTCGGTCTTGTAGGTCTCGCCCGTGTCGTCGGAAACGGTCAGGTCGAGGATCTTGATGTCGCCCAGGTTCTCGCGGCCCAGATAGACTTCCGTGCCGCGGCTCAGGGTCATGTCCCATACTTCCCGGATCTGCGCACTGCCATCCGTGGCGAGGGTGACGGTGATGTCCACATCGTGCACCTGGTTCTGTGCGGCTGCGGGCCGGACCGGAAGGACCAGCGCCAGCAGCACGGCACACAGCAAAGGTAGACGCTTCATCGGGACAGGGATTTAGAACTTCATCGACGGCATCTCGGTCTTGCTCTCGTTCACCTGCAGGTATTCGCGCGGGGTGAAGTGGAAGAGCGAAGCGACGATGGAGTCCGGGAACTGACGGATGATCTGGTTGAACTTGGTCACGGAATCGTTGTAGACCATCTGGCTCATACGCACCTGGTTGGTGTAGGTATTGACGCTGTCCATGGTCTTGATGTAGTTCTCGTTGGCCTTGAGTTCAGGATACTTCTCCACCACGACGTTGAGGGCGGAAAGGGCCTGGGTGAAGAGGTTTTCCTGCGTGTTGGCGTCGGCACTGGTGCTGCTGGCCGAGATGGGACGGCGCTGCGCGATGGTGTCGGTAATGGTCTTGTACTCATGATCCGAGTAGCCTTTGGTCAGTTCGGCGAGCGCTTTGAGGGCATCCCAGCGGTTGTTCTGCTGGACGCCGATCTGGCTCAGGCCGTTCTTGCAGATCTCTTCCTGCTTGACGAGTTTCCGCTGCACGGAAATCACCCACAGCACGAGGATCGCAACGATGGCAATGATGATAATGACAGTCATAGCACTATTGTTTTTATAAGTTGAAAATGTCCTTGATGTTGGCGGCGATCTTGTCCACCAGGCAGATGCGGGCTTCGCGGCTGGCCCAGCCGATGTGCGGCGTGAGCAGCAGCCGTTCGCGATGCTGCATCTTCAGGTAAGGATGGCCGGAAGGAAGGGGTTCTTTCGTGAAGACGTCCGTCGCCGCGCCGGCGATCAGGCCTTCATCGAGCGCCCGGGCCAGGTCGGCTTCCACGACGATGCCGCCGCGGCCCATATTGACGATCACGGCACTGCGCTTCATCCGGGCAAGCTGTCCGTAGCCGATCAGGCCGTTCGTGCGCTCGTTGAGCGGGCAGTGGACCGAAACCACGTCGCAGCGCGAGAGGAAGCTGTCCAGGTCCGTATCGGCCTCATAACGGTCGGAGTGCGGCTTGCCGGAAGTCGGATAGTAGAGCACCTTCATGCCGAAGGCCTCCGCCACAGCCGACACCCGGGAACCGATGTTGCCCAGGCCCACCGTACCATAAGTCTTGCCGCGCAGTTCGAAGAACGGAACGGTCGCATTGGTGAAGCAGCCGCTGGCGCTGTAGGAGCCGTCCTTGACGTAATCGTCGAAATAGCGGGCCTTGCCCACGAGATTCAGGATGTGCATCCAGGTAACCTGCGTCACGCTTTCCGTGGAGTAGTCCACCGCGTTGCGCACCGGAATCCCCTTCGAAGCGGCGTAAGCCGTATCCACGTTGTTCGTGCCGGTAGCCGCCACGCAGATCAGCTTCAGGGCGGGCGAAGCGTCGATCTGCTCCTTCCCCATCCATACCTTGTTGGTAATCACCACATCGAAGCCGGCGATGCGCGAGAGCACGTCTTCCGGCTTCGTGAAAGGATAGGAGACATAGTCTCCCAAATCGGAGACAGGCGCCAGGGAGATGTCACTCCCCAGCGTCTGCGCATCCAAAAAGACGATTTTCAGCATGGCTGAAAAAGAGTTTTTAGTCCTTGGTGACCTTCTCCAGCCACTTCACCATGCCGAGCATGATCGACATCGACACGAAGCAGATGACCAGGAACACCGTCCAGCACTTCCAGATCGGCCAGGCATTGAGCATGATCGGGCCGACGAAGATGAAGAGGTTGCCGATGGCGGTCGCACCGAGCCAGAGGCCCTGGCAGAGACCGACCATGTGCTTGGGCGCCACCTTCGAGACGAAGCTCAGACCCAGCGGCGAGATCAGCAGCTCAGCCACGGTCAGGAAGAAATAGATGACGAACATCACCCAATAGCCCGATTTGGCCAGGCCGGCAGCGGCCATCTGGGTCGAGTCCATGGCGCGGAAGGTGTCACCGGACGGATAGTGGTTGGCGACCGAGAGGATGACCAGGAAGAGATAGGCCAGACCGGCGATGAACATACCGTAGGCAATCTTGCGCGGGGTGGACACCGGTTTACCCCTGCGGGCAAGGCCGGCGAAAATAGCCATCACGATCGGGGTCAGGATAATCACGTAAAGCGGGTTCAGCGCCTGCGAAATCTCGGGCGCAATCTTCGAGGAATCCACGAAGTCGCGGGCGAAGACCATCAGCGACTGGCCGTTCTGGTGGAACGAGAGCCAGAAGAAGATGGCGATGCCGAGCACGGCGAACAGGGCGGCCATACGCTGCTTGATCTCCTTGGCCATGGCGTGCTTCTCTTCAGGGGTGTATTCGACGCTCTGGGCGGCGACCTTCTTGCCCGGCTGCGGGAACTTGTGCTTGGTAGCCAGGAAGATGAACAGCGAGGTCAGCATGGCGACGGCCGAGACGATGAACGCCCAGTGGATACCCGTGTTGAACACCTGTACATAGTCGGAGCAGAACTGGGCGGTGTCGGCAGGCACGGTGCCGCCGATGACCGACGCCTGCGCGGTCTCGATGAATTTCTGAGATCCGGCCACGGCCGTTTCTCCGCCGATGAATTGATGGCAGAGTCCCGTCATGTCGGCATTGTAGATAAAGTTGCTGCGGCCGAGCCACCACTTGCGGAGCATCGGGGCGATGAACGGGGCGATCACGCCGCCGATGTTGATGAACACGTAGAAGATCTGGAAACCGGAGTCACGCTTGTCCTTGGCGATCTTCAGGGCTTCGGGGCCTTTCTTGGCTTCCTCGACTTCGAACTCGTCGTAGAGTTTGCCCACGAGGGCCTGCAGGTTGCCTTTGAACAGACCGTTACCGAAGGCGATGCAGAGCAGGGCCACGCAGGTGAAGATGAGGATGCCCCACCAGCCGCCGTTTCCGTCGGCCACCATGCCGTCCACCTTGCTGAAGAGCGGAATGGCCAGGGCCACGTAACCGGCCGCCATGATGAACAGACCGATCTGGATGGTGCGGTTGTAGTTCTGCGTCCTGTCGGCGATCAGACCGCCCACCAGGGCCAGGATGTAGATGCCGAAATAGAAGAACGAGTAGATCAGGCCGGCCGTTCCGTCGGGCAGACCGAACTTCGAGACCAGGAAGAGCGCCAGCACGGCATTCATGATGTAGTAGCCGAAGCGCTCGCCCATGTTGCTCAATGCAGCGGCAATCAGGCCTTTCGGGTGTTCCTTCGCCTTCTTCAGGTAATAGACGACGAATACCGCTACGATGATCAGAATCAAAAACAGCAGCACGATCGTCGCGTTACTGTTCCAGAGATTCGTCAGAAAAGATAGCATTCTCATAGGTTACTAGTATATAAAAATTGGATTTTCACCTTATCATCCAACAAAGTTAGGAAAATAAATGGAAAATCCAATAATACTTCCGGCACTGTCCGGCCGGTATCTAGCGGATCAGCCTCTGCGGGCTTCGCGAAGCGGACAGTCCCAGAGGACGCGGGCGCCGTGGGCCGATGCCAGGGCGTCGATCTCGGCGGGCAGCTGCTCCAGCAGCGCGGCCTCGCGCTTCCTGGAGCGGCGACCGGGGGCACGGTAGAGTTCCTGTTCGAAGAAGGCATCGTAGGAAACGGCATAGTCTTCTTCGTCGCGATGCGGGAAGAACGTGACGGCGGCGCGGTAGCAGATGGTGCCGGCCTCCGAGTCGGAGACCAGCATCACCAGCGCCCCGTGCCTTTCGACGCCGTTGAAAGTGCCTTCCGCGGCGAAATACTGTTCGTAAACGTTGACAACCATACTATTCGTCATTCCCGGCCCGACCGGGAATCTCTTACTTTACGTGTTTGAGGTAACAGTCGAGCGTGTTGCGGATGAGCATCGCGATGGTCATCGGGCCGACGCCGCCCGGGACAGGGGTGATCCAGCCGGCGACCGGTTCAGCGGAGTCGAATTCAACGTCGCCGCAGAGTTTGCCGTCTGCGCCCCGGTTGATGCCCACGTCGATGAGGATGGCGCCGGGTTTGACCATATCGCCGGTGATGATCTTCGGCTTGCCGACGGCGGCGATGACGATGTCGGCTGTGCGGGCGATCTCGCCCAGGTTGCGAGTGCGGGAATGCGCGATGGTGACCGTGGCGTTCTCATTGAGCAGCAACGTGGCAACCGGCTTGCCCACGAGTTCGCCGCGGCCGACCACGAGGGCGTGTTTGCCTTCGATGGTCTCGCCGGTGGTCTTGATCAGATGGATGCAGGCGCGCGGCGTACACGGCGCGACGTAGCCGTGTTTCAGGGTGAAGCCCGATTTCATTCCGAAGAAGCCGTCCACGTCCTTATCGGGCGCCACAGCGGCGATGACCGCGTCCTTGTCGATATGTTTCGGCACCGGCAGCTGGACCAGGATGCCGTCGACGGTCATATCGGCATTGAGGCGGGCGATGACTTCGAGGAGTTCGTCCTGCGTGGTCTGTTCCGGCATGCGGATGACTTCGGAGACGAGTCCGACCTTTTTGGCGTTGACTTCCTTGTTGCGGACGTACACCTGGCTGGCCGGATCCTCGCCGACGATGATCACCGTCAGGCCCGGCCTCCGGCCGTACTGCACTTCCATCTGTTCGACTTCCTGCCGCATCTGGTCATACAGCCCCGCGGCAATGGCTTTTCCATCAATGATTTTTCCCATAGGTAAATGAATGTCTATTATGCGGA
>JAEEGJ010003418.1_pt1 | contig 61659 bp, 48 predicted proteins | sample 8958761 | NCBI WGS metagenome assembly JAEEGJ01 (sample SAMN16246546, study PRJNA631951) | gut metagenome | biome: gut microbiome; feature: rumen; material: RS-attached | host: Bos | place: Iran: Karaj | collected 2018-10 | reverse complement strand
GTATGCTCACCCTTGGAGGCAGCCATAGTAAAGGAAAGATGCGGAAAGAACTTCATAACCGTAACACCCGGTGTAAGATTCGCAGACAGCGCCAAGGATGACCAGAGACGTATCATGACACCTGCACAGGCAAAAGAGATCGGCTCCGATTACATAGTAGTGGGAAGACCCATCACCCAGGCAGAAGACCCCGTAGCTGCATATAAGAGGTGTGTGGAGGAGTTTGTATAATACCAAGTGAGAAAATCCGCGAGATACGAGGTGTTTTCAGGATTGCGGAAGTTTCAAAGAAACGAAGCAATCCGTGGTATTATTATATAGTATGGAATATAAAGTATAGGAGACAATATGAAAAATCTACTCAGTATAACCGATCTGACCACAGCAGAGATTGATGACCTGATCGAGAAGGCTCAGGACATCATCAAGCATCCGGCAGATTACCGTGAGAAATGCAAATATAAAAAGCTTGCAACTCTTTTCTTTGAGCCGTCCACACGTACCAGACTTTCGTTTGAAGCAGCCATGATAGACTTAGGCGGCAGGGTTATGGGCTTCTCGGAAGCACAGGCAAGCTCCGCAGCCAAGGGCGAGAGTGTAGCGGATACCTGCAGGACGGTAGGCTGTTATGCGGATATCATCGCCATGCGTCATCCTAAGGAGGGTGCACCGCTTGTAGCATCCATGCATGCAGGCGTACCGATCATCAACGCGGGTGACGGCGGACACAACCATCCCACACAGACACTGACCGACCTTCTTACCATCAAGTGCGAAAAAGGCAGACTGACCAACATGACCATCGGTCTGTGCGGCGACTTAAAGTTCGGCAGGACAGTACATTCACTCATCGAGGCCATGTCCAGATATGACGGCATAAAGTTTGTGCTGATATCTCCCGAAGAACTGAAGCTTCCCAACTATGTAAAACAGGAAACTCTGGACAAAAACAACATAGAGTACAAGGAGACCACCGATCTTATAAGCGCCATGCCCGAGCTTGACATCCTTTATATGACCAGAGTACAGCGTGAGCGTTTCTTCAACGAAGAAGATTATATAAGACTGAAGGACAGTTACATACTTACTCCCGAGAAGCTTGCAACAGCCAAGGAAGACCTTTCAATCATGCATCCCCTTCCCAGGGTAAACGAGATCTCGGTAGCAGTGGATGACGATCCCAGAGCCGCATATTTTAAGCAGGTAAAGAACGGAAAATTCATAAGGATGGCCCTGATACTTAAGCTGTTAGATATTGCATGATACGTTGGTTTAAAGATACGGATGACCGGAATGTTTACCATAAATAATAAAGACCGAAGTTTTATAAACAGTATATAGGAGACAGTTTATGAATATAGATGGAATTACCAATGGTCTCGTAATAGACCATATCGAAGCCGGAAAAGGCATGGAGCTGTACAATGCCCTTCACTTAGGAGAGCTTGAAAGCTCTGTAGCACTTATCAAAAACGTAACAAGCCACAAAATGGGCAAAAAGGACATCATAAAGGTAGATGAAGTACTTGATGTTGACCTTGATATCCTCGGGTTCATCGACCCCAATATCACTGTAAATATCATCATGAACAATGAAAGAGTAGCTAAAAAGCACATCGAACTGCCCAAGATGGTAAAGAACATTATAAAGTGTAAAAATCCCAGATGTATTACCTCCACAGAGCAGGAACTTCCTCACATCTTTAAGCTTACAGATCCCGTAAAGAGGACTTACAGATGCTTATATTGCGAAACAGAAGCAGAAAAAAGATAAAAATTTAAGCAAATCTTAATTGTACAATATTTTCAGATGTTGTATAATCTACTTTATTAATTTGAAGATTTTTTTCGAGGAGGTGTGTTTTATGGTTAAAGTTTTATCTGACAGTACATGCGATCTGTCTGTAGAGCTCCGTGAAAGATACAATGTAGATATCATACCTTTGCATGTAAGACTTGGTGACGAGGAGCATTTGGACGGTATAGATATCACACCTGAAGAGATATTTGCATGGTCAGACCAAAACAATACAACTCCCAAAACCTCGGCTCCTTCATCTTCCGATGTCATTGAGATATATAAGAAGAATCTGGAAAAGTACGACCAGCTGGTGGTATTTACCATTTCTGCCTCGATGTCGGCCTCAAATAATATATGCAGGCTGGCAGCAGAGGAGCTGGGTGCTTCCGACAGGATCACCGTGATAGATTCGGCCAACCTCTCCACAGGAGTCGCACTCCTTGTCATTGAGGCGGCCATTATGGCTTCAGAAGGAAAAAACATGCAGGAGATCGAGAAGAGCATACTTGAACTGCGGGGAAAAGTAAGGTCCAGTTTTACCGTGGACACTCTCACCTTCCTTCACAGGGGAGGAAGATGTTCAAGTGTCGCTGCCTTTTTCGGTTCCGCATTAAAGCTGCATCCGAGGATCATCGTTGAAAACGGTGCCATGCGTTCGGATAAGAAATACCGCGGCTCCATAGAACATGTTATCATGAAATATGTGGAAGAACTTAGGGAAGTCCTTAAAAAGGCAAGGACCGACAGGGTGTTTATCACTCATTCCGCAAAAAGGGAAATAGTCGAAAAGGTAAAGGATTTCCTTAAAGGCCTGAATATTTTCAAGGAAATACTCGTTACAAAGGCCGGAGGAGTGATATCATCACATTGCGGTCCCGGCACACTGGGCGTATTATTTATAGAAAAGTAGTGGAGGAATTATGTTAGAACTTCAGAATATCAGCTATATTGTAGACGACGAAGGAAAAGATAAGGATATCTTAAAAGACGTCTCATTAAAGCTTGATGATGATAAGTTTTTTGTAATAACGGGTCCTAATGGCGGCGGAAAATCATCCTTGGCAAAGATCATTGCCGGGATATACAAGCCTACATCGGGTAAGATCATATATAACGGTACCGATATCACCGATATGTCCATCACCGACAGGGCTAAAATGGGTATAGGCTTTGCTTTCCAGCAGCCGGTACGTTTTAAAGGCCTTACGGTAAAGGACCTCTTGGAGCTTGCCGCAGGTAAGGAAATGAAGGCTTCGGCATGCGATTACCTTTCGGAAGTGGGCTTATGCGCACATGATTATATCAACAGAGAGATCAATGCATCTCTTTCCGGCGGCGAATTAAAGCGTATAGAGATAGCGATCACCATAGCCAGAGGCACAAAACTTACTATCTTTGACGAGCCCGAGGCAGGTATCGATCTTTGGAGCTTCTCGAACCTTATAAAGGTATTTGAGGACCTTAAGAAAAAGACCATGGGCTCCATCATCATCATTTCCCATCAGGAGAGGATCATCAACATAGCTGATGAACTGATACTGATAGCTAACGGAGAAGTGGTAAAACAGGGCACTAAGGAAGAGATAATGCCTTTATTTACCGGCACATCCTTCAAATGCAAATTCAAATAAATATCTCTTTAAAGTTTAGGAGTAGAAATGGATAAGATACAGGAAAATTTACTGGCTGAGATCGCTGGACTGCATGAGATCCCCACAGGCGCTTACAACATAAGGGCCAACGGTGAAGGCGCGGGAAGGCGTTCCACAGAGCATATAGAGATCACCACCAAGCAGGATAAGCCCGGCATAGATATACATATAGCGGACAACACCGTAAGGGAAAGTGTGCATATACCGGTCATCATAAGCGAAACAGGACTTACCGAGTCGGTATACAATGATTTCTTTATCGGTAAAAACTGTGATGTTACCATCATAGCGGGCTGCGGTATCCATAACTGCGGTACACAGAAGTCGGAGCATGACGGAATACATACATTTTTTGTAGGCGAGAATTCTAAGGTAAGATACGTTGAAAAGCATTACGGCGAGGGAGACGGCAACGGTGAGATCGTACTCAATCCCCAGACCATCGTGCATTTAGCTGCAGGCAGCTACTTAGAGATGGATACTGTCCAGATAAAGGGCGTTGATTCCACCATCCGTACCACAGTGGCAGATGTAGCCGATAATGCCACTCTTATCATTTCCGAAAAGATCATGACACACGGAAAGCAGCATGCAGAGACGGACTTTACCGTCGATCTTAACGGTGAAGGCTCCAGTACCAATGTAATATCACGTTCGGTAGCAAGAGATGACTCCACACAGCTGTTTAAGTCCAATATCCGCGGCAACAACAAGTGTGCAGGCCACTCCGAGTGTGATGCCATCATCATGGACAACGGTCAGGTAGGAGCTGTGCCTAAGGTAGAAGCCAACTGCGTGGATGCATCGCTTATCCATGAGGCAGCCATAGGCAAGATCGCCGGCGAACAGATCATAAAGCTCATGTCTTTAGGCCTTACCGAAGAGGAAGCTGAAGAGATGATAGTAAACGGGTTCTTAAAATAGAAAGCATTGACAATTCAGACAATTAATGATAATATGTTTAATGTTCGTTGATGCCGCAATGGCGGAATGGCAGACGCAATGGACTCAAAATCCATCGCCCTCAAAAGCGTGCGGGTTCAAGTCCCGCTTGCGGCATTAAAAAAGGAGTCGTTTTTGACTCCTTTTTTATTTGTGCTGTAAGCTGATGCTTTCCGATGGTAAAAAAAGACATTTTTTTGTAATATAGTTGCATATCGTGAGTATATATGATAATATAACTATATATGGTATCTCGTAAAATCAAAACATTTTAGGAAATGGGGAATATTATGACAAAGTGGATTGCTGTAGCAGATGATGACATTACCACGCTTAAAGTAGCAGGACGTATCCTTAATAACAACAACCTGCGCATGAGCGCCATGAATTCAGGTATGGCTCTTTTGAGCTTTTTAAAAGAGAACAAGCCTGACCTTATCCTTATCGAAGCCGATATGGTCGGTATGAACGGTGCGGAAACTTTAAGGCTTGTGAGAGAGCTGGAGAAAAAGAAGCAGGTTAAACCTGCACCTGTTATCTTCCTTAAGTCACAGGATGACACGGAGTCGGAAGAGATCACTTCAGAGTTAGGCGTTGCAGCTTATCTCCAGAAGCCCATCACACCCGACACATTACTTGAAGCAATAGGCAAGGTCATTAAGATTTCCGGCTGTTCGGCTGATAACAAGTGCGATGACCAGAAGGCAGACCAGCCTATCGATCATACAGGTGTTGAGGTTGATGACGCGGATGATCTTGCGCATTTCAACAGAAAGCTGAGAGAAAAGGAAGATCCCAATACAGCTCTCTGGGTTGACAGCAAGGCATTTTCATATATCTACCGCTTCTTTACAAGATATATCGCAAGCTACAAGGCACATGCATGCAAGGTATTGTTTACATTCTCCGAGTTAAAGGAGATTACCGGACTTGAGAAGGATTTCTCGGGCATGATGGATGACTTCGGCGATATCCTGAAGAATATATTGAGAAAGAGCGACGTTGTGGTAAAGAGCAAGTCCAACCAGTTCCTTATCCTTCTTCCTGAAATTGATGAGGAGCACCTTGACAACGTCCTTGACAGAATAGAGCAGGGCTGGAACGAATACAAGTATTCCGACTATGTTGCCATCATTTACGAGAGAGAGATGGTATCGGGAGAAGAGAGCGGTCTGGACGAAAGAAAAGCAAATTAAAAAACTGCTTGCATTATTTTTTCCTATGTGTTATAATGCCATTTCGTGAGGCTGCATGAGACAGCCGTTAATGAAGAATGTATCAGATAGTTTAATTTGTGATTTTTTTTGGAGGAAACGGATTTGAAGACAGCATTAACAATTTTATATCTTATCATATGCATAGCAATCGTTGTTATCGTTATGTTACAGGATTCTAAGGGACAGGGACTTGCAGCTGCTCTTTCGGGCAACGGCGGAGGAACATACTGGAGCAAGAACAAGGGCCGTTCAAAGGAAGGCATGCTCAACAAGCTTACAATAGTTCTTGCAGTTCTCTTTATTATCCTTTCGGTTGTGCTCAGTCTTGACGCACTTCAATAATGAAACATAAGGCATGTGGTAAGTACCGCATGCTTTTTTATTGCTTGAAATCAAGGGCGATAAATAGTATAATCAATATATGGTAAGGTTTACATAAAAAGGTTTATTTAGTTAATACGGGGTGTGGTTTATATGGATATACAGGAATTAGAGGAGAAGAAAGAAAAAATATATTCTTTTATAACAAGCGAAGAATATGTACCGATGAAGCTGAAGGAGCTCGCAAGCTTACTTCAGGTACCGAGACCCGAGAAGGAAGAGTTTAAGGAAGTGATCGATAAGCTCATATCTGAGGGCAAGGTACTTTATGACGGCAAGAGCCGCATCAGGGCTGCAGGTGCCGACATGGCTTCAGGATACTTTATGGGTACTGCCAAGGGCTTCGGATTCGTACGCATAGACGGCGAGGATGAGGATATATTCATACCTCCGGATAAAACCGGCAGCGCACATGATAAGGATAAGGTGCTCATCTCCATCGTAAATGAGCCATCAAGGGGAAGAAGCCGCGAGGGCGAAGTAGTAAGCATCTTAGAGAGAGCCAACGATAGGATCACAGGTACCTTCCAGCGTACCAAAACCTATGGTTTCGTGATACCTGACAACAGGAAGTTCGGTTCCGATATATTTATCCCGCACGGTTTTACCAAGGGTGCCGTTACGGGTCACAAGGTAGTAGTCGAGATGACGGATTTCGGCGGTCCGGATAAGAATCCCGAAGGACATATCACCGAGATCATAGGCCATATAGACGATCCCGGTACCGATATCATATCGGTCATCAGGGCATTCGGTATCCCGCTGGAGTTCCCGGAGGGTGTGGTGAACGAGCTTAAGACCATACCTTCTGAAGTGGCGGAAGAGGATAAGGTCGGAAGGCTTGACCTGCGTGATGAACAGACCATCACCATAGACAGTGAATCGGCAAAAGATCTTGATGATGCGATCACTATCTCCAAAAAAGACGGAATGTATACGCTCGGAGTGCATATAGCGGACGTATCCGAATATGTACGCGAGAATTCGCCTCTTGATAAAGAGGCTTTAAAGCGCGGCACAAGTAATTATCTGATAGACAGTGTTATCCCCATGCTCCCTCATGAGCTTTCAAACGGAATATGTTCACTTAATCAGGGGACTGACCGCTTAGCTATGAGCTGTATAATGGATATCACTCCCAAGGGAGAGATAAAGGGACACAGGATAGCGGAAACTCTTATAAATGTTGACAGACGTATGACATATACCAATGTCCAGAGGGTAAATGATGCCATAGCGGCTTATGATGGTACGAAAGATGAGCTTTTTAAGAAGCTTACCGTGGAAAAGGCCGATGTTAAGAGCCTTAAGTTTAAAGATGAGCTTTCGGAAGAAATCCTGCAGACTCTTGACGAATACAGGGATTTTGCCGAGATGTTCGACCTGTGCCTGGAGCTGAGCGATATCTTAAGAGAAAGAAGGCATAAGAGAGGTTCCATCGACTTTGATATACCCGAGTGCGAGATCATCGTGGATGAGAAGGGTAAGCCTGTAGAGATCAAGCCCTACGACAGAAACAGGGCTACAAAGATCATAGAGGATTTCATGCTTGCAGCCAATGAGACCGTAGCAGAGGATTACTTCTGGCAGGAGCTTCCGTTTGTATACCGTACGCATGATACTCCCGATCCTGAAAAGATCACAAAGCTCGGCATATTTATCAATAACTTCGGCTATACGATCAAGATGGGTACCGAAGATATCCATCCGAAGGAGCTGCAGAAGCTTCTTGAGAAGATAGAAGGAACTGATGAGGAAGCGCTTATCAGCAGACTGACCTTAAGATCCATGAAGCAGGCAAAATATACCACCACCTGTGACGGGCACTTCGGTCTGGCATCAAAGTATTACTGCCATTTCACTTCGCCCATCAGACGTTATCCCGACCTGCAGATCCACAGGATCATAAAGGAAAACCTGCGCGGAAAGCTTAATGACAAGCGTATCAGCCATTACTCGAAGATACTTAACGACGTGGCATTTATGTCCAGCAAGTGTGAAAGACGCGCGGATGAAGCCGAGCGTGAGGTTCAGAAGCTTAAAAAGATAGAGTTCATGGAGCCTCATATAGGAGAGACATTTGACGGTGTTATCTCCGGCATATCATCTATGGGCATATATATCGAACTTCCCAGCACCGTAGAAGGTATGGTGAAGATCGATGAGTTTAAGGATGATTATTATTTCTTTGATGAAGAGCATTACCAGCTTATCGGCAAAAATCAGAAGAAGTGTTATAAACTCGGGCAAAGGGTTAAGGTAAGACTTGAAGAAGCCGATAAATTAATGCGGAGCATCATATTTACGATCATTGATGAGGATGAGGAAGAAGGTTCTTCGGATCGTCCGGAATGATATAAAATGAAAGGAGGGGAAAGAGTTGGCCAAGGAAAAGCCGAGAAAGCTTATAGCAAACAACAAAAAGGCATACTTTGATTACTTTATAGAAGAAAAATACGAAGCCGGCATTTCCCTTCACGGTACCGAAGTAAAGTCCATGCGTATGGGCAAGTGCAGTATCAAGGAGTCATACATCAAGATAGAGAACGGTGAGGTATACATATACGGCATGCATGTAAGCCCTTATGAAAAAGGAAACATCTTCAATAAGGATCCGTTGCGTACCAGGAAACTGCTTCTGCACCGTGCCGAGATACGTAAGCTTGATGCGGGAGTAAAGATAAAGGGATACACCATAGTCCCTTTGGAGGTCTACTTAGACCACGGTCTTGTAAAAGTCCTGATAGGCCTTGCACGCGGCAAGAAGCTGTATGACAAGAGAGAGACGATAGCCGAAAAGGACAGAAAACGGGAAGAGGAAAAAGATTTTAAGGCTAAAAATGCGTACTGACGCGTTTTTATAGATGCACCCGGGCCAGTACTGGTTTCGACGGGGGTTTTGAAGCTTTGGAAGCCATCGGTGAGAGTCTGGACTCACCTAAATAAACGGATAACTAAATATAAACGCTGATAATAACGAATTAGCATTTGCTGCCTAACGTGCAGCACGTCGGACCTGCGTAGCCCACTGCGCAGGAGGAGAAGCCGCGAGGTCCCGCAGGGGTTTACCCCTGTAACCGGCGTCATCAAGGTGGGGAACTCTTTCGGCAAAGCTTTGAGCCGGAAGTAGAAATATGAAGCTACCGAAACGCTAAGCCTGTCTGTGGGCGTGGCGCAGAGGGAATAACAAACCACAGACTGTGATGGAAGAAACCGGGGTGAATAGGCTTTCGGACAGGGGTTCGACTCCCCTCTGGTCCATAATAAAAGATATATGACAGTGAAAACTGCCGTATATCTTTTTTATTTATGAATTTTGTGTGTATTGTGCATATAAACGTTGACATATGAGGGGATTTTAAATACAATTATATGTGGAATACTATATGTAAAATTCTGGTGAATAAAATGTTTAAAGTAAAAAGACAATTTATCCGGGTAATATGTCTGCTGTTGATCTTAAGTATGGCAGCTGCATTTTCCGGGTGTTCGGATGATAAGGGCGATACTCCGCTGCAGTTTACCGGCGGAAAGCAGTGCCGCCTTGCAAGGATCAATTTTAAGGATTACGGTTCGGTCTCATTCAGACTGTATAAGGATGAGGAACCCGAGCTTGTGGAAAAGTTTATATCAGCATGCAAAAACGGTGTTTTTGACGGGATGACGCTCCAAAACGTAATAGAGGATTATGTGCTTTTAGCGGGCTGTGATCCGGTAAATACCGATTATGATGCAAAGTATGAGCATAAGGGAAAGCTGTATCCGTTTAAAGGAGCCCTGTGTGCGTCGGGATCCGGTAACGACAAGCGTAATGCATCTGCATTTCAGATAATAGGGCTTCCGAGAGACGAACTGAAAAACATGGAAGAGCTTATAGAGCATGAAGGCTATACTTTCCTCGATTACATAAAGTTCGGATACGAAACGGAGCTTACCCGTGAGGAGCTCGATATGTTCATGGAATACGGAGGAGCTCCGTGGCTTACGGGACATGCGGCCGTATTCGGGCAGGCATATGAGGGCCTTGACATATTGGAAAAGGTAATGGCTGCATACAATGAAGATGAAGCAGCTGAAATAATAATCGAAAGCATTGAAACTGATTAACAGTGTTTAAGGGGTGATAAGGAATGTGGGAAGGATTGAAAATAGGCGGTTTCCAATTCGATGACTCAATGGAATATGCACTGGCAAAAAAAGAATCGGATATCATAGGCTATATCACGGAGAGAATGAATATAAACGATCCGCAGGTAGCCTTACTTGTGTATTACAAGCTGCTCGAAAGACAGGATATGAAGACTGTGGTCGGACTATCATTCTTAAAACAGCTCAGGGATTACTGTGTTGAGAGTGGGGTGGTCGAGGATTCACAGATAAAGATGATCCCGATCAGGGTGGAAAACGGAGCTAAGGGTAAGCTTTCATCCTTCGGTGACGAGGAAGCTTTAGAGACCGATGCCGCTATCGAGACCGGAGAAGAGGCACTGGATAACGGATTTGAAAAGCTTGACAACAAGATATCGGAAGAGTTCTCAGCGGAAGAAAAGCAGCTCAAGCGTGATATACAGAATCACGTGGACCGTGAGAAAAAGCTGAAATCCGTAGCCGATCATTACAAGAACAAAGTGAAGAAATGCTATTATGTCATTTCGGCTCTTGCGATCGTGATCGTGATATTGTTTGTTATGGCGGTAGCAAGCGGCAATACACCGTTCAGCGATACGGAAAAGGAACTGCAGGACAGATATGCAGGCTGGGCTGAGGAGCTTTCAGCCAGGGAAGAAGCGATAAAACAAAAAGAAACACAGATAAACGGAGGCGAAAACAGTGGATACGATCAAAGTTCTGATAGCTGATGATGAAAGCAGGATGAGAAAGCTGGTCAAGGACTTCTTAAACAAAAACGGCATACAGGTCGTAGAAGCCGAAAACGGAGAACAGGCCTGTGATATTTTCTATTCACAGAAGGACATATCACTTATCATCCTTGATGTTATGATGCCAAAGATGGACGGCTGGCAGGTATGCAGGGAGATCAGAAGCAACTCCAATGTACCCATCATCATGCTGACAGCACGCGGGGACGAGAAGGATGAGCTTTTGGGATTCGAACTGGGCGTAGATGAATACATATCAAAACCCTTCAGCCCGAAGATACTGGTGGCAAGGATCGATGCAATTCTCAGAAGAACAGGCGGTATGGGCGATGAGACGATAGAGATCGGCGGCATTAAGATGGATAAGCAGGCACATGAGGTATATGTGGACGGAAAGCTTATCGACTTAAGCTTAAAAGAGTTTGAACTTCTGGAATTCTTTATCGCCAACAAGGGAGTAGCCTTATCAAGAGACAAGATCCTTAACAACGTATGGAATTATGATTATTTCGGCGATGCCAGAACCATCGACACCCATGTTAAAAAACTCCGCAGCAAGATGGGAGAAAAGGGAGATCTTATAAAAACCGTCTGGGGTATGGGATATAAATTTGAGGCCTGATCATGGGAAAATCATTAAAGCTCAAAATATCATTACTTTTTACTTTTTTACTGTTTCTGATGGTCTTTTTATGCTGGATGGCAAATAATTTCTTCCTTCCGGCATATTATGAGAAAACCAAGGTTAATTCTTTGGAAGATGTATACGATAAGATAGATGAGATCATCTTAAAATACGGACGTGAAAGCGATGATGCTGTCCCGGCAATCGAAAAGGTGGAAAGCGTTTCAAATGTAAACATCTATATCCTTTCCGATGTAAACGGTGACGGTCTTGATTTTATCTATCCGCTGGCTTTCAGTATCGGCTCTGGGGCGGATTTTTTCAGAAATGACAGATTACGCCGTATTATAGACGCATTACAGCGCTATCTGGTCGGACCCGGACCGGGCGAAACATCTCCGGAACTCATAAAGACCAGTGATAAATTTTATGTATATAAGTGTTATGAATCGCGTTATGATTCTAAATACATAGATCTGATCGGGTACCTGAACCTTAATGATCTGGTATTTATAAGGACCAGCTATTCGAATATAAGTGAAAGTGCAGTTATTTCCAACAGATTCCTTCTGATCTCGGGCGGGATACTTCTGGTACTGTGCTCTATCCTCACGTACTTGTTCAGCTGCGGTATCACAAAGCCGATACTTAATCTGTCCGATATCTCCAAGGAGATGAGCCAGCTTAAGTTTGAAAACAGGTATACCGGTAAGAGAAAGGACGAGATCGGAGAACTCGGCAGAAGCATCAATACACTGTCCGACAAGCTTGAGACCACCATCAGCGAGCTTAAATCCGCTAACATAGAGCTTGAAAAGGATATAAAGCAGAAGACCGAAGCAGAGCAGATGCGAAGGGAATTCCTTGCGAATGTCTCACATGAGCTTAAAACTCCCATAGCGCTGATCCAGGGATATGCGGAAGGACTTGCGGATAACGTAAACGATGACGAGGAAAGCAGACAGTTTTACTGCGAAGTCATAATCGATGAAGCCAAGAAGATGAACAATATGGTAAAGAAGCTCCTGACACTTAATGAGCTTGAATTCGGCAACTCCAACATGGAGCTGTCCAGGTTTGACATAGTGGCTCTGGTGAAATCGGTAGCTGACTCCGTAGAGCTGCTTGCAAAACAGAAGAATATCACCATAGTGTTCAACGGCACTGATCCCGCATATGTATGGGCCGATGAATACATGATAGAGGAAGTCATCACCAATTACCTGTCCAATGCGGTAAACCATTGCAAGGATCCCAATGTCATCGATATAAGCTTTAGCAGGCATGATAAAAAGATAAAGATTTCGATATTTAATACCGGTGATATCATAAATGAAGCCGATATAAACAGTATATGGGATAAGTTCTACAAGGTTGATAAGGCACGTACACGTGAATACGGCGGAAGCGGTATCGGATTATCCATAGTAAAGGCGATCATGGAGTCCCATAATGAAGAGTACGGCGTCACCAACCATTCGACCGGAGTGGAATTCTGGTTCGAGCTTACAATGGACTAATTTTCTTGCAAATTTACTTGAGAAGTGATAAAATTATAGAATAGGTTATTGAAAGGAGAGGAAGGCATGAAAGGTAAAAAAAGCTTGATCGCAATTGTTTTAACTTTTGCAATGCTGCTTTGCGGCTGTGCTTCCGAACCGCAGTATAATCTTACGGATAAAGAAAGTGACGCTATCGCGCAGTATTGTGCTTATCTGCTTCTAAAATACGATAAGAACAAGACAGCCGAAAGAAAGCTTTTAGATAAAAAAGAGCTTGAGAAAATATATGAGGCTGAAAATGAGATAACGGAAGCGGTAACCCCTACGCCTCCGACTACGGAGCCTGATACTCCCACACCTACACCTACCGAGGCACCGGAAGTGACCGATACACCGGCACCCACACCCGAGACCACTCCCGAACCGCAAAACCTTGCAGAGAGTCTCACCGAATTATACGGGAAAGATGATTTTACCGTAGAATACGGATATTACAAGCTTTCCGACCAGTATGTGGAAAACGAGTTCTCGGTCATAACACCCAAGCAGGAAGGCGAGAGAGTCTTAGCACTTTATTTCCTTATCAAAAACGTATCTAAGAACTCAAAGAAGTTTGTTTCAAAAGACAGTAACGTAAGCTACTTCCTCTACTGTGACAACGGAGATGTCTTAGGACCTCAGATATGTGCACTTCCCAATGACATCCAGTTCTTAAATGATGAGATCGCGGCAGGCGGTTCATATGATGCGGTATTATTGTTCTTTGTAAATAACGATGAAAAGACATATAAGCTGAAAGCTAAAGATACTGAAACAGGATATGAGTACGAAATAAAAATAAATTAAGGGGGATGCCAAATGGATACTAAAATTCTTCTTGAGAGCGGTACCAATGAGCTTGAAATACTGGAATTTATCGTAGGATCCCAGCATTACGGGATAAATGTGGCTAAAGTCAGAGAGATACTTCCTTACAAGAGACCGACACCCATCCCCAACTCACATCCCTGCATTGAAGGCATATATATGCCGAGAGATGTGATCATCACCGTCATAGACCTTAATAAGAGTCTTGCGGTACCTTATGAGACAAAAGAAGACAGCGACATGTTTATCGTAACCAATTTCAATAAGCTGAATGTCGCTTTCCATGTACAGTCCGTTGTGGGCATCCACAGAGTATCCTGGGCGGACATATCTAAGCCCGACGAGTCGATCAACAACTCGGGACGTAGTGTTGCGACCGGCTTCTTAAAGATAAACGGACTGCTCATAGTAATACTTGACTTCGAAAAGATCGTGACCGATATCAGTCCCGAGACGGGACTCAGAATGTCCGATATAGATGCACTCGGTATCAGACAGAGGAACAATTCTCCGATACTTGTAGTTGAGGATTCACCGTTGCTAAACAAGCTGATACATGATTCGCTTTCCAAGGCAGGATATACGGCTATAACGCTTACAAACAACGGTCAGGAAGCATACAACCTTCTGTGCAGGTATAAAGCCGAACACAGCGTATATGAGAAGGTAAAATGTGTTATCACCGATATAGAGATGCCTCTGATGGACGGGCACCATCTGACCAAGCTGATAAAAGAAGATCCGGAATTAAAAGATCTTCCTGTTATCATATTCTCTTCACTGGTAAATGAAGAGATGCGCAGAAAGGGCGAGCTCTTAGGAGCGGATGCCCAGCTCTCAAAACCGGAAATAGGTTCCATGGTACAGGTACTTGATCATTATATTTCACAAAACTAACTGACAGAAGTGGTGACTGATGGGAACATGTCTTAAGTGTCACAAAAAGATCCGTGACGGACAAAAATACTGTGACAGTTGTAAACAGAAGAGAAAGAATAAAGCAGATGAGTCTTATTTGGACAGTCTGCTTAGTTCTGTTGGAATAAACAGCTCCAAGATAAGCACACAGACTGCTCCTGAGGCACCTGTAAGACAAAGGCCCAAGGCACCGGTTAAAGAACAGCAGCCTGCAGAAGTGGATGAAATGCTGTCCGATCTTTTGGCAGACATGGATTCCGCAGGACCTATGGAGCCTGAAGGCGATGTGATCCCCGAAGAGGACCTGGAAAATATCTTTGAGGAAGCAGAAGCTTATGCCGCATTGCTCGGCAAGCAGCAGGAAAACACCCCTGCAGCAGCTCAGCCTGATGACAGCCTGTTTAATATTGCGGATCAGGGAGAAGCGGTTCCCGAACCTCAGCCTGAACCCGTTATAGAACAGCCCGCACCCGCTATCCCCGATGAAAACATGGACGAACTGATAGATGTCGAGTGGAAGAACGGCGGAGAAGGCACAGAGTCCCAGGCAGACGTTGATGCTTTATTCGTTGATATCGATTCAGGCATCGGCGGGGAAGCAAAAGAAGGCTTACCCGAGCAGGATGAATCCGAGCTCAACATGATAAATGAAAGCCTGCAGGGCGAGAATGCCGGTATGGTATCACCCCATGCAGCATTTTCCGATTTCAATCCCATAGATGAAGAAATATCCGTACAGCCTAAAAAGAAGAAAAAGAAGCCCGGATTTTTCAAGCGTCTCTTCGGAAACATAAATGAAGACGTAACTCCCGAGATGATCGAGGCCGACCGCCTTGCCAAGCAGGAAGAGGAAGAAAAGGCGCAGCTTGCTAAGGAAGAAAAGAAGCGCTTGGCCGAAGAAAAGAAAGCCGAAGCCGAAGCTGAAAAAGCAAGGAAAAAGGCAGAAGCCGATGCAGAACGCAACAGGAAAATGGCTCTTGCCATGGAGAAGAAGGCTGCAGCCAAGGAAAAGGAAAAGCAGAAGCGTGAAGCAGCCCTTGCCATAGCAGAATATGAAGTAGAACACGGCAAGATCAATAAAGCCGGTGCGACCATCCTGTTTGTCATATTCGCGGTACTGACCATAGTCATCATCATCGGCAGCAATATATATTCATATAACCTGAGTATCAAAAATGCCCAGGAAGATTTCAACGTACAGAAGTATAACGAAGCATATTATGAGGTATACGGCCTTAAGATAAAGGATGAAGATATAGAGCTTTACGACAGGATCATGACCGTCATGTTCGTAAACCACCAGCTCAATTCATACGAGTATTACATGACATCCAACAACAGGGAAAAAGCACTTGATTCCCTGCTTAAAGGACTCCAGCGATATGAAAAATATCTCCAGCTGGCTCAGATATTAAATATCACGGACGATCTCAATTACGTAAAGAGCGAGATACTCCATGAGCTTGACAAAGAGTTCAATATGACCGAGGAAGAAGCATACGGCCTCGTAAAGGTCGATGATTCGGTAGATTACAGCGAATATATCTACAGCCTGCTCGGAGAATATGAAGAGCTCGATCTGTTGGAAGAGAGCTGATATCCTCAAGTTTATGAAAACGGATAGGAAAATGAAATGTCAAAAATAGCAGTAATAGATTACGATGCCGGTAACACCATGAGTGTTATGAATGCCCTTAAATTCTTAGGGTATGAAGTAGAGCTTTCAAACGATCCGGCAGTATTATACAAAGCAGACCACGTAGTATTCCCCGGAGTCGGAGCATATGCCGACTGCATGAATAAGGTAAGGGAATATAAGCTGATCGATCCCATAAAGGAGATCATCACTAAAGGCACACCCTTTATCGGTATATGTCTCGGAATGCAGATGCTTTTCGATTACAGCACCGAAAACGTCGGCGAGACCGATAAGGACCATATCGAAGGACTCGGTATCCTTCCCGGCAGCATCACCGGATTTAAGGAAAATCCCTTATTCCCCGTAGGTCAGGCAGACACTTCGGTATTAAAGGTACCTCATATGGGCTGGAATTCCCTGAATAAAGTAAATCCCGGGTCCAGACTGTTTAAGGGCATAAATGACGGAAGCTTCGTATATTTCGTTCATTCTTACTTCCTGAACGCAGTAAACCGTGCAGATGTCGCAACCACCACCGATTACGGCATCACCTTTGACAGTGCGATAGAACACGGCAATATCTTCGGATGCCAGTTCCATCCCGAGAAAAGCGGCGACGTCGGCATGGAAATACTCAAGAATTTCTGTAATATATGATATGAGGATTTACAATGTTTACTAAGAGAATTATCCCCTGCCTGGATGTAAAAGACGGAAGGGTAGTAAAGGGAACTAATTTTATAAACTTAAGAGACGCCGGCGACCCTGTGGAAGTCGGTGCCAACTACAGTAAAAACGGAGCCGATGAACTGGTATTCCTGGATATCACGGCATCATCAGATAAAAGAAACACCGTGGTAGATATGGTCAGAAAGGTAGCAGAGAACGTATTCATCCCCTTCACCGTAGGCGGCGGCATACGTACGGTAGACGACTTCAGGACCATCTTAAGAGCCGGAGCCGATAAGGTAGCGGTAAACTCCGCAGCCATAGATAATCCGCAGGTCATAAGCGATGCGGCAGGCAAGTTCGGAAGCCAGTGCGTAGTATGTGCTATAGACGCCAAGCGCAGGGCAGACGGTAACGGCTGGACCATCTATAAACACGGCGGAAGAATTGATATGGGAATAGATGCCGTACAGTGGGCAAGAAAGGCATATGAGCTCGGAGCCGGCGAGATCTTACTTACCAGCATGGACTGTGACGGAACCAAGGCAGGCTATGATTGTGAGCTCACCCGTGCAGTATCCGATGTAGTTGACATCCCCGTCATCGCATCAGGCGGAGCCGGCACATTTGAGCACTTCCTCGACGCATTCGAGATAGGACATGCCGATGCAGTCCTTGCAGCATCCCTGTTCCACTATAAGGAGATGGAGATCTCCGATCTAAAAGACTATCTGAATAAACATAACATACCCGTAAGGCTCTGATATCAGAGCCTTTTTTTGATATAGCTGAATAAGAAACCAAAGCATGGCAATGAAAAGTGCAGATTATTTGATAGATGTACCGGAACAAAGAGACAGGGCGGCGGGGATCGCTGCTCCCGGATTAAGATGATAAACAGGGCGGCGGAATGGCTGCTCAGGGATAAAATCATAAAGCGCGCAGAGGATGTGCCACGGTTGTGGACATGTTGAGGCATAATAAAAAAACGGTTATCCAAACCGTTTTTTTAGCGTAGCACAAGGGGGTCCGGTATCAAGCGGACCCCCGATTGCAAGCGTATTATGTCGAAATATGTTCAGAACCGGGCACATCCCTGCGGATAGCGTAGACGGATTTTATCCCTGAGCAGCCATCCCTACCGCCCGTTACTACCTCACAGCCATTCCGCCGCCCGTGCCATATGATCACTCATCCAGCTTCCTCAGAGCCGCCGACAGCATCAGCTTGATACGGTTCAGCTGATTAACCTCGCTGGCACCGGGATCGTAGTCGACAGCCACGATATTGGACTCAGGATACTGACGTCTCAGTTCCTTGATCACGCCCTTGCCCACGATATGGTTCGGCAGACATGCGAAGGGCTGAGCACATACGATGTTGGGAACACCGGACTTGATAAGCTCGACCATCTCGCCGGTAAGGAACCAGCCTTCACCGGTCTGGTTGCCCAGAGAACAGATGGGAGAAGCAAGCTCAGCTAAATGCTCTATCCTCATAGGAGGCTCGAAACGTTTGCTCTTTTCGAAAGCAAGACGTGACTCCTTGCGGCAGAACTCTATGATCTTGATGATCATCTTGTTAAACTTAACATCCTTCTTGCTCTTACCTAAGCACTCGTACTTGAACTTCGCATCAAACGAACAGTACAGGATGAAATTGATAAGCTCGGGACATACAGCCTCGGCACCTTCACGCTCAAGCAGGTCAACTAAGTTGTTGTTAGCCATGGGAGCGTACTTTACAAGAATCTCGCCGACTATACCGACACGGGGCTTTACAAGGCCCTCTTTTAAAGGAAGCTCATCAAACTCCTTAATGATATTGCGGACGTTTTTCTTGTATTCCTTCCAGAAGAAGGTGTAGCTGAAATCATTCCTCTGGAGGGACTTGGTAACGATATCAAGCCATTTCTTGTGCAGGGCGTTTGCGGACCCGGGTACAAGCTCGTAAGGACGTGTACGGTACAGAACCTTCTGGAAAATATCACCGTAGCAGAGACCGTGCATAACTTTGACGATCAGAGCCGGAGTAAACTTAAATCCGGGGTTCTTCTCAAGTCCCTGCGTACTTATGGAAAGAACGGGAACCTGAGGCATGCCGGCCTTGGCAAGAGCACGTCTTATAAGACCGATATAGTTGGTCGCACGGCAGCCGCCGCCGGTCTGGGTGTAGATGACACCTACACGGTTAACATCATATTTACCGGACTGAAGAGCCTGGATAACCTGTCCGACTACGATAAGAGAAGGATAGCAGGCATCATTGTTAACGTATTTAAGTCCGACATCTATAGCACTTCTGTCATCATTCTGAAGGATCTCCAAGTTGTAGCCGGCCGACTTGATGGCAGCCTCTAAGACTTCAAAATGGATGGGTGACATCTTGGGAGCGAGCAGTGTGTAGTTCTTCTTCATGGCCTTGGTAAATACCACACGCTCGACAGCTGCGGAGTGCACATGAGGAACGTAATTGTTCTTTTCCCTGTCCTTTACGGCTGAGAGAAGAGAACGGATCCTTATCCTTGCAGCACCTAAGTTGTTAACCTCATCGATCTTTAATACGGTGTAGATCCTGCCCGAAGCATTAAGGATATCCGATACACCGTCCGTGGTGACAGCATCAAGACCGCATCCGAAAGAGTTGAGCTGTACGAGCTCTAAGTTCTTCTGGGTACGCACATATGAAGCCGCTGCGTAAAGTCTTGAGTGGTACATCCACTGGTCTACTACGATAAGAGGACGGTCAACCTTTCCCAAGTGGGAGATACTGTCTTCTGTAAGGACAGCCACACCATAGGAGTTGATCATCTCGGGGATACCGTGATTGATCTCCGGATCGATATGGTAAGGACGTCCGGCAAGAACTATACCCTTTCTTCCGGTACGCTTAAGATAATCAAGAGTTTCCTCGCCCTTTCTCTCCACATCACGTCTGGCCGAATTAAGCTCGAGCCATGCGGCCTTTGCTGCAGCCATAACCTCGTCATGAGTGAAATTCTGATAATAAGGAGCTTTCTCGTCACAGAACAGCTTCACAAGTCTGTCGGTAACGATCTCCTCGCTCTCTAATGAAAGGAAGGGATCCATGTAGATGATATCATCCGCACGAAGTTCTTCCACATTGTTCTTGATATTTTCGCCGTAGGAGGTAACGATGGGGCAGTTATAATGGTTGCCTGCACCTTCGGCCTCAATTCTCTCGTAAGGTATGCAGGGATAGAAGATAAACTTGCAGCCCTGCTTTAAGAGCCACATGATATGGCCGTGTGCAAGCTTTGCGGGATAGCATTCGGACTCCGAAGGGATGGATTCGATACCCATCTCGTATATCTTTCTGCTGGAAAGAGGAGAAAGCACTACCCTGTATTTAAGCTTTGTAAAGAATGTATGCCAGAAGGGATAATTCTCATAGATATTGAGTACTCTCGGGATACCTACAATGCCTCGGGAAGCTTCTGCTTCCGGAAGAGAAGTGTATCCGAATACCCTGTCCAGCTTATAATCGTAAAGATTGGGGATGTTGTCCTTGTTCTTTTCACCGCCGATACCACGCTCGCAGCGGTTGCCGGATATAAAGCGGCGGCCGTCACTGAACTTGTTGATCGTGAGCATACAGGTATTGGTACAGCCCTTACATCTGCTCATGGATGTCTCAAAGGTAAGAGCGGATATCTGCTCGATCGTAAGCATGGTGGTGGGAGTGCTCTTGTCATAATCACGTCTTGCGATAAGCGCAGCACCGAAAGCACCCATGATACCTGCGATATCGGGACGGATGGCGTCGCAGCCTAGGATTGACTCTAAAGCACGTAAAACAGCGTTATTATAGAAGGTACCGCCCTGAACAACGATGTGATCGCCGAGGTCCTTGGGATCGGTAACCTTTATTACCTTATATAAAGCGTTCTTGATAACGGAATAAGCAAGACCTGCGGAAATATCGGCTACGGTAGCGCCTTCCTTCTGAGCCTGCTTAACCTTCGAGTTCATGAATACGGTACAGCGGCTTCCTAAGTCTATGGGATTCTCCGCAAAAAGAGCGATTTCCGAGAAATCCGATATCTCGTAATCAAGTGATTTTGCAAATGTCTCGATAAAGGAACCGCAGCCTGAAGAACATGCCTCATTCAGCTGTACGGAGTTAACCGCACCGTCCTTGATACGGATGCATTTCATGTCCTGACCGCCGATATCGAGGATACAGTCTACTTCCGGGTCGAAGAATGCAGCAGCCTGATAATGTGCTACGGTTTCTACCTCGCCCTGGTCAAGCATAAGCGCAGCCTTGATAAGAGCCTCGCCGTATCCGGTAGAGCAGGAGCGCACGATCTTTACGCCCTCGGGAAGCTTGCCGTATATTTCCTTTATAGATCTGATGGCCGTCTTTAAGGGACTGCCGTTGTTGTTTGAATAGAATGAGTATAAAAGCTCGCCGTTTTCACCGACTAAAGCAACCTTTGTGGTGGTGGAGCCGGCGTCGATTCCGAGATAAGCATTACCCTTGTAGTCATCTAGAGAAGCTTTTTTAACCGAATGGGAAGCATGTCTTTTCTTAAAGGCTTCGAAGTCTTCCTTGGTAGAGAAAAGAGGTGCCATACGGCTTACTTCAAACTTGATGTTTACATGGTTCCTTAAGGTTGTATATAAATCTTTAAGGCTAAAATACTGGATGTCCTTCTCAGCCTTCGGATGACCTCCGGGAAGGAGACACGATGAGAGAGCAGCACCCGTAGCCGCAAAAAGATGAGAATCTTTAGGAGAGATGGCTGTCTCGTCATTAAGGTTAAGTGTACGGATAAATGCAGCCTTTAATTCCGAAAGGAATGTAAGGGGACCGCCTAAGAATACGACCTTACCTCTTATGGGCTTACCGCAGGCAAGACCGCTTATGGTCTGGTTTACAACCGCCTGGAAGATGGAAGCCGCAAGATCCGGCTTTGTCGCACCTTCGTTGATCAGGGGCTGGATATCGCTCTTGGCAAATACACCGCAGCGGGCTGCGATAGGGTATATGGCTTTATAAGTCTTTGCATATTCGTTAAGGCCTGAAGCATCGGTCTTGAGTAAAGATGCCATCTGATCGATGAATGAACCTGTACCGCCGGCACAGATACCGTTCATACGCTGCTCGATAGTGGAGCCGAAATATATGATCTTTGCATCCTCACCGCCGAGCTCTATGGCTACGTCGGGCTTAACGGGAAGCGACTCGATGGCAGTGGATACGGCTATAACCTCCTGGGTAAAAGGGATACCGAGGAATTCGGCTATGGCAAGTCCGCCCGAACCGGTGATGGAACAGGCTGCTTCAATATCGGGATACTGCTTTAAGGCTTCGTCCGTTAAGTCGGCCAAAGTCTCCTGGATATTGGCAAAATGCCTTCTGTAATCGCTGAAAAGCTTATTGTTGTTTTCGTCAAGGAGCACTACTTTGACGGTAGTGGATCCTATATCAATACCATACTTATACATTTTATACTTCCTATGTAGTATTACATTCAATGGAATGTAGTTTTTAAAACAAGATGTAAAATCTTACAACTTAAGTAGTATAGCAAATAATGAAATTAATTACAAGTCGGGAATTGATTTTTATAAATAATTAATATTTAGGTTTCCTTTACTTTTTGGCTTGAAAATGCTAAAATGTAAATTGGTTATCTGTGCGGATAATCCAAATAATCGTTCGGGAGGATAATGATATGGCATATCTGCTTTCTGACGGGGTCAACACGTCGGGGATCTACCTTGATACAGAAGAATATAACGGAGTAAAGACAGCTGCCGGCTGGCTGGCAGGAGATATAGGATATATCACGGGGAAGGAAGCCGATGTAAAAAATATCGCTCCCGGAACTTTTGATATAAAAAACATAAAAGGGATCATAGCAGGTACCGTAGGAGTGTCCACTCTTATAGATCTGGCTGTGGCAGCTTACGGTATCGATGTAAGAGACATAAAAGGAAAACGTGAAGTATACGGTATATATGTCTTAAGGGACAAAGTGATAGTAGCCGGAAGCGAGAAGAGAGGCACCATATACGGCTTACTCCACCTCTCCGAGGCTATAGGCGTAACACCTCTATGCTATTTCGGAGATACCGTACCCGTAAAATACAATAAGATATATTTTAAGGAAGATAATGAGACCGGAACCGGTGCCGATACGGCAAAAGATACCCTTGTCGTAAGCGTGTCCGGCGTATCAAAAGAACCTTCGGTAAAATACAGAGGATTCTTTATAAATGACGAATGGCCCGCATTCGGCAACTGGTGCAACAAGAACTTTAACGGATTTACCGTTAAGTGCTATGAAAAAGTATTCGAATACCTTTTAAGACTTAAGGGCAATTATATGTGGCCCGCAATGTGGAGCTCGACCTTCAGTGAGGACGGTCCCGGTACCGCATCCGCAGAGCTGGCAGACGAGCTGGGCGTAGTCATGGGTACTTCGCATCATGAGCCCTGCTGCAGGGCAGGCTCCGAGTTCGTAAACCTCAACAAAGAGCATACCGAATACGGCAAAGCCTGGAACTTCCTTACCAACAGGGAAGGCATCATAAAGTTCTGGGAGGACGGACTTAAGCGTAACGGCAGATTTGAAAACGTCATCACCGTCGGCATGCGCGGAGAGCAGGATTCCAAGCTGTTTGCTGATTTCGGACTTGCTGACAATATAAATGTCCTTAAAAGCGTCATAGAATGCCAGAAGGAACTTATAGCAAAATACACGGACGGGAAAAGCCCGCTCATGCTTGCGGTATATAAGGAAGTGGAGGATTATTACAAGGGAAGCGATGAAGTGCCGGGACTTAAGGACTGGGACGGACTCGACGATGTTACCCTTATGCTCTGCGACGACAACTTCGGTAACTTACGTCTCATGATGGATGACGACAAACGAGGACATGCGGCAGGATACGGAATGTATTATCATTTCGATTATCACGGCGGCCCCGTATCCTACGAGTGGGTAAACAGCTCGTATCTTCCGAAGATATGGGAACAGATGACTACCGCATATGATTTCGGCATCCGTGATATCTGGATCGTTAATGTAGGCGACCTCAAGAACCAGGAGATCCCGTTAAGCTATTTCATGGATCTGGCATATGACTTTGATAAATACGGAACAAGCGCTCCCGGCAACTATAAGGGATACCTTGAAAATCTTATCGCAGCCCAGTTTAAGCAGGTTGACAAGGAGACCTTAAAGGATATCATCGAGACCGCAGACGGATATATGAGGCTCAACAACATAGTAAAGCCCGAGGTATGCTCGGCCGAGACCTTCAACATCAACCGTTACGGTGAAGCCGGTAAGGTCCTTGATATATGCAACGATCTTGAGAGAAAAACGGAAAATATCATGGCTAAGCTTGATGCCGATGAAAAGGATGCGTTTTTCAGCCTCATAGGCTTCCAGGCACTTGCCTCATATAACCTTATAAAGATGCAGATATATTCCGCATACAATAAAAAATGCGCATATGAAGGCAGGGTCATCGCCAACAGATATGCGGATATGATAAAGGAATGCATAAAGAAGGACAAAGAGCTTACGGAACAGTTTCATACCATGAAATTCGGAAAATGGTACGGCATGGGCATGTCGAAGCATATAGGATTTAAGAACTGGAATGAAGAAGGCTGCAGGATGCCCGTAATGGTATATGTGGAGCCGGAAGCAGGTAACGAAGTAGTGGTATCGGATAACGATTCCGATGCATATAGCGGCGGCGGAGCATGGACTTCGAGACCTTTAAGACTTACAGGCTTTGATTACAGGGGATGCGGCGGATTTACCGTATCATCCGCAGGCAGAAATCCCGTCACATATACGATAGAGTGCGAGGATAAGGACATAGAATTCTTTGGAAAAGACAACAAGTTTGTATTATCCGGACATGCCGATGCTGAAAACGACGCAGTGATCAATGTCAGTGCAAAAGAAGGAGCAGCGGAAGGGCAGCATTCATTTGTAATAAAGACCAGTGCGGGCAACGTAAAAGTATTCTTCGAGCTTAAAGCAGAAGAAAAAGTTACAGCTGCAGGTAATGACGTACACACATTTACCGGATGCGTCTCGGAGATAGCAGCGGATAAGTATGCTAAGCTTACTAAGGGCAGCGACGGTGAGTTTAAAGTAATAGAAAGCTTCGGAAGGCTTCTTCCGAAAGAGATGGGCGGTGCCTTAAAGGCATATCCCCAGGATATATCATTTAAGGATGCACCGGAAGCAGAGTATAAGCTGTACGCACCTGTTAAGGGAAGTTATACGATGTATCTGTTTACAGCTCCTTCCAATCCTTCGGCGCCATGTAACAGGATATCCTGCTTACTCAAGGTAAACGGCGGCGAAGTAAAAAAGGTCGATACCATACCCGAAGGTTACGTCGGTGGAGAAAACTCCTGCAGGGAATGGTGCGTTGCAGTCATAGAAAATGTCAGAAGGACTAAGGTCACAATCGACTTGGAACAGGGCGAAAATACCATAACGGTAAGCCCTCTTTCCCCGGGATTCGTACTGGAAAAGATGACGGTGATCCTTCCGGGATATGAACTGCCTGCCTCAAGACTTGGAGCGGGAAACTGATACATATGCATATAATGCGGGAAAACGGTATATGAAAAGAGAATGTTTAAAATACCAGTCCATGGTAGAGAGTTTCCTGGAGGGAAAGCTTTCCGGATATGACCGGCAGAACTTCATCGAGCATGTAAAGGAATGTAAGACCTGCCATGAAGAGCTCGAGATATATCACGTAATATTCTCCGTCATAGAAGAGCTTGATAACGATTCGGGCAAGGAAACCTCCAATTATATGGAGACGCTTGAAAGAAAGCTCGGTGCCGGCGGAAAGAACGATACCAGGGACAAAAGAGCGGATGCGGCATACGGCTTCCTGATCGCGGGAGTATCGGCGATAATAGCCGGCATGGCGCTCCTGCTGTTCGGATAAAAATAACAGATCCGCTAAGATTAAAAGCGGACGGAGAAGAAAATGGATAACGATTACTTACTTTTGGTGGACGGTTCGAGCCTGCTTACAACACAGTATTACGGCAACCTTCCGCGTGAGATATTATTTGCAAAAACAGACGAGGAAAAAAAGAAGCATTATCACAAGATCATGCAGACCGCAGGCGGCGTATATACCAATGCCGTATACGGTTTTATGCGTACGCTCCTTAAAATCCTTAAAAGCCAGAAACCCAAGTACTTAGCGGTAGCCTGGGATAAGAGCAGGAACACCTTCAGACGCGAGATATATGCTGACTATAAGGGTAACAGAGGTGAGACTCCCGCACCCTTAAAGGAGCAGTTTATCCTGTGTGAAGAGCTCTTAAGCTCCATGAATATAAAGCAGTTCATGGATGACAGGTTTGAAGCGGACGACTTCTGCGGTTCGCTTTCCCGTAAGTTTGAAGCCAGTGTCCCCGTTAAGATACTTACCAAGGACAATGATTATCTCCAGCTGGTTACAGAGAAGACAAACCTGTGGCTTATGCATGCTAGCTCCGATAAGACGGATGCACTCTATAAAAAATACGGTATAAAGCATGATGACAGTGTGCCTGACAGGGCATTCAACCTGACTCCGGAGCTGGTAAAGAGCGAGTTCGGAGTGGAGCCTAAGTCGATCAGCTCCCTTAAAGGATTACAGGGCGACTCATCAGATAATATAAAGGGTGTACCCGGTGTAGGACCTGCCACCGCAGTATCGCTTATAGCAGCATACGGTTCGGTAGAGGCACTGTATGATGATATAAGGGATCTCGATGAGAAGGGACAGAAGGCAAAAGCCCTCGAATGGAAAGAAAAACTCGGTATATCAAGGTCTCCCATGGGTCAGCTCTTAAAGAAGAGCGAGACAGATCTTGTCGGAGAAGAAGCTGCGATGATCAGCAGGAAGCTTGCCGACATCAAATGTGACATACCCTTAGATGACGTAACACTTGATAGTTTAGAGCTTCATCTTGATACCGCAAAGGCAAGACAGGAGTTCATGAAGCTGGAGTTTTCCTCCTTACGTATAGAAGACGCTGAAGAAGCAAAGCCCGTAAAGAAGAACGAAGAGATCATCATTTCCGATTATTCGGAATTTGCATCCCTTATAAGCAATCTGTCCGGCAGTAAAGATGTCATAGGTGTATCCCTGGCTGTAGATGATACAGAGAGATTTCACGGCTTTAAGCCCGAAAAGATATTAGGTGCCGCATTATGTGCGCTAGATAAGGATTACGCCGTATATACCGAGGGCTTTATCACAGGTGCGGTCATAGCGGAATACCTGGGACGTCTCGTAAAAAGCGGAGCGGTCCTTGCTGCAGCAGACTTAAAGAAGTTCATGAAATATACAGGGTTGAGCGAATACGGCAGCTGCTTTGACGTATCTATTGCCGCATACCTTATTAATCCCCTTACCGGCAGCTACGACTATACGGTAGCAGCCTCCGTGGCAGAGCTTGATATACCTGCATCGCGTCAGGATATACTCGGTAAAAAGACACTTGCCGATTGTTTTGCAAACGACCGTGAGACACTTACGAGATACCTTTTTACGGAAGCGGAAACACTCGCAAAATGCACTCCTATATTAAAGACAATGCTCTCAGATACAGGAATGTCTTCCTTATATAATGATATCGAGCTTCCCCTCACGGTAGTATTAAAAGAGATGGAAGAGAACGGCATCGCGATCTTAAAGGATGAGCTTAAAAGCTTCGGCCGGAAGCTCGATGCCGATATAAAGGTACTTGAAGAAGAAATATATGCCGGCTGCGGTGAAGTATTTAACATCAATTCACCGAAACAGCTCGGTGTCATCCTGTTTGAAAAGCTGAAGCTTCCGGGCGGGAAAAAGACCAAGACCGGATACTCCACTTCGGCGGATATACTTGAGCAGTTAAAGATAGAGGATCCTGTAGTAGAAAAGATATTAAACTACAGGCAGCTTACCAAGCTTAAGTCCACATATGCCGACGGCCTTAACGAATACATTGATGAGGACGGAAGGATAAGGACCAGCCTCAACCAGACGGTTACGGCTACGGGCAGGCTTTCAAGTACCGAGCCCAACCTCCAGAATATCCCCATAAGAGAGAAGCTTGGAAGGGAACTGAGAAAAGTATTCGTATCGGAGCCGGGAAAAGTCCTCGTAGATGCGGATTATTCACAGATAGAGCTGAGGATACTTGCCTCTCTTTCAGGAGACGAAAAGCTCATATCAGCCTATAAGAATTCGGCGGATATACACTTAAGCACTGCGGCAGCTGTATTCAAGGTACCTGAAGAAAAGGTGACTAAGGAGCTCAGATCCCGTGCCAAGGCGGTCAACTTCGGTATAGTATACGGTATCAGCTCGTTCGGACTCGGCACCGGCCTCAACATCCCGAGAAAAGAAGCGGAAGAGTACATCAAAAGCTACTTTGAGACCTATCCGGGAGTAAAAAAATACCTTGATGAATGTAAGTCCGAAGCAGCCAAAAACGGATACAGCACCACGGCATTCGGCCGCAGAAGACCGATACCGGAGCTTTCATCATCCAATTTCATGCAGAGATCCTTCGGAGAGAGGATAGCCATGAATTCGCCCGTACAGGGCAGCGCGGCAGACATCATAAAGATCGCCATGCTTAAGGTATATAAGAGATTAAAGAAGGAGATCCCTTCCGCAAAACTGCTGCTCCAGATACACGATGAGCTTTTAGTGGAAGCAGAGGAAAAGGACCTTGACCAGGTTAAAAAGATAATGACGGAAGAAATGCAGGCAGCAGCTGATTTCCCCGTAGTGCTCGAGGTAGGAGCATCATCGGGAAAGAGCTGGTATGACGCACACTAAGATAAAAGAAAGGACGGGTGCGGTATGAAGATAATCGGACTTACCGGAGGTATAGGAAGCGGAAAATCCTTTGTGGCTGGTGTAGCCGAAAAGAATTTCCCCATACTTCATATCAGTACGGATGAGATAGCCAGAAGGCAGATGCAGAAGGGCGGCGTAAGCTTTAAAGGTGTGGTAGAAGAATTCTCCGGATACACCGACAACCTTTTATGCGAAGACGGTGAGATCAACCGTCCCGAACTATCGAGGATAGTGATGAATGATCCGGAGCTTTTAAAGAAGCTTAATGCGATCACCCATCCTGCGGTGATAAATGAGCTTTATGCGATCATTGCCATCGAAAAGGACAGGGGAAAATACTCCGCAGTCCTTATAGAGACGGCGCTTCTGTATGAGGCAGGGATCGACAAGATGTGCGATGAAGTATGGTATGTATATGCCCCGATAGTTACCAGGAGCTTCCGATTGATAGAGATAAGGGGATACAGTCCGGAAAAGGCTGAAATGTTCCTTAAAAACCAGCAGTCCGATGAAGAGTTTTTAAGACGTGCCGACAGGACCATACCGAACGGTGAGGATGTCACCGAAGAAGATATGATCCACATCATATCGGCTTATCTGAACAGCTAAAACCGTGTAAGTTTAAGGAGAAAAAACAAATGGACGAGGTTAAAGCCTTTGATAATATGGTATTCGGTCTTGATATAGGTACCAGGAGCGTAGTGGGTACGGTCGGATACAGAAAGCCTTCCGGAGAATTTATCATCTTAGCGCAGAAGTCTGCCTGCCATGAGACGAGAGCCATGCTCGACGGTCAGATACACGATATCGGCAAGGTGGCGGATACCGTATGCCATATCAAGTACGAGCTTGAGAAGGAGCTCGATACACAGCTCGACAAAGTGTGCATAGCCGCAGCGGGCAGAGTCCTTAAGACTATTAATATAAGGATGGATTATGACTTAGGTGACGACATGGTAGTTACCGAGGATATGGTATATACCATGGAGCTCATGGGGATGGAGCAGGCCCATGCAAAACTCCGGTCCTTGGAAAAAGACGGCACGGAATACTACTGTGTCGGATACTCCATCGTAAAGTATTACTTAGGAAATGTCCAGCTCACCAACCTCATAGGCCACCGCGGCAATAAGATATCGGCCGATGTACTTGCCACCTTCCTTCCGAGGGATGTAATAGACGGATTGTATTCTGTATGTGATAAAGCGGGATTAAAGGTCCTTAACCTTACCTTAGAGCCCATAGCGGCCATCAATGTGGCCATACCCGAGAAGTTCAGGTTACTTAACCTTGCGCTTGTAGATATAGGTGCGGGTACTTCCGATATCTGTATCACACGTGAGGGCAGCATCACGGGCTACGGTATGCTTCCGTGTGCGGGAGATTATCTTACCGAGAGCATAATGTATGCGCTGCTCACCGATTTTGCGACAGCGGAGCAGGTAAAGCTTGACTTCTCCGCCAATGTGGAGAATATCCCTTACACCGATGTTATGGGAACGAAGCAGACCGTTACTTCGTCTTATATAAAAGAGGTACTTGCTGAGCCTTTTAAGAAGCTGGCTCATCTTATATCGGATAAGATCACCGAATTAAACGGCGGTGAAAGAGTAGGCGCCGTATTTATCGTCGGAGGCGGCGGAAAGAACCCCGAATTTGCAGGACTCCTCTCAGAAGCGATAGGACTTCCGGAATCCCGTGTGGCACTCCGCGGAGAAGAAGTATTTACCAATATCGTGACTCCGGACAATACTCCGGTAAACGACCCCATGATGGTAACTCCCATCGGTATATGCCTTAACTACTATGAGCAGAACAACAACTTCATAGTGGTAAAGATCAACGGAGTGGACATCAAGCTGTATGACAACGGCAAACTGAACGTCATGGATGCTGTACTTAGCATCGGCATGGGAAATGCGGACATATTCCCCAAGAAGGGCAAGGACCTCACCTTTACCGTAAACGGCAATACAAAAACCGTAAAGGGACATAACGGAGAATCTGCATTTATCATGGTAAACGGCGAAGAAGCCGGAGTCATCACACCCGTAAAATGCAATGATATTATCAATGTCAAGGAATCGACTGTGGGCGAAGACGGACATATGAAAGCCGGCGGACTTGACGAATATAAAAAAGGTATCTTCTTTATTATAAACGGCAAACAGGTAAGGTTTGAAAGAAAGATAAAGGTAAACGGAAGGGAAGAAGGCAGGGACTACGATATACTCACCGGAGACAGCGTAGAGATATCGGATTATATTAACGCGGGAGAGCTGTTTAAGAAGCTCGATGTACCCGAAGGACATAAGCTGATACTCAACAACCGTGTGATAGACCTTGACAACTTTGACCCTTACGAGAAGATCTATGAAAACTACATAATAGATATCGTGAAGAACGGCGATAACAGCATCTCTCAGATAGTAAACAACAAGCCGGAAACAAAGGATAAGGATGAAGAAACATCAGCCTTAAAGGACCGGTATGAACAGCTTGTTGAAAAGACAAAGGTACTTTCGGAAGAGCTTGACAAGATCAAATCCATGGGTGTAAATGTTGAAGGTATGAAAGTTACCGAGCTGTTATCAAAAGACGTACAGGTAACGGTCAACAACGTGCCGGTACTTCTCCAGGGTAAACATACATACACGTTTGTGGATGTTCTGGATTTTTATCCTTTTAATACTTCAACCCTGCAGGGAACAAGGATCGTATGCAAGAGAAACGGAGCAGAGACGGACTTCTTCTCACCTGTGGCGGAGGGAGATATATTGGAATTATACTGGGCATAAAAGCCCATAATCCCGGCACCCGGCCGGGAACTATAGAAACTCGGAGGCTATCAAAGTGGAATTCTGCAGTATTGCGAGCGGCAGCAGCGGCAATTGTATATTTGTCGGGACGGATGAGGCAAATATTCTGATAGATGCCGGCATAAGCGCAAAAAAGATATGTGAAGGTTTAAAAGGGATAGATATAGACCCTTCGGATATAGACGGTATATTTGTCACACATGAACATATAGATCATATACAGGGTATATCTACTTTTGTAAAAAAATATCCCATGGAGATTTTCGGAACGAAAAAAACATTAAAGGCTCTTTCGGCCAAGTTTGACGGGGATTTCGGGGACAGCGTGTTTACGGAAATCGTTCCCGATGTTGACTTTTTTTATAAAGATGCTATAATACATCCGTTTGCAGTTTCACATGACGCGGCGGATCCGGTAGGGTACCGTATAGAGTCCGAAGGCAAAAGATTCGCGGTAGCGACCGATATGGGCTTCTTTGACGACAGGATAGTCAACTGCTTAAAAGATCTTGATGCCATATGCATCGAGGCCAACCATGATATAAATATGCTCATGGTCGGAAAGTACCCGTATAATCTTAAGCAGCGTGTAGCGGGACCTAAGGGGCATCTCTCAAATGATGCGGCAGCTGACTTACTCTGCAGGATATTCAGCGAGAGACTGAAATATATCATGCTGATCCATTTGAGCAAGGATAACAATTATGCGGAACTCGCATATGAGACTGTAAGGGCGGAACTGCTCACCAGATGCTGCAACAGCCCGGTGATACTGGATGTAGCGGGAAGAAGTTCGGTTTCGGACATATATAATATAATATAACAAAACGATGTGTAGCATCGTTTTGTTACCGAGGAAACGCCGGAGGCGTTTTCGAGGTAATCTTAGCCTTGCATCTTTATATTACCGGGGAAACGCAGGAGGCGTTTTCGAGGTGACAGTGATTGATCACGTAAAAGTTTTACTTAGATGTAACATTTATGTCATATATATGTAACATTTTGCAATTAAAATAAACTTACAAGGAAAATGAAAGTATTTAAAGCTTATAAGGAGGACGTAAGTATGCAGAAAGTGGTTATCACCGTTGTAGGTAAGGATAAGGTCGGTATCATGGCCAGGGTATGTACCTATCTTGCTGATAACGGTATAAACATTCTTGATATCTCACAGACCATCGTATCGGGATACTTCAATATGATGATGATCGCGGATATGGGTGAAAAGATCAAGGATTTTGAGAAGGTAAAATCGGAGCTCGATGAAATGGGCACATCAATAGGAGTGCAGATACGTCTTCAGCGTGAAGAAATATTCGATATGATGCACCGCATCTAAAACTAGGAGTATGATCTCATGATAAATATATCGGAAGTAACTGAAACCAATGAAATGATCCAGCATGAAAACCTGGATGTGCGTACCATCACGATGGGCATAAGCCTTTTTGACTGTATCGACAGTTCACTTGATGCATGCACGAAAAAGATATATGACAAGATATGTAGGAAGGCCGGAAAGCTTGTAGAGACAGGTGAACATATCTCACAGAGCTTCGGTATCCCGGTAGTAAACAAGCGTATATCGGTAACTCCGATCGCGACAGTAGGATCTTCCGCATGCAACACGGAAGAAGACTATATAAAGATAGCAGAGACTCTTGACAAGGCGGCAGCAAACGTAGGCGTAAACCTTATAGGCGGTTATTCGGCTATGCTTGCAAAAGGCAATACAGATAAGGAAATGATATTCCTTAATTCCATACCCGAGGCACTTAAGGTTACAAGCCGTGTCTGCAGCTCGGTAAATGTGGGTTCATCACGTACCGGTATCAATATGGATGCCGTAAGACGCATGGGAGATATCGTACTTGAGACAGCGAGAGCATCATACGGTACCGACAGCTTAGGCGCAGCAAAGCTGGTAGTATTCTGCAACGCTCCCGATGACAATCCTTTCATGGCAGGCGCATTCCACGGTATCACCGAGGGTGAGTCGGTCATCAATGTCGGCGTAAGCGGCCCCGGCGTAGTAAAGAAGGCACTGGAAGAAGCCAGAGGCGCAGACTTTGAAGTACTCTGCGAGACCATAAAGAAGACGGCATTTAAGATAACACGTGTAGGACAGCTTGTAGCCCGTGAGGCAGCTTCACAGTTAGGAGTACCCTTCGGTATAGTAGACCTGTCACTTGCTCCCACACCTGCTGTCGGTGACAGTGTGGCTGAGATATTGCAGGAGATAGGACTTGAGTATCCCGGTGCACCCGGTACCACAGCGGCACTTGCACTTCTTAACGACCAGGTAAAGAAGGGCGGAGTTATGGCCAGCTCATACGTAGGCGGCTTAAGCGGTGCATTTATCCCCGTAAGTGAAGACCAGGGTATGATAGATGCCGTAGAAGCAGGTGCTCTTACCTTAGAGAAGCTTGAAGCCATGACATGCGTATGCTCTGTGGGACTTGATATGATCGCCATACCCGGCGACACACCCGCAGAATCCGTAGCAGGTGTCATAGCTGACGAGATGGCCATCGGTATGATAAACAATAAAACAACGGCAGTAAGACTGATACCTGCCATCGGAATGAAGGTCGGCGATACGCTCAACTTCGGCGGATTGTTCGGCTACGCTCCGATTATGCCCGTAAATACCTTCTCCTGCGATAAATTCGTAAACAGAGGCGGCAGAATACCGGCACCTATTCACAGCTTTAAGAATTAAAACTAGCAAAACTAACGAGTAAACAAAAGCCGCTTTAGCGGCGGCTTACGGCGGAGCCGGAAGGTTTATGAGTGGTTTTGAGCAGCGGCGAATAGTTTATAACAAATATATGAGGAACTTTCAAATGAGTGATTTTGACGACGATGATCTTGAGTTTGATGATGATCTCCCGGAACTTGACTTAAACGACCTCGACAACATCGAGGAAGTAAGAAACGCACGGGCATCAGGAAGCTTGGCGATCACTAAATACGAGCAGCTTGACGATATAGCTGAAGAAGGCGATATCGACGCTCTTATAGAATATGAGGCGATGCGCGCCCTTGATATAAATGAATACGGCGATGACCCCGAAGAAACGCTTTTGGACGACGAGGACGATGCCGAGTATTATGATTATACCGAAGAGGATTTTGAGGACGAAGTGAAAAAGAAAAAAGGCGGAAAGAAAGCCTTAAAGATCTTTATCGGAATACTTATATTCCTGCTCGCCTTTGCGGCATTTTTAAGATTTACAAAACCCGGAAGACAGATAGCATATAAGATTGCCGCAATGTGGATACACAGCAATGTCAATCAGGAACCCGTAGACGATCCGGATGACAATACCGTGTTCGTACCCGGCGATACCGAAGACAACGACCCGGTAAATACAGACGATCCCGTTGTAACACCTGAGATCACACCCGAACTCATAGATAACCCCGATGTCGTGGAAGTGGTAAAGGAGCCGAGGTCCGAGGATTATGTAAGGACATACCTTTTGTTCGGTGTGGAAAGCATATATGTGGATAATGACGGCGTGATCAGATTTGACAGCTCAAGCTCCGGAAATACCGACGCCATCATACTTCTCTCTGTCAATACCCGTGATAATTCGATAAAGCTTACTTCGCTTTTAAGAGACACGTATGTTGAGATACCCGGATACAAGGAAAGTGTGGACGGTGTACCTTACGGAGACAAGATCAATTCCGTATATTCCAAGGGCTTCAGGACCGGTGAAACTGCTGAAGAAAAGAAGAGAAACGGCGCAGAGCTTCTTATGAAGGTCATTGAGAACACCTATGACATAGATATCACAGGCTATGCATTCGTTAACTTCTCAAGCTTTGAAAAGATAATCGACAGGTTAGGCGGTATCGATCTCCAGCTCGGAGAAAAGGAAGCCGCATACCTGTGCAAGACCAATTATATATCAAAGGAACAGTACAGGACCGTACAGCCCGGCTGGAACCACATGAACGGCAACCAGGTACTCGGATACTGCCGTGTAAGAAAAGAAGTTACATTAGGCGGAGCCAGCAACGATTACGGAAGGACTCAGAGACAGAGACGTGTGATCAATGCCGTAGTACAGCAGTATAAGAGCTTAAGCTTTACCAGCATGTACTCCGTACTTAAGGACTGTCTCGGATATATCAATACCAATCTTACAGAGGACCAGTTTGCGGAGCTTCTGGAAAATGTCGTAGAGAACAAAACATATACCATCAACCAGATGAGACTTCCCGCCGACGAGCTTTTTGTCGACAGCGGAAGAAAAGGAAAATGGAACGGATATGCAAATATAACTTACGCTATTGTACTTGACGGTTACTTAGAGCAGAACATCAAGAGACTTCATCAGTTTGTATTCCTTGATGAAGAGGAGGAGTCTGCGCCACAGTAAGGAGTATTTAAATGGAAGAAAACAAGGATGAGCTGATCCATGTACCGGAAACGGATACAGAGGAAACAGCCGCTGAGAAAGTGACGGAAGTTACGGAAACAGTTACGGAAGCGGTCACGGAAACAGCCACGGATTTAGTTCCGGAACCGGAAGAGGATGACTTTGCTGACGAGCTCCTCGAAATGGAACACGAGGAAGCCGATAATGAGATCATAGAAGGTCTCGGCGAGTCCATCAATAAGCAGGTAGCTTTAGAGATCGATCCTTTGGTACCCGAGGAACCCGCAGGGGGTCCGGACGGCTCCGGCAGCAATGGAAACGGAGAAGATAAGGAAGAGAAAAAAGGCATATTGGGATTCCTTAAAAAGATACCCAAATGGGCCTATATTACGGGTGGCATAGTACTTTTCATCGTACTGCTCGTAGTGATACTCAATTTAAGCGGACTGGGCGTAAAGATCGTCAGCTGGTTTATTGACAGAAACGTAAGGCATGAGGAGATAGATGCCAATGTATCACCGGTACCTACACTTCCCGAGGATGATATAGATAAGTTTAAGGACCTCCTTACACCTATCCCTACCTCGGCTACCACACCTACACCCGAGCCGACAGCCGTACCGCTCAAATTTGAAAAGACGATCATGAACATACTGCTTATCGGTGTGGAAAACGTCGATCCCGTAACAGGCGAGAGCCTGACAGGTAAGACCACCAGCCGGGGCAGGACTGACTCCATCGTACTTTTGACCATCAATTCCGAGGATAAGACAGTTAAGCTTACCTCATTTATGAGAGACTGTTACGTAAGTATCCCCGGAAAGGAGAGCAACAGGATAAATGCCGCATATGCGAAGGGCGGAGTAGCACTTTTATATGATACATTAAAGGAAAACTTCGGCATAGTGCCCGACAATTACGTATTGGTTAATTTTGAGGACTTCAGGACGATAGTTGATTCTTTAGGCGGAATAGATATTAAGCTTTCGAAGAAAGAAGCCGATTATCTTAATAAGACCAACTATATCTCCGATCCCAAGAACCGTAACGTGCAGGAAGGCTTAAACCACATGAACGGCGACCAGGCATTGGGGTACAGCAGGGTAAGACATGTGGCTACAAAAGAGAACGAGAAGAGCGATTTCGGACGTACCGACAGACACCGCGAGGTTATAAGAGCTATAATCGACCAGCTTAAAAAACTGGGCTATGTGGATCTGTTTAAGTTCGGTCTCGAATGTCTGCCGCTTGTCACCACGGACGCTGACGCTGAGACCATAGAGAAATATCTGAATATGGTGATCGATATCGGAGTAAATAATGTTGAGCTTGAAGATTTCCGTATACCGCAGGACCACACATACAATTATCTGACAGTCGACAAGATGAGCGTATTACAGATTGATATCGCAAAGAACAGGGATCTTCTGTGGAAATTTATATATGGGGAATCAGAAGAGGAAGTAAAAAAGAAACAGCAACAATAAAATAAACATGATCGGAGAAGGTTATGGAAATACAAATGTGGAGGGAAATCCTTGAACCGTACGCTTTAGCGGTGGACGAACTCAAGGTGAAGTTTGAGCATGTACAGAATGCTTACAGGAATGCGGGACTTTATTCACCCATAGAGCAGATATACGGCAGGGTAAAATCCATATCGTCACTTTTGGAAAAGGTTCAGAAGAAGCATATTTCCCTTGATGATATCGAGGATCATATCGATGATATAGCCGGAATCCGTATCATATGTCAGTTCGTGGAGGACATATATAAGGTAGCCGAGCTTATAGGCAAGCGAAGCGACATGATCGTCATCGAGGAGCAGGACTACGTAAAGGACAGGAAGGCCTCGGGATACAGAAGCTACCATATGGTAGTAAAATATGTCGTAGAGACTATAAACGGACCCAAAGAACTGCATGTGGAGATCCAGATAAGGACCTTAGCCATGAACTTCTGGGCTACCATAGAGCATTCCCTGCAGTACAAGTACAAGCAGAACATGCCTGCATCCCTGCGCGCAAGACTGCTTAAGGCAGCAGATGCCATCGGAGTCCTTGACAGTGAGATGGCAGAGGTACGAGAGGAGATCATGGACGCACAGAACATGTTCACGCTGCGTTCCAACCTTGTGGCAGATATCCTCAACAATATCCAGAACCTGTACAAGGCTGCCAATAAACGCGAGATCATAAAGATACAGGATGAATTCTTTAAGATATATGCATCCGAGGATCTGGAGCATCTCGAGAGATTTGCAAAAGAACTCGACACCATATCCGAAGGTTACAGAGCACAGAGCCTGAGGTAACATAACAAGCCTTATAAAGGCTTCCCCTTGAGGGGAAGCTGTCAGCCGAAGGCTGACTGATGAGGTGTAATCCTAAAATAGGGACAGAACATAATCATGGACAATACCAGATCATGGCTTCCTTTAGAATTCCTGCAGGAAATGCAGACACTTTTAGGGAGCGAATATGAAGCATTCTTAGCTTCATACGACAATGACCACATGAGGGGGATAAGGTGCAACACCTTAAAAGTCACTCCCGATGTGTTCGAGAAAAAAGTTCCGTTTGTATCGGGAAAGGTATCCTGGACCGAAAACGGATATTATACGAATGAAGAAGAGCAGCCTGCAAAGCATCCTTATTACTTTGCAGGTCTGTACTATATTCAGGAGCCTTCAGCCATGCTTCCCGCAGCACTTCTTGACGTGCGTCCGGGAGACAGGGTCCTTGACTTATGTGCAGCTCCCGGTGGAAAGACCACCGAGCTCGGAGCAAAGCTTAAGGGAAAAGGGATGCTCGTCAGCAACGATATCAGTGCGTCGAGAGCCAAGGCATTGGTTAAGAACGTAGAGCTGTTCGGTATAAAGAACGCAGTGGTGGTAAGTGAGGCACCGGAAAAGCTTGCGGAAAGATTTGAAGGATATTTTGATAAGATACTGGTGGATGCACCGTGCTCCGGCGAAGGCATGTTCAGAAAGGTACATTCCATAGCGAAAAACTGGGAGCAGTACGGATCGCAGTATTATGCGGATATCCAACGTACGGTACTTCCGGCAGCGGTAAAAATGCTTAAGCCCGGCGGACTCATGCTGTATTCCACATGTACATTCTCTAAATTAGAGGATGAGGATAGCGTAAGATTTATCCTTGACAGCTTCCCCGATATGGAAGTGGCCGACGTGATAGATTTTGACGATCCGAGATATGTGGGATTTGCAAGAGGGCTTGAGGCAGAGACTGACGGAAAGACCGGTGAGACGGCAGGTGACGGGAGTGAGAAGACTGAGACGGCAGGTGACGGATACGGTCTTAAGAAAACGATCCGGCTCTTCCCTCACAGGATAAAGGGTGAAGGACACTATGCGGCACTCCTGCGAAAGAAGGGTGATGGGATAAGATCCTTCGGAGCTGAAGCTCCTCAGGATGACAAAAAAATTTTCATTCTGAGCGGAGCGAAGAATCTTTACGACACCCGCACAAGAGCAAGATACAAAAAGATCAGTGACGAAGCCTTTGATTTCTTTGAAAAGATCGGATTTGAGATAGACGCTTCACGACTGTGGATAAATGACAACAAGATATTCCTTCTGCCGGAGGATATGCCTGACTTTTCAAAGCTCAGAGTCTTAAGGACGGGACTTTTCTTAGGAGAGATGAAGACCGGAAGGTTTGAACCCTCACAGTCGTTAGCCCTTGCATTAACGGCGGATGAATACGATAATGTGCTGAACCTCGCTGTAGATGACGACCGTACGGTGAGATACTTAAAGTGCGAGAGCATAGATACAGAAGACGGTGAGACAAAAGACGGATACTGCTTAGTTGCGGTAGACGGATACCCGTTAGGATGGGCAAAAACAGATAAGGGCAGATTGAAAAACAAGTATCTGCCGTCATGGAGATTACAATAACAGTTAAAGCCGACCGGATAAATGCACGGTCGGCTTTTTTCATTGACATAAAAAAACGATAGATATATAATGTAATATAGGTTCATATATGCTAAAAGGGGAAGGAGCTAATACTTATTATGAAAAGCAATGGTATCCATTTAAGAAAACTCAATATAGTAATGCTTATTGCTGCCGTAGCGTTTTCCATAGGCTTGATAATAGCGATGAACATGACCGGAAAGCTCAACAATGATGCGAACAAATTTACACAGCAGATAATCGACCGCAAAAACAGTTCATCAGACCTGATGCGTGCGTCCGATTATCTTACCGAGCAAATGCAGGTATTCACCGTTACCGGTAACAGACAATATCTGGATAACTATTTCACCGAGGCCAAAGTGACCAGAAGACGTGAAAATGCACTCCAGGTCTTAAGCCAGGGCAATACCAGATCTGATGCATATCTTGACTTAAGTGCCGCTATGGATGAGTCTGTAAGCCTGATGAATACCGAGTATTATGCTGCAAGGCTTACTGTTATCGCATACGGTTTAAATATCACCGATTTCCCTGAAGAGATACAGATCGTTCAGCTTGATGCGGAAGACCTTGCTTTATCACAGAATGATCCTGAGGCTCTGAAGGAAAAGGCCGCGTTTATGATGCACGGGGAGGAATACCAGAAGAGTAAGGATAAGATCTCTTCCAACATCGATAAATGTTTACAGAACCTTGACAAGGAAATGGATGAAAAGCAGAAGGATTATGCTGACAGATTATCCCGCCAGCTTGTGATCGAAAACATCCTGACCATTCTCATCGTCATCACCATGCTTGCCATGGTATTTATCACATACAGGCTGGTAATACGCCCGCTTAAGTATTCCGTAGACCTGATACGTGACGAGCAGGACCTCCCCGTAAGCGGAGCATACGAGATACGTTTCCTTGCCAAAACCTATAACCTCATGCATCATACCAATATGCAGAGCAAGGAAAAACTTACATACGAAGCTACACATGACAAACTGACAGGACTTTACAACAGACGCGGATATGATTTCCTGATGGAAAATGTCGACTTGGAGACATCTGCACTGTTACTCTTTGATATAGATAACTTTAAGAGTATAAACGATACTTACGGACATGACGCCGGCGACAGGATACTTACCAGAGTATCGGATACCATATTCGGCAACTTCAGGGCGCAGGATTATATCTGCAGGATTGGCGGAGATGAGATGGCCGTTATCATGGTACATACCGATATGTCACTGGCTTCCCTTATAGAGAGTAAAGTTAAGAAGATCAATAAGACATTAAGCGAAAAAGACGGTCAGGATCCTTCGGTACAGGTAAGCTGCGGCGTAGCGTTCGGTGAGAGCGGCATAAACTCTGAGACTATATTCAAGAGAGCGGATACATGCCTGTACGAGGTAAAGGATGGGGAAAAAGAGATGATCTCCATCTGCAAGCCTGAAAAGAAAAAGAAAAAACAGTAAAGAAGGCTTAAAGGAGCTGCAATGGGTATTTTAGACAACATTGATGCAGTGATATTTGACATGGACGGGACTCTGATCGACTCCATGTGGATGTGGGAACAGATAGATATAGATTATCTTGCAAGATTCGGATATACGCTTCCCGCAGACCTTCAGGAAAGCATAGAAGGGATGAGTTTTAAGGAGACAGCCGATTATATCCAGAAAAGATTTAATATCCCCGAAGATACCGATACCATGATGAAAACATGGATTGACATGGCCTATGAGTTTTACAGGACAAAGGTGGATTTTAAGCCCGGAGCCAGAGAGTTCCTTACAGAGCTTAAACGGCGCGGGATAAAGATCGGAATGGCTACCAGCAACGCCATGGAGCTTGTGGATGTGGTCCTGGATCATCTTGATGCGCATTCGTATTTTGATGAGATACATGTTTCATCAGAAGTAAAGCACGGTAAGCCGTTTCCTGACATATATCTCTTAGTAGCTGAAAAGCTGGGAGTTAGCCATGACAGATGTCTTGTGTTTGAAGACATACTTCCCGGCATCCGGGCAGGCAGGGCAGCCAGGATGAAGGTATGCTCCGTATATGACAGATACGCCCATCAGGAGATAAACATCGCCATGAGATATTCTGATTATTACATCAGGGGATTTGATGTGCTGATGGATACACCGTCACTTTTTTAATAGAGGTACCCCATGGAACGACTCGATAAAACCCTCTCCAATTACGGCGGACTCACCAGGTCTGATGCCAAGCAGGCTTTAAAAGCCGGCCGTGTGAAAGTAAACGGAGCCGTGGTAAAGGATCCGGCTGTAAAAGCGGCTGAAACCGATGAGGTAACCTTAGACGGAAAGCAGCTTGTATTATCGAAATTCAGATATTTTATGTTAAATAAGCCCGCGGGATACATATCATCCACAGAACCCGAGCCCGGAGACCTGAGCCCCAATGTTATAAGCTTATTTAAGAATGAAGGTGTAAAAGGTCTTTTCCCTGTGGGAAGGCTGGATAAGGATACTACGGGGCTGCTCATCGTGACCAATGACGGAGAGATCGGACACAGGCTCACAGCACCCGGAAAGCACGTGGATAAGACATATGTGGCGAAGGTAAAGGGAGAGCTTAACGACAGTGCGGTAGAAGCATTTGCTGCAGGGTTTGAATTTAAAGAGTTCACTTCGGCACCGGCCGTGTTGGAGATTATAGAGACAGGCTTAGATTCTGATGGCGGTGAGTGCGCAGTGGCAAAGGTCACCATACATGAAGGCAAGTTCCACCAGGTAAAAAGGATGTTCCAAAAGGTCGGGTGTGAGGTAGCGGAGCTAAAACGTATATCCATGGGTGCACTTAACCTGGATGAAACACTTAAGCCGGGTGAATACAGGGAATTAAAGCCTGAAGAATTGAAAAATATAATGCCGTGACAGGTATGATCGTTACCCTTAAGCCGTGATAATATCGGCTTGAGGGTATTTATCTTGACGAAACCTGTAATAAGTTATAAGATAAAATGAAACCTTTAATAAGTTATAAGATGATTTATATTCAAAAATGATTTGGAGGAAGAATCCGGTGACATTTAAAAGAAAAGGTGAGCAGGGATACTTGAGCTTTATGAAAAAGTTCAACCTGCTTGTAACAATTGTGTGTTTTCTGCTTGCAGCAGGCCTGTTCCTGATAGGCATATCGATATATGAGACTAAGGCTAATGTCCTGACCATAGTAGGAGCATTGTTCGTAATACCCGCAGCCAGATTTATGACTGTGTGGATACTGTTTTTACCGCATAAGTCGGTGACAGAGGAAGAGTATAACAAAGTATTCAAAGCCATGAAGGCAGGAAATCTGCTCTATGCAGATGTTCTCTTTACTTCTACGGAAAAAGCTTACGCAGCATCATTTGTGGTAGTCACGGGAGACAAGATATTAGCCTATGCGGAAAAAAATGTGAATAAGCTTGAGGAATATCTTAAGGATATACTAAAGAGAAGAGCTTTTGCGATAAAGGCTACATGTACCGATGATAAGGGCAAGTTCATGAACTTCTTAAAGAGCGCCGATGCATACGGCGAGAAGGTATATGAGAGTGCAGAAGAAAAAGAAGCTGATGAGCTCGAAAGAAAGAGACTCTGTGAAGTACTTGAAAGTTTCATGGCATGAGGGTGTAAATGCAGATCATTACAGTCGGAAAAAATGAAGAGGGCCAGCGCCTGGACAGGATCCTGATACGGCTACTGCCGAATGCCGGAAAGGGACTTCTTTTTAAGATGCTCAGAAAAAAGAATATAGTCCTTAACGGGAAAAAAGCCGAAGGCAGTGAACGCTTGGAACCCGGCGATGAGATAAAGATGTTTTTTTCCGAAGAATCATATGCTAAGCTTTCGGGCAGGGAAACGGCCGGATTAGCAGAAACGGATGGAAATAGGCCGGCGTCCGCCAACAGCGAAACAACGGATAATAAATACAGAAATAAAGACTTGGCTGATAAACTCCGGTCAATGATAGTCTACGAGGACGACGATGTGGTAATCCTTGATAAACCCAAAGGAGTATTATCCCAGAAGGCAGAGAATACCGATATCTCGCTCAACGAAATGCTTATCGCATATATGACGGATAAAGGCGAGCTGAGCAAAGAACAGATGGCCACATTTAAGCCGTCCATGTGCAACCGCCTGGACAGGAATACTTCCGGGCTTATATGCGGAGGAAAGACCTTAAAAGGCTTAAGAGGACTATCTGAACTGTTTAGATCAAGAGACCTCGACAAATACTACCTGTGTATAGTAAAGGGTAAGATTGAAAAGCCTCAAAGGATAGAAGGATATCTTATAAAAGACGAGGCCTCAAACAAAGTATTCGTAAAGCCGGTTTCAGGGTCTGATGCGGATAATGCAAAAGATAAAGCTACAAAAGAAACAGATACAAAAGAATCAAAGATAGTAACGGAATACAAGCCCTTGTCATACGGTGAAGGCTGCACACTTTTAGAGGTAAAGCTTATAACCGGAAAAAGCCATCAGATAAGGGCACATCTGGCCTCCATAGGACACCCGTTGGCAGGTGATATGAAGTACGGGGACGAGATGTTCAACCGCGAAGTACGGGATAAACACAAGATAAAAAGCCAGGTGCTCAGGGCTTACCGCATGGTATTCCCGAAGGATTGCGGGGAGCTTGCACAGCTTGGCGGCAAAGAGATAATCTTGAATAAAACAGATGAATTTTTTGTCTGAGGGAACAGGCACTGCAGGAGAAAAAATATGCCATCATGGAATTCACGCGGACTTCGAGGCTCGGCCTTAGAGGAAAGCGTAAATATGACAAACGAAAAATACAGGGAGCAGGGGCTGGCACTGATCCAGAAGATACCTACCCCGATCACACCTGTTGAGATGGATAAGGCACACGGACATATCACGCTCGCGTATTTTGACAAGAAAAGTACGGTCGACTATATAGGTGTCATCCAGGGTGTTCCGGTATGCTTTGATGCCAAGGAGTGTGCGGCAGATACATTTGCCCTCCAGAACATCCACGAGCATCAGGTCCTGTTCATGAGGGATTTTGAAAAGCAGGAAGGTATAGCATTCATCCTGATATATTTCACCAAGCGTGACATATACTACTATATGCGAGATGAGGAGCTTGAACGCTTCTGGAAAAGAGCGGAAGACGGCGGAAGAAAAAGCTTTCGGTTCGATGAACTCGACGAAGATTTCTTCTTTAAATCCTCAAACGGATACCACATCCCGTACCTTGATATGATAAATAAGGATTTGGGTCTGAGAGATGAGTGAAAATCAATAAAAGAGATGTTTCTACAACCTAAAAACCTAGGAAAAACGTACAAAATAATAAAAAACAGTTGACAAGTCCTGTTTCATTCGTTATAATACGAACAATTCATTTTGCTACTATGATAATATGGTAGCACTTCACAGTACTAAAGCACGGACATGGAATAGTAACCAAACTACAAAGGCGGTATATATATGAACAAAAGATTATACACCACTCCCGAGGGAGTAAGGGATATATACGACGGAGAAGCCAAGTTCAAGCTGGACTTAGAGGCAGAGCTCAGGAACAAGCTCCATCTGTACGGATTCGAAGACATCGAGACTCCGACATTTGAATACTTCGAAGTATTCAGTGAGGAGAGAGGCTCCGTGAGAGTCCGTGACCTTTACAAGTTCTTTGACAGAGATGGCAATACTCTTGTGCTCCGTCCCGATATGACTCCTTCCATAGCAAGGTGTGCGGCTAAGTATTTTAAGGATGAGACCAGGCCCGTCAGATTCTGCTATTGCGGAAAAACATTTATAAACAACCATGAGTATCAGGGTAAGCAGAAGGAGACCACACAGTTAGGCTGCGAGCTTATCAACGATGCTTCCGTGACCGCAGATGCAGAAATGATAGCAGCTACCATCGACTGCCTGCTTACATCAGGACTTACGGAATTCCGTATCGATATCGGAGACGTACGTTTCTTTAATGCACTTATCACCGAAACAGGTCTTGATGAAGACAAGATTTACATATTGAAGAACTATATCCTTGATAAGAACAGCTTCGGTTTGTATGATTTCTTAAGAGAGGAAAACGTATCCGAAGAGCTCAAGAACATTCTTTCCGACCTGCCCAATCAGTTCGGCGGAGTTGAATGTCTTGACAATATCAGGTCGCTCATAAAGAATCAGGATGCTCTTGCAGCAGTGGACCATTTGAAGTCACTCTATGAGCTCCTTAAGGCTTACGGCTTTGAAAAATACGTAGGTTTCGACCTCGGTATGATCAGCAAGTATGAGTATTATACAGGTATCATATTCCATGCATACACATATGATGTCGGCGAGTCCATAGCTTCCGGCGGAAGATACGATAACCTGGTAGGCCAGTTCGGAAAAGATGCCGCTGCGATCGGTATGACCATCATCACCGACAAGCTCTTATTAGCATTATCCAGACAGGGACTGATAAAAAAGACCATCATAAACCCCGAGATCATGGATGCAAAAGCAGATCCGATCAGAGCCATCAAGAAAGCAACACTTGCCAGAAGCCAGGGCAGAAGCTGTCAGATACAATGAGGAGGACACCTCATCAGTCGGCTTACGCCGACAGCTTCCCCTCAAGGGGAAGCCGATAAGAATGTCAAGCCTTCCCCTCAAGGGGAAGCCGATAAGAATGTCAAGCCTTCCCCTTGAGGGGAAGGGGGACCGCGAAGCGGTGGATGAGGTGTAAAAAATAAAGAGGTACGAAAATATGCGTTACATTACTATAGCCCTTGCGAAGGGCAGACTGGCAAAACAGTCTATGAAAATACTTAATGAGCTCGGCATCAAGTGTGACGAGATGAACGATCCCGATACCAGAAAGCTTATATTTGAGGATAAAGAGCACGGCTTCAGATTCTTCCTGGCAAAGGCCAATGATGTACCAACATATGTTGAGTACGGTGCAGCCGATATCGGTATAGTAGGCAAGGATACGATAGTTGAAGAAGCCAGAAGCCTGTATGAGGTGCTGGACCTTAACCTTGGAAAATGCAGGATGTGCGTGGCAGGACCCGCAAGTGCAAAAGAGAGCTTAAATAACGGCTCACTTATAAGAGTGGCTACCAAGTATCCCCGTATCGCCAAGGACTATTTTAACAACACCAAGCACCAGACCGTAGAGATCATCAAGCTGAACGGTTCCATAGAGCTGGCTCCCATAGTAGGACTTTCAGAAGTCATAGTGGATATAGTAGAGACAGGCTCCACACTCCGCGAAAACGGCCTTGAAGTACTCGAAGAGATACTTCCGCTTTCCGCAAGAGTGGTAGTAAACAGAGTAAGCATGAAGATGGAACAGGAACGCATCACAAAGCTTATAAACGATATGCGCCGTGTGATTGCAGAGAAGTGAGGAGGAGAAACATGAGAATAATTAAATTAGACGAGAGTTCAAAGAAGGACCTGTTGGTAAAGCTTTTAAAGAGAAGCCCTTCCCAGTATACCGAATATGAAAACACAGTATCACAGATAGTAGAAAATATCAGAGCAGGCAAGGACAGAGCCCTGTTTGATTATACCATGCAGTTCGACAAATGCGACATCAATGAGAAGACTATCGAAGTAAGCGAGGAAGAATTTAAGGAAGCTTACGATACCATCGATCCCGCACTTGTAGAGACTATTAGAAAATCAGCTGCAAACATCAAGAAGTTCCATGAGAAGCAGAAGCAGAGAAGCTGGTTTGAGAGCACCGATGACGGATGCATCTTAGGCCAGAAGATCACTGCGATCGAGCGCGTAGGCGTATATGTACCCGGTGGCAGCGCAGCACTTGCTTCATCGGTACTTATGAACATCATCCCCGCTAAGGTAGCAGGCGTATCCGAGATCATCATGTGCACACCTCCCAATTCAGAGGGTAAGGTATACAATGCAACACTTGTAGCAGCAAAAGAAGCAGGAGCAGACAGAGTATTTAAGGCAGGAGGAGCACAGGCTATAGCAGCTATGGCATACGGTACCGAGTCCATCCCCAAGGTAGACAAAGTAGTAGGCCCCGGTAATATTTATGTGGCACTTGCTAAAAAGAGAGTATACGGCAATGTCGGCATCGACTCCATCGCAGGCCCTTCCGAGATACTGGTACTTGCAGATGAGACAGCAAATCCCAGATATGTAGCAGCTGACTTACTCAGCCAGGCAGAGCATGATAAGCTTGCATCGGCTATCCTTATCACCACATCAGCAGAGCTTGCTGAAAAGGTATCCGATGAGGTTAAGGCATTTACAGAAAAGCTTTCACGTAAAGAGATCATAGAGCAGTCACTCGAAAACTACGGATACATCCTTCTTGCAGACAGCATGGATGAGGCAGTGGATGCCGTAAACGAGATAGCATCAGAGCACTTAGAGATACTCACAAAGGATCCTTTCGCTACCATGACCAGGATCAGGAATGCAGGTGCGATATTCCTCGGAGAATACTCAAGCGAGCCCTTGGGAGACTATTTTGCAGGTCCCAACCACATACTTCCTACCAACGGAACAGCCAGATTCTTCTCGGCTTTGTCAGTTGACGACTTTATCAAGAAATCAAGCATCATCAGCTATTCTTATGAAGCATTAAAGGAAGTACATGAGGATATCGAGAGATTTGCGAAGGCAGAGGGACTTACAGCACACGCAAATTCTGTAGCGGTACGTTTTGAAGGATAAAACACCTCATCAGTCAGCTAAAGCTGACAGCTTCCCCTCAAGGGGAAGCCTATAGATTATCAAGCCTTCCCCTTGAGGGGTGTGCAAAGCACATAGGCAGTACCAACGACTCAGCTACGCTTCGTCGGGTACATGCTCTAACGTGGCACGAAGTGCCGGATGAGGTGTAAAACATAAAAAGGGGTGTAAATATGAGAACAGCGGAAATAAGCAGAAAAACCAAGGAAACGGATATTACGATCAAGCTTAATCTGGACGGAACCGGAAGGTCCGATATAAATACAGGCATCGGCTTCTTTGACCACATGCTCATAAGCTTTGCAAAGCACAGCTTTATAGATCTGGAGGTAAAAGTAACGGGAGACCTGCAGGTAGACGGACATCACACAGTGGAAGATACCGGAATAGTACTCGGTGAGGCTTTAAAGCAGGCATTAGGTGATAAAGCCGGTATCAAGAGATACGGATCAAGCATACTTCCGATGGATGAAACACTGGTAATGGCAGCTGTAGATTTCTGCGGAAGACCGTATCTTAATTACAACCTGACATTTACAATGCCTAAGATCGGCGAGCTTGACAGCGAGCTTATAAGGGAGTTCTTCTATGCAGTATCATATTCTGCAGCCATGAACCTCCACATTAAGCAGCTTGACGGTACCAACTGCCACCACATAGCAGAAGCCGCATTCAAGGCATTTGCCAAGGCAGTGGACGAAGCAAAGACAGTGGACCCGAGAGTATCGGGAACTCTGTCAACCAAGGGAACTTTATAATAGGATCACAGGACCGGTTTTCAGTTCATCTGTAAAGCCGGTCTTATATTTATTGGCGCAGATCTGTGCGTAAAGGTTAGCCGCATAGATGTCGAGCAGATATGACGGATCATCCATATCACCGTCAGCGGGCTTGGTAATAATTGAACAGGTCTCGGAATATCTTAAGGATTTCAAGAATTCCGAACTTGAACTTCTGAACCCGAGAACTCTTAAATAGGGTACGTTGCTCCTACATGTAACTGTTGAATTATCAACGGTAGAATTATCAGCAGTAGGGTTATAGGCCGCGGTATTATAAATTGCAGAAGCGTAAGCCCTGGTATATGCGGGTGAGAGCAGAAGCTTAAACACAGCCCTGCTGATCGCAGCGTATGTGAAGCTTTTGTTCTTTATCTCTGATATAAGTTCTGAGATCACGATATGCCTTCCGCGGTATTTTATCAGCTTGTTGATGATATCTTTATTGGTATCGGGGATAGCGTACAGCTCCTCATCCGATGCGGAATTAAGCCGCAGGTACAGCATGTCACTGAAGTCATCCTCGGATATGGGGAGGGACTTACCGTTGTTATCTGTTATAAGCTTATATACGTCTTCAGGCAGAGCTTTTGACAAAGCATCAGACAGCCCTGCATTATACACTTTAAGCAGCACATTCCTTACCGCAGTAGCAGAAGGATATGAAGAGAGGTCGGTATCGTGATACTCCGAGCCTTCGCGTTTTATGGTAAAAAGCTCGGGAAGCTTGGGATATATGTCGGACTTTTTAAGTCTGTATACAGCTTTACAGTATTCGATCCCTAAGATATTGTTGGGCGAATAAAGTGATGAACCGGAGCAGCCGAATTTTTCACTCATCACCTTTTCAAAAGCAGAAGGATATGAAAGTCCCTGCTTTACAGCTGAAGCCATCATGGACTTAAATTCTTCGGTAGAAGAGAACTCGTCGGTCTTAACGGCAAAATCCATCAGTTCGCCGATATCCCCGCATTCGCTGCCGAAGCAGATGGCATCGATATTAAGCGTGGATGATAACAGCTTTACGCCGCCGTAAGCAAACTGCTCAGCACTGCCGAGACTGTAGAGCACCGGAAGCTCGAATACTATATCCGCACCGCTCTTTAATGCCATTTCCGCGCGCAGATACTTATTGCACACAGCGGGAGCACCGCGCTGCACAAAATCACCGCTCATGATCACCACCGCGGTATCGGCACCGGTGAGCTCTTTGGCTTTATCTGTTAAGTATTTATGTCCGTTATGGAACGGATTGAATTCGGCTATGATTCCTACGGTTTTCATGGGGCTCCTTCTTATGCGGTTTAGCTCAGGATACGGAACGTTTTCCGGTCACGGGTATTGAGGTAACAGATATAGTATACTTTATCCGTGAGGATTTGTTAAGCAAAAAGTGCTAAACTAAAAAATATTAAAGAATTTAGGGAAAAACTTGATAATTCCATGCTGAGTGTGGTAAAATATAATGATGTATTATAGATAAAAGATAAAGAACATATGCAGAACAGATAAGGTTTTGCAGATAAACGGAGGACAGAATGAGAATATATCCGGCGATCGATATCAGAGGCGGCAGATGCGTAAGACTGCGTCAGGGCCTTTTTGCTGATATGACAGTATATAATGACGATCCCGTAAGCGTGGCTTTGGGATTTAAGGATGCAGGAGCCGAGTACATACATGTGGTTGATCTGGACGGCGCACTTGAAGGCTACAGCGTAAACGCCGAAGTCATCTCAAGGATAGCAAAAGAGACCGGACTTCCCGTACAGACAGGCGGCGGCATCAGGACTTTGGAGAATATAGAGACCAAGCTTAACGCGGGCGTAGCGAGAGTCATCATCGGTACGAAGGCGGTCAGAGAGCCCGAGTTCGTAAAGCTGGCTATAGAGACATTCGGTGCTGAGCACATAGTGGCAGGACTTGACGGCAGGAACGGAAAAGCAGCCGTAGCCGGATGGGAAAAGGAAAGCGACCTTGATATCATAGACCTGGCACTCCGGTTTAAGGGTTACGGCCTTCAGACAGTCGTATATACCGATATCTCGAGAGACGGTATGCTCACAGGTCCCGATTTTGATTATACGACGAGGCTGGTAAATGAGACCGGGCTCGACATCATAGCATCGGGCGGCGTCGGATCCGAAGAAGATATCGACCGTATAGCAGAAAAAGGCGTAGAAGGTGTCATCACCGGTAAGGCCATATATGAGGGCAGGATCGACTTAAGAAGAGTTCTTGCTAAGTACGGCAGCAAGTTAAATGAAGATTAATAAATAATAATACAGAATACAGGCGGACTAAAAATGAAAAAAATAATCACCTACATCAATTGCGAAAACGAGACCATGGAAAGCTGTGTGAACAGCTCAAGGGAATATGAGAACAACGGAGCCGACGAACTGTTTATCTACAGCGCTGCCGAATCTGAAGCAGAGATCGAAAACCTCTTAGCTATAGTTAAGGAAGTCGTAAGACGTGTGGATATCCCCGTAATGATAGGTACCAGGGTAAAGCGATTTGAGGATATCAAGAAAGCATTCTATACAGGAGCAAAAAGCGTAGTGCTCCAGTACAGGGATATACAGGGGACCGACCTTATCAAGCAGGGCGCAGAGCGTTTCGGCAAGGATAGTATCATCATCGAGGTAAATATGGATCCCGAGACATCGACCGATGTATTCGGGGACAATGACATATTCGGTTCCGAATATTACGGAGCGCTGCTTTTCAAACATGTGGTGATATCAGAAAAGCTTAAGAAGACCATATCGGGTATGAAGGTACCCGTGATCATCAGGGACAGCCTGATCAGAAATGATATATTATCGCTCATTTCACTTGACAATGTATCAGGTGTAGCTACCAGCTATTATGCAGCAAAAGCACTTCCCTCAGAGACACCTTTTACCGACGGACCGAGCGTACAGGCCGGCACAGGCATCATGCAGGTAAAGCGTAACCTCAAGGAAGACGGCATAGATGTAAATACCTTCGACAGCAAGCTTAAGTTCTCCGACCTTAAAAAGAACAGCGACGGTATGGTACCCGTCATAGTACAGGACTACAGGAACAACGAAGTACTGATGCTCGCATACATGAATGAGGAAGCATTTAACAAGACCGTCGAGACCGGTGTCATGACATACTTCTCAAGGTCACGTCAGGAGCTCTGGATCAAGGGCGGCACATCCGGACATTTCCAGTATGTAAAAGAGCTCATCGCCGACTGCGATAACGATACACTGCTTGCAAAGGTAGAACAGATCGGTGCTGCATGCCATACAGGCAACCGCTCATGCTTCTTCAACGAGATGCTGAAGCACGAGTATGATGAGAAAAACGCATATGCAGTGCTCAAAGGCCTGTATGATGTAGTAGTGGACAGAAAGAAGAATCCCAAGGAAGGTTCATATACCAATTACCTGTTTGACAAGGGTATCGACAAGATACTTAAGAAGTGCGGCGAGGAGGCTACCGAGATAGTCATAGCAGCCAAGAATCCCAACGCCGAGGAATTAAAATACGAGATAGCGGATTATCTCTATCATCTGACAGTACTCATGGTAGAGTGCAACGTAGACTGGGAAGACATCGTAGAGGAGTTATCCAAGCGTTAAATTTACTGTCATCCTGAGCTTTAGCGATGGATCTTAAAGGAGGCAAATATGGAGAAGGGTTTACTTAAGTGTCCTTTCTGTGGGGCAGAGGACATAAAGATCATTGACAGGATCGATGTATCGGACGGAATGCATACGCTGTATCATGCAAAGTGTTCGGGATGCGGCGCATCCACGGATGAGCAGAAGTCCCAGTTTGATGCCATCATGGCGTGGAACCGCAGAGTGTGAAGATATTATAAGGTTTTGCTTTTAAAAAGAATGAGAATATCTTAAAGAAAGAGGGCTTGTTAAGGGAACAGGGGACGGTTCTCCGTTCCCTAACAGGGTTCGGGAACAGAGAACCGTCCCCTGTTCCCTCGGAATGAGAATATCTTAAAGAAAGAAGGCTTGTTATGAGAATTCGAAACCTTAAAATGAGAACAGTCATCATATCTATAGTAGCCATATCAAGTGCCATAGGCATCATACTTCTGTGCCTGCTTGCAGCATATAATTCCAACGAGATGCTGAAAGACAAGATAAACGACAATATGTCCACTTACCTCAGCGCGCAGGAAAGCTCTATAGAGAAATTCGTCGCAGACTCCGAGCAGAAGCTTGTATTGTTTTCCAAAAACAAACTGGTAAGCGACCTTATCGAAGAAGATCTTAAAGACTTTAAATCAAAAGGATATTATAAATTTAAAAAGGACGGCACCGAAAGGCCTCTGCCCATGTTCAATGCAGAAGGTGAGAATACTGCCGCATATTTCGGAAAGAATTACAGTACATTTGCCGATGCACAGGCTTACGTACTTGATTACTACAGTCACTTAGACAACTGGGAAGGTCTCTACATAGGCAACCAGGAGACCAGAGCCATCGCATACAGCGTACCTCCCGTGATTGGAAAAGTATTTAGGAGCGATGCGGCTAAAAGGCAGGAGCTCATGGATGCCATGAAGGCAGCAGGTGTCGGCGGAGTATATAATGCAGGCATCATCGTTTCCCCCGGTACCGGTAAGCTGTGCTTATCGATGTATTCACCCGTAACATTTGATGAGAACGGTGACGTCACCGGATATGTCGGTGCGGGCGTATTTAACTCCGAACTGGAGAAGATACTGTCGGAGAACAAGATAACAGGTATATACGACAGCCGCTTCTATATGTTTAACAGCAAAAACGGCGTACTCTTTATAGCATCCGATGTAAAGGAAGAAGACAGGGACGACGTCATAGCCAAAGAGACTAAGAACCCCGTGCTGCTCGATATCAAGAACAGGATAAACAACGGCGAACCTCACGGACATTTCGAATATCAGGATGAAGCATATGCCGGCGGCAAAGCCATAGTAGTAAACTATGAGACCGTACCCGGACGTGACTGGGCAGTCGTACTTACAGCGGATAAGGATGCATTATACGAGGCATCGAACCGGAACTTGAGGAACATGATGCTGCTCGGCCTTGCAGGCTTTGCGATCATCATCGCACTTGTGGCTATAGCCGTTACAGTGCTCACGAGACCTTTGGCAGGTGTCACCTCAGCCATAAAGGACCTCGGAAAATTACAGCTTAAGCGTAATCCTCTGGTAGTAAAGAGAGCAAATGATAAAAACGAAGTAGGACAGATAGCACACGAGATAGAGTATCTGCGTGTAGCACTTAACGGCATTGTTGATACCTTAAAGGGATGTTCGTCAAGCCTTGATTCATCGGCCGGAAATATGGCTGAGAACTCGAAGGACCTCGTAAGCTTCGTAACAGACAATACGGCTACTACAGAGGAGCTCGCATCCTCGCTTACTTCTACCGGTTCCATAGTGGATGAAGTAAATGGCAACATCAGACGTATGAACAGCCTGGTGGACAATGCGGTAAAGTCTGTACATAACGGTACCGAACAGAGCGAGAACCTGCTCGCGGCAGCAGAGTCCATGGAGCAGAAAGCATCCGATACACTGTCCGAATCCAGGAAGAACATAGTAGAAAACAAAAAGACCATCGAAGAAGTCATAAGTAAACTGAGGGCATTAAGCAAGATCAATACATTTGTAAATGATATCTTATCCATAGCTACACAGACCAAGCTCTTATCACTCAACGCTTCCATCGAAGCAGCACGTGCGGGAGAGCAAGGCAAGGGATTTGCAGTAGTAGCTACCGAGATAGGTACACTTGCTACCAATACCTCATCTGCGGCACAGAAGATACAGGACATCACACGTCTTACCAACGAAAGTATCGACGAGACAGTCAAATGCTTCGATGAGATCAATGATTATCTTGAGAGCGATATCATGCTAAAACTCGAGGAGTTCAACTCCGAGGCCCAGAACAACAACAAGATCACAAGCGACCTGATAAACAACATCAATGAGATCAACCGCAACGTACTCGAGTTTAAGCAGTTCGTAAACGAGCTGGTATCGCAGATGGATGAAATAAGATTGCTCAGTGAGCAGAACAGTGCCGGCATAGACGATATCGTCTCAAAGAACGAGAAGACGAGCAGCATAGCTGAAAATATGGCGGGTTCCGCAGGCAACAACAAGAACAACGCTAAGGCATTAGGTGAGATAATCTCTAAGTTCACAGTGAACTAAGGGATAAAGATAAAGAAAACAAAAGGAGTAACAACACCGCGTAAAGCGGTGGAAAAGGGAAAATGAAGAAAATAGCAGTAGCAGGAACAGGATACGTAGGATTGTCACTTGCAGTCTTACTCGCACAGAACAATGACGTAACAGCAGTGGATATCATCCCTGAAAAGGTGGAGAAGCTTAACAACTATATATCTCCCATACAGGATGATTATATCGAGAAATACCTGGCAGAAGCAAAGGCCGGAACCAGGACGCTCAACTTAAAAGCTACTGTGGACGGTGCATCGGCTTACAAAGAAGCAGATTTTATCATCATCGCTGCACCCACCAATTACGATCCTCATAAGAACTTTTTTGACTGCTCTGCTGTAGAGTCGGTAATAAAGCTCGTACTTGAATGTACTGCTGACAAGTCAGAGAAGCCTACCATGATCATAAAGTCGACCATCCCCGTAGGATATACAAAGTCGGTAAAGGAAAGATTCGGTGCGGAAAACATCATGTTCAGCCCCGAGTTCTTACGTGAATCAAAAGCATTGTATGATAACCTCTATCCTTCCAGGATCATAGTAGGATGTGATGAGGCTACATCGGAAGCAGCTGATATATTTGCGGGACTTCTTAAGGAAGGCGCATTAAAAGAGGATATCCCGGTACTTAAGATGGGTACCACCGAAGCAGAGGCTGTAAAGCTTTTTGCTAATACTTACCTTGCACTCCGTGTATCATTCTTCAACGAGCTCGATACATACGCAGAAGTAAAAGGACTTGTGACATCCGATATCATCAAGGGTGTAAGCTTAGACCCCAGGATCGGTGACTTCTACAACAATCCTTCCTTCGGATACGGCGGATACTGCCTGCCCAAGGATACCAAGCAGCTCCTGGCCAACTACGAGGATGTACCTCAGAACATGATGTCAGCCATCGTAGAGTCCAACAGGACACGTAAGGACTTTATAGCAGACAGAGTGCTGGAGCTCGCAGGATATTACAGTGCAAACGCTACATGGAACTCCGAGAAGGAAAAAGAGATCGTGATAGGTGTATACAGGCTCACGATGAAGAGCAACAGCGACAACTTCCGTCAGAGCAGTATCCAGGGCGTTATGAAGCGTATCAAGGCTAAGGGAGCTAAGGTCATCATCTTCGAACCTACTCTTGAAGATGGCACCACATTCTTCGGCAGCCTGGTAGTAAACGACATAGAGAAGTTCAAGTCATCCTGTAATGCGATCATAGCCAACCGTTATGACCAGATACTGGATGATGTGGAGAATAAGGTCTACACCAGAGACCTTTTCAGAAGAGATTAGTTTTGTGTGACAGGGTATGTGACAGGGGGACGGTTCTCTGATTGAAATAAAAATCCTTGAGTTTTAGTTTAAGCTATGCTAATATATCTTTATAAGCAGTTAATAAACTCTTTTTGCAGCGTGCTGCATTTATTCCGTATGTTGCGGAAACTTCGGTATATTCTAATTTAGCGTATTTGATTTTAGTCTATTTTATTTTTTGTCGATTTTATTGATTTGTTGATGTGATTTTTGTGGAGAGAATTGCCGTTTCTGCATCAGTTTAACCCGGATTATCTGTATTTATTCCCTGCTTAAAAACTAAAGAGTGTTGGAGCAGGGACAGAGGATATTTGAGTAATATCTGTATATGTCTTTGTTCTGTATTCAGCGCAGAAAAGGAGGCACATGGGTAAACAGGATATTACTCAGATGAAATTTTTCAGGGATAGCAAGCGCTTTGCTGATATCTGGAACGGTCTGGCATTCAATGGCAGACAGGTTGTAAAATGGGACGAACTTGAAGAGATAAGTCCCGTGGGTTTGGCTGTAAATAAGGAGTTGAAATCAAAAAAGACAGCCGATATAGTTATGGCACGAACAGGGAATGGTGAACGGTTAGCCATACTGATAGCTGAAAATCAATTCTGTATCGACTACAGTATGATAGTCAGGGTTCTTTTAAGAGAAGTCATGGAATATGACAGGCAGGTCAGTGAGATCATTAAGAAAAACAGGGACGAGATTCGGACGAAGAAGGACTTGAAAAATGAAAATGTTTTATCAGAAAACACCTCATATACTGCCGGAGAGTACATGTATCTGTTTAAGAAAACCGATTGTTTGAGGCCTGTATCTACGTTGGTACTATATTGGAACAGTGAACCATGGGATGGAGCTAAAACTCTGCATGAGCTTGTTGATTTTACAGGTTGTGAGGAAATGAAAGAGATAGCAGCCGATTATAAGCTCAATATCGTGAATCTTGATACTGTACAAAATGGGGATGAATTATTCCGAAACAGAGATGTTAAAGATGTGGTTAACCTTTATCAGAAGAGAAATGATAAGAAAGCTTTTAAAGAATACATTGATACTCAGAAAATTTTTGATCGTGAATGTATAGAGGTAGTCACGGAAATGGTCACGTCTAAAGAACTGAAAGAGTATATGCAGACCAATAAAGAGAATAAAGGAGGAAATCTTGATATGTGTAAAGCAATAACGGATTTAATAGAAGATGGAAGAGAAGAAGGCAAAACAGAAGGTAAAATAGAAGGTAAAATAGAAACACTAGCAGATCTTGTTAATGACGGCGATATGACAGTGGAAAAAGCCGCTTCGAAGATGCAAATTACCGTAAAGGAATTCCTTGATCAAGCTGAGGCTTTAGGTTTTAAACTCGCTTCGAATGGATTATAAAATTCGATTTTACCGCTCCGGTACGAGAAGTACCGGAGTATTTTTATGCAACCATTACAAAAACGACACATTAAAATTGTGCATACTGCCGAAAGTGAAAAATTAATCTGGATTTTTCTCATAACAAGACTCTTGGTTATTGTAATGATTAAAAAGGTATGGTGCTATATGACCAACCTAAAACTAATAATAAAACGGGAGGCTAGTATGAGAAAAAGAAACAGAAACGACATTGGCAGAATAAGTTATCTTATCATTGCATTTTTGTTCTGTCTGACTTCGGTATTAGGAAACATTTCCTTTACATCTGTGAAAGCGGATGAAGGAGAAGAAACCGGAGAAGGTGAAGAATCCGGCCAGGAAGAAGACGACGAAGACGACGAAGACGACAACGGCGGAGAAGGCGGTGACGGCGATGAGGGCGGCGAAGGCGGAGAAGGCGGTGACGGCGATGAAGGTGGCGAAGGCGGTGAAGGCGGCGAATACGACGACACTGACCCTGATGTAGCCGGATATGTAGATGTCTATTTAGAAGACGGAAACTATTATAAGCGTACAGGTAGTGCAATCGAACCTGATTTTACGGTAGATTTCACATACACAGACAGCGATGAAAGTGAAGAGCTTACATCAGAAGATTTTGATTATTGGTACGAGCGGGATAAGTATGATGAGAATACCGGAAATTGGATTGGATATGAAAGAGTTTACTCATGTACTGAGGTAGGATACTATTACATAGCAATACAATTAAAGGGAGAACTTCCTGATATAGGAATTACAAGAAGCTGCTTCTATATAATCGATAAAACACCGGTAGAGGTAGACATAAAGGTTAAAGATTATTATAAGTATACCGGTAACACTATCGATGTCGAATATACTGTGGATTGTGATGAAGAAGACTTCGATGAAGATGATTATGTTATAGCTTTCTATTATGATAATGAAGCAGATTCGACGAGTGAAGAAGTAGATGAAGTTAAGGAACTTGGACTGTATTATTTTAATATATCATCAAGGGATACATCGGATTATTATTTTGCAGGACAACAAGTAAATTTGTATGTGGTTGATAAGCTTCCTATAAGTGTTTATTTTTCAAGCAGTATAGATAGTTATCAACTTACAACCACTTCCATCATACCTGAATTCACATTAGCTACAGATGATATAGATGATTACGAAATCAGTGAAAACATGTATGATGTATCATATGAGAAAATAGATGAAGACACAGGTGAATATGAAGCAGTAGATATTATAGAGTCTGTTGGACAGTATCTGGTTACGATTACTTCCAATGATAACTCGGAGTATTCATTTAATAATTCTTTTACCATTAATGTAATCGATAAAGAACCCATCTATCCTTCTTTTGAGTTAATACACAGCTACTATACATGGACCGGTAATACCATTATCCCTATTATAGAAGCTACGCTGGACGATGAAGAGTTTACGGATTATGTATGTACAGTATATAACGAAAATGATGAACAGGTTGATGCTAAAGATACAGGATTCTACTATGTTGTGATCGAGCCCAATCCTGATTCTGATTATTGGTTTTCTAATCAAATATGTAATTTTGAAATCATTGAAAAAGAGATAGTATATGTAGATGTAGAAGGCGCAAAGAACTATTACTCGTGGACCGGAAGTGCGATACTGCCTGAATTTACGGTATGTACGCCTGATGGGGAAGCGTATACCGATTATGTGCTTGAAGCTTATAAGTATGACGAAGATGAAGAGGAATACTATAAGCTGGATAATTTAAATAGCTGTATCGCTGAGGGTGATTATAAAATCGAATTAGTATCTTCAAATTATGATATACTGCTTCTTGATGAGAATGAAGATACACCTACTATAAGTTTTACCATAGACAAAAAGATCCATATAGAACTGGATATCAATGTTGATAAGGTAAATTATAAATATACAGGAAGTGCAGTTACTCCTGAAATCACCGTAAAGGATAAGGAGGGTAACTCATATACAGATTATGTAATCAGTTATTACAATGATGAAGACGATACAATTAGCGAATGTATTGAGCCCGGCAACTATTATATAAAACTTAAATCAAAAGATACAAAATATGTTCTTGATCACGATGAAAAAGATTTTACAATTACTACAAAAGATGTAATCTGTTTCGCAGAGTGTACATGGGCGTATACAAATGCGGATCTAGTAGACGGCGGAAAGTATTACTTCTATTACACAGGTGAAAATATAATCCCTGAGATTAAAGTAACCTACAATGGAACAGAACTTGAAGATTTATCTCAGAGCGGTTTTGTAGTAATAGTGGATTTATCCGGAGAAAAAAACTATACGGAAATAAATGAATATGTAGCTAAAGGAACATATGACATTGATATATCATTAAGTGATTCCGGTAATGCAGTATTTGATATAGGTTTTAAAGAGTGCTTCTTCGAGATAATTGATAAACCTGAAGGCGGCACAGAAGGCGGCACCGAAGGTGGTACAGAAGGCGGAACCGAAGGTGGCACAGAAGGAGGAACAGAGGGCGGCACCGAAGGTGGTACAGAAGGTGGCACAGAAGGCGGAACCGAAGGCGGAACCGAAGGTGGCACCGAGGGTGGTACAGAAGGTGGCACAGAAGGCGGAACCGAAGGTGGTACAGAAGGTGGCACAGAAGGCGGAACCGAAGGTGGCAGTGAAGGTGGTACCGAAGGTGGCACAGAAGGCGGAACCGAAGGTGGCAGTGAAGGTGGTACCGAAGGCGGAACAGAAGGCGGCACCGAAGGTGGAACAGAAGGCGGAACAGAAGGCGGCACCGAAGGTGGCACAGAAGGCGGAACCGAAGGTGGTACAGAAGGTGGAACAGAAGGCGGAACCGAGGGTGGCACAGAAGGTGGAACAGAAGGCGGAACTGAAGGTGGTACCGAGGGTGGCACAGAAGGCGGAACCGAAGGTGGCACAGAAAGTGGAACTCAGGGTGGTACAGAAGGCGAGAAAGTAACTCCTGGCGAGAAAGATGCTCCAAGCGAGAACCAGGGACAGACCAATCCCGGTACTCAGACTACCCCCGGCACCCAGACAGGTACAGGTAGTGGAACCCAGCAGCCTAGCAATCC